>JGI24723J26617_10000873_pt1 | contig 28082 bp, 21 predicted proteins | sample Cruoilmetagenom6_FD_26617 | JGI IMG/M metagenome (IMG submission 26617)
GGCTTAGACTTGGGCTTACCCGATTTTTCAATGGATGGACTCAATGGCTTAGATGGTGACATTCTGGGCGATGGTAATGGTGTGATAATGACCGATGACACTGTCGACCAGTCTCCCAAGGCTGTGTGGCAAGCACCCATGGTTTATCCACCAAGAGCACGTGCAAAAGGCATAGAAGGTTATGTGGTGTTTTCTTTATTAATTGGAATCACTGGTGAAATTGAACAAGTCAAAATTGTTGAATCATATCCTGATGGTGTTTTTGATGATGTGGCGATGCAAGGCATCAATGGCTGGCGCTTTGAACCCGCCCAATACCAGGGTAAATCAGTAAAATCTTGGGCCAAACAACGCATCAGATTTGATTTAAGTTAATTTCTACATATTTGAGATAATAATGAAAAAGATATGCTTGTTGGCTTGGTTTATATGTGCTTCATGGGTTTGTTTTGCTGAAAAAACTTCTGAAGAAACTGATGATGTGAATTATTTAGAACTGGCCTCATTGATGCTAAAGGACAACAACATCGAACGAGCTGAATTTGCGTTGGCTCAAGTCAATAAAGAAGAGCCCGATTTCGACACACAACGCTTTCACATACTGACAGGTTTGTTACAAGTTCGTAAGGGCAACAACCAAGCCGCAATTGATGCTTTCCTATTGGCCAAAAAATCAGGTGANGTAGACTCAGTAATCCATGTATATTTAGCGCAATCGGCTTTTGCTTTAACACAATACCAACTGGCCATTGATGCGCTAAACAGCGCNGGTTCAGCAGTTGCCAGAATTCCTTCAGTCTATCACATGCGTGGCCAATCGCATTGGAAATTAGAAGAGCATGAAATGGCGCTGGCTGTGATGGATCAAGCCAGTCAAATTTTTCCTGATGATGTTTCATTTCAAAGGCGCAAGATATTTTATTTGATTGAATTGGGATTAAACAGTACGGCTGCCGAATTGGGGCAACAGTATTTAGAAAATCACCAAGCCGATGCCACTGATTATGTGGCCATTGGCAATGCACTGAGATCATCTGGTAATTTGATTTTGGCTTTACGTTTTTTAGAGCGCGCTCACCTCAAGTTCCCTCACAATGAGGACGTTAGTAAGGCATTGGCCGCCACATACATCAGCAACCAATCTTACCATTCAGCCGCACAAATCGTTCACCAATTGGCACTGACCAATAATGAATTATTGGGCGAAGCAGCTGAGCTGTACCGCAGAGCGGGACAAAAACACCTGGCACTTTCATTAAACAGCCTCATTGAAAATCAAAAACAAAAATTACAACAACGACTGGGCTTATTGATTGAGTTAGAGAATTATGAACAAGCGGCCAATATGGAAGAAGACATCAAAAGAATTCGAATTGATGAAGATGAAAATATTCAATATGCCATGGCGTTTGCATTATTCAAGGTCGGTAAATATGAACAAGCAGACGCTTACCTGTCTCGCATTACTGACACACAATTGTTTCAAAAGGCAATTGAAGTCAGAAAAATCATGGCTGATTGTGCACTTGAATCTTGGCGCTGCCAATAAACCCATACATTCAAAACGAATGAATTAAGGAATTAGCGCCTTCCACCAGAGGCCTTTACTGAATTTTATGAATAAAACAATGCTACGCTCATCTTTAATCATCATGCTGTTATTCAGCACCCTTGCCTCTGCAGAAAGTGCCAAAGTCAAAGTCTTTGTTTTTCTGAAGGGCAGCCCATTACCCGACATTGAATTAATGGTAGATAATCAAGTGGTTGCAACTACCGATGACAAGGGGTTAGCCACTTTAAATTTACCATCAGGAACTCAAAATTTAGTTTTCAATGCCNCCAAGCAACCAATCTACANTCAAGTGTTGACACTGCGTGACAATGAACTGTTACAACTGTTAATTGATTTTAAGGTCAAAGGCGATACCAATCCATTGGTAGATATAGAAAGTTCTGTTGATGAATCTATAGTAAACAATGAAACAATAAATACCGATAATGACGCACCCATTGTCAATATTTCTGGCACCATTTTAGCTGCCGATACCCAACGCCCCATAGCAGGTGCAAAAATTTATATTTCTGGATTTTCAAGCCATTTAATTTCAGATGCCAAAGGTCAATTCTCAAGTAAAATCAAAGCAGGTAGCTACAGTGTCAGTGTGCTACATGCACAATTCAACAGTCAAATCAGCAACAACCTTATTTTCAGTGCCGACAAAGACAATCAAATCAACATAGAGCTTACACCTGCTGGTACTGAATTNCCTGAGTTTGTGGTTGTGGAACCATTCATTGAAGGCTCATTGGCATCGGTATTAGAAGAACGCCGTACAAACAATGCTGTAGCCAACTACCTGAGCATGGAACAGATCAATAAATCAGGAGATTCTGATGCGGCTGGTGCCTTAAAACGCGTTACCGGGTTGACTTTGGTCGATGGCAAGTTTATTTTTATTCGGGGCTTGGGTGAACGCTACTCCAGCACACTGCTTAATGGCGCCAATTTACCCAGCCCAGATCCCACCCGTCGTGTGGTTCCATTGGACTTGTTTCCCACCAGCATCATTGAAAGTATAGAAGTTCAAAAAGGTTATGCAGCGCACTTACCTGCTGAATTCGGTGGTGGGTCGGTGGTTCTGAGAACCATTAGCGTACCGGATGATAACTTCTTAAATCTTGGACTTTCATATGCTCAAAACAGTCAAACGACTGGTAAAGAAGGACTTAAGTATGAAGGTGGTAGCAAAGATTGGACTGGATTTGATGACGGCACACGCGACATACCTGATTTGTTAGCCGAAGCCATTTCGGGTGACACTGAATTGAGACCCAATAACCCATTTTTTGAAGGTGGTTACAGTCCTGAAGAATTGGAGTTGATTGGCGAGTCANTAAACAACAATTATGATTTACGCTTTGCAAACATCGACCCTGGCATGGGAATTGATGCATCAGGAGGCATGCGTTTTGATTTAGATTCGGGTGTGGCTTTGGGATTTTCGGCAGCATTTGAATATGGCAGTGACTTTCAAAACCGTTCTGAGCTAAGACGAAGTTACAACATCTCTTCGGGTACTGAATTGGGCTTAGAAAGCGAAGAACTGTCAACCACTACCACAAGAGACATCAACGCCAGTGGATTCTTAACCACTGGTATTGAGTTCAATGACTATCACAAAGTTTCAGCCAATTACATGCTATTACGAAGTTCACAAAATTTCGCAGAAATTGCAGAAGGTTTCAATGAAGATTTGGGAAATTCAAGAAGAATATATGAGTTGCGTTGGACAGAGCGTGACCTGACTTCATTGCAGTTCTTTGGTGAGCATGCATATCCAAACTTTTCTGACATAAAGCTGGATTGGCAATACACCGATTCAGACGCCAGTTTTGATGAACCAGATAACCGTATTTATCGATATGACCAGCGAGATGAGGGTGATTTTGTTTTTTCTACCAGAAACGACAGCAACTCAAGGGTCTTTCGCAATCTTTTGGATGCTTCCCGCAACCTCAGGTACGACTTGAGTTTGCCCATTACAATTAAGGACAAGCACNTCATATCAATCAGTTTTGGACAAAACTGGGTTAATAAAGCACGAAATTCCGACATCAGACGCTTTGTCTTTGAAGATGTTGGTCCATTGGCCAATCAAGTCGATAGAAATGACCCTTTAAGTCAAATTTTAAGTCCTGAATTCATCGCACCCGATGGCTTTCAAATCATTGAAGTTACTCGCTCTACCGATAATTATTTTGCCAATTTAGACATCAAAGGCAGCTACTATGGTTTTGATTATGCTTACAATGAAAACATCAGATTTTCCTTGGGCGCACGCCATGAAACCTTTGATCAATCAGTGACCACCTTCCGTTTATTCGATCCAGATCAAAGCCCCATAACTGCCAGCATACAAGATGACGATTGGTTCCCCGCCTTTTCATCAACTTGGGTAATGAGTGACAGCCACCANTTTCGATTTAATTACTCACAAACGGCCACTCGACCCGACTTTAAAGAACTCTCACCAGCTCAATTCAAAGACCCTGTATTAAACCGCAATGTCATCGGCAACCCTGATTTAGTGGTGGGTAAAATCACACATTATGATTTGCGCTGGGACAAATACTTTTCACCTGGAGAATTTGTATCTTTGAGCTTGTTTTATAAATCGTTTGAAAATCCCATTGAAGTCGCTATTTTTCCTGGCACATCAAACATCATCAGTTTCCAAAACGCACTGGCAGCTGAAAATACCGGAGTTGAAGTTGAAGTATACAAAGACTTGTCTTTCATAAACGATCGTTTGTCTCATTTTTATGTGAGCGCCAACTACGCATACATTGACTCAGAAATCCAATTAAGCACCGATGGACCTTCTGGCCAAACCAATAACACACGTCCACTTCAAGGCCAGTCACCTTATGTTGCTAACATCCAATTCGGATACGAAAACAAAGACAAAGGTATCAGTGCTTCAATGTTATTTAACAAGTTTGGNGAACGCATTTCAGAAGCGGGTACCTCTGGCAGCCCTGATATATATGAACAACCTTTTAATCAAATTGATTTTGTTTATTCACATGCTTTTTCTTCACGTTGGAAAGTCAGCTTCAAAGCCAAAAATCTGCTGGATGATGATGTGGTATTCTTACAAGGTGATGAAATCACTCGTACGTTCACACGCGGACGTGGCTTCAGTTTAGGTATTTCTTACGATGTTTTTTAAATCACATGAATCAACAGTTGTAATTTGTTAACAAACTCAATATATTAGTGTGATGCAAAAAAGAATTATCACATCGACCCTCATTACCACAACACATAATATGGTCATGTGCTGATTCGTTTTATAAACAACAAAAAGCCCGTGACTTGGTAACAACTCACGGGCTTTTTTTTAAGAAAAAAATATGAAAGTCATGAAATTTGGTGGTTCCTCATTAGCCACCGCAGAGAAGTTTAATCAAGTTGTACAATTGATTAATGAACAATTACAGCCTGTATGTGCCGTATTTTCAGCACCGCAAGGTATCACCAATGACCTGATTCATTTAATTGAACTGATTAACCAACAACAAGACATAACAGAACAATTGGATAAAATCAGTCAACAACTGATTATCATCAGCACCGATTGCACAACATTCAGAGCTCATTTTGATGCCACCCAAAGCCAACAACAAACAACACAGTTATTGAAACAACTGAGAAACTTGGCCCAAGGCTGTGTGCTGATTGGTCATTGTCCCCCTGTAACAACGGCACAAATTCTTTCCGTGGGAGAAAAATTCAGCACATTATTGATGGCTGATTTATTGAGAACTGAACAAAAAGTGAGTGTCATTAATCCTCAGTTATTTTTAGTTACTGAGGAAATAAGTGATGAACCCATTGCAGANATCGAACTATGCCAGTCACGTTTTAAAGCGCATTTTTCAGAACTGGAAAATGTGGCTCTCATGCCCGGTTTTTATGGCATTAANCCTGATGGTCATATGTGTTTGTTGGGACGCAATGGTTCTGATTACTCAGCAGCCATTTTAGCCGTTTGCACAGGAGCCAATGTATGTGAAATTTGGACCGATGTGGATGGCATTTATTCAGTCGATCCAAGGTGGGTAAAAGAAGCTCAATTGATTAAACAAATGTCATACCAAGAAGCCATGGAACTGTCTTATTTTGGCGCCAAAATATTACACCCCAAAACCATCATACCATTGGCTAAAAACCACATCCAATGCGTGATAAAAAATACGTCAAACCCACAACAATTGGGTACATTGATTTCAGCTAAAACCGGCCAAGAAAAAGCAGTTAAAGCCATTTCAAATTTATCTGATGTGGCCATGATAAATGTCTCAGGCCCAGGCATGAAGGGCATGGTTGGTATGGCGGCTCGAGTGTTTGAGAGCATGNGTGCTGCAAAAATTTCAGTGATTTTAATCAGCCAATCATCTTCTGAATACAGCATCAGCTTTTGTGTGCCTGGTAATGAAGCCAATCAAGCNGTCAAACACCTGAACGAAGCTTTCAGATTAGAATTAAAAAATGGCTTATTAGAGCCTATTGATTGCCGTAAAAATTTAGCCATCATCACTTTAATTGGAGACAGTATGCACCAACAAAAAGGCACCGCCAGTCGCTTTTTTAGCGCCTTGTCTCATGCCAGAGTGAACATCATTGCCATCGCTCAAGATTCATCGGAAAGAAGCATTTCGGCAGTCGTTCGTGCCANAAGAGTTGAAGACGCCGTGGTTATTTGTCACCAACAATTGTTTCTTAAAAAACCAAGAATTGATGCTTTTTTAATTGGCTGTGGNACGGTTGGAAAACAGCTGATTCAACAAATTAAAAAACAAAAAGACTGGCTCAGCAGTAAAAACATTGATTTGAACTTGGTAGGAATTGCTAACAGCAAACAATGCTTGTTACAAGGTCAAGGAATCGATTTGAATGAGTGGGAAGATCAATTAGCAAGCTGTGACGAAGGTTTGTCACTGACGCGCCTGAAAACCTTTGTGCGTTCAGCTCATTTAACCAATCCAGTCATCATTGATTGTACCAGCAATCAAGACATAGCCATGAGATACCTAGATTATTTGGAAGCCAACTTTCATGTGGTAACCGCCAATAAAAAGGCCAATACCGACAGCTTGTCTTATTACCATAAATTACACAACATGGCTGCCAAACGGCAACGGCGCTTTTTGTATGAAACCAATGTAGGTGCAGGTCTTCCAGTGATTGACAATTTACAGAGCTTACTCAGGGCTGGAGACCGGTTATTACAATTTGAAGGTATTTTATCAGGTTCGTTGTCATATATTTTTGGTGAAATTCATCGTGGTTTAAGTTTATCTGAAGCCACTGACAAAGCACGCAAACTTGGTTACACAGAACCCAACCCAGCTGAAGACCTGAATGGCATGGATGTGGCTCGTAAAGTACTGGTTATTGCACGTGAAGCTGGATTGGAACTGGAGCTCAATGATGTTGCATTAGAAGCGGTGGTGCCAGAATATTTAGCAAACATTTCAGACGGTGATGAATTCATGCGCCAACTACCAAATTATGATGCAGAATTTCAACAATTAATTGATTCTGCACAAGCCAAACAACATAAACTCAAGTATGTGGCTGTCATAAAAAACAACAAATGCAGTGTAAAAATCATGCCCGTTAACAAAGCACACCCCTTGTTTGAAATTGAAGCAGGTGAGAATGCATTGGCCATCAACACACAATACTACCAACCCAAACCATTCATTATTCGTGGCTACGGTGCGGGTGCAGAAGTCACTGCTGCCGGCTTATTCGGTGATTTATTAAGAACCTTATCATGGGAACAGGAGCATTAAGATGGGCAAGCATGTATCATATTTTTCACCTGTATCCATTGGCAATGTCAGTGTGGGTTTTGACTCTTTGGGCTTGGCATTACACCCCATTGATGGACAACTTTTAGGTGATGTGGTTGAAGTTGAAACTGCCACTAAAAACACCTTTGTACTCAAGGGAAAATATGCTGACCGACTACCTGCTGACAAAGAATCCAATATTGTTTGGCATGTTTTAAATGCTTTTGAGGCTGAGTTAAACAGCCAGCACATAGCCACTCAATGCGTTAAAATCACATTACACAAAAACATTCCTGTGTGTAGCGGCTTAGGTTCGAGTGCTTGTTCTGTTGTGGCGGCATTTGCAGCATTAAATGGTTTCTATCAACAGCCTTTTACCAACAATCAATTGTTGCTTTTAATGGGCGCGGCTGAAGCCAAAATCAGTGGATCATTACATTATGACAATGTCGCACCTTGTTTTTTAGGTGGCCTGCAGTTGATGCTGAATAACCAAGAAAAAATTGCATGCGCGTTGCCTTTATTCAAAGATATTTATTGGGTATTGGCTTACCCTGATGTGATAATCAGTACCCAAGCGGCTCGGGAATTACTTCCACCCAAGTATTCGCGTTCTACATTGATTCGATTTGGTCAAAATTTAGCCGGTTTTGTGGCTGCTTGTTATCAACAAGACAAAGCCTTGGCTTTTGCGTTACTTAAAGATGAAGTTGCAGAACCATACCGCGCAGCTTTGTTACCTCATTTTAATCACGCCAAAACTGAACTATTGGCCATGAACAGCTTAGCAGTGGGAATATCCGGCTCTGGCCCTGCCCTTTTTTCGGCCTGTGATGACCTACAAACAGCACAAAGACAAGCTGCTTGGTTACAAACAAATTACCTACAGTCCAAACAAGGCTTTGTGGCCATTTGTCAAGCCGACACAATGGGAACACGGCCCATCACACAAGGAACATCATCATGAAACTCAATAACCTCAAAGACCCACAACAAATTGTAGATTTTGCCACTGCAGTTAAAACCGGCTTAGGCAACAACCAAGGTTTATTTTTTCCTGCAAAAATTCCAACATTGGCTGATGTAGGTGATTTGCTTGAAATGCCCACTACAGTCAGGAACTTTTCTGTATTGCGTCCTTTCGTACATGAGAACATAGATGACGAAGCACTCAAAACCATTATCGACAAAACTTATGCGTTCCCCTCGCCATTAATCAACGTCCATGAACAGACTTATTGTTTGGAATTATTTCATGGGCCCACATTGGCATTCAAGGACTTTGGTGCTCGGTTTATGGCTAATTGTTTACAACACTTTACAAGCAATCAAAATAACAAAACTGAAAAAATCACCATCCTTACAGCCACATCTGGCGACACTGGTGCCGCTGTCGCACACGCCTTTCATGGACTAAAAAACATTGATGTGGTGATTCTGTTTCCCAAAGGCAAAATCAGTGAGTTACAACAGAAAATGTTCACCACCTTAGCTGAAAACATCCGCACTGTTGCTATCGAAGGTACTTTTGATGATTGCCAGAAATTAGTAAAACAATGTTTTGATGACCAAGCTCTGGTTAAAGCCATCGGTCTAAATTCAGCCAATTCTATCAATGTCAGTCGTTTATTTGCACAAGTTTGTTATTACTTTGATGCATTGGCTCAATTACCTCAAACCCAAAGAGAACATACCGTCTTGGCAGTGCCCAGTGGTAACTTCGGCAATTTATGTGCTGGCATCATAGCCAAAAGTATGGGTTTGCCAATTAAACGATTCATTGCCTCCACCAACCTCAATGACACAGTTCCCCGATACCTCAAAAATGGTGTCTGGGATCCCCATGCCACAGTGGAAACTTTATCTAATGCCATGGATGTCAGCAAACCAAACAATTGGCCACGAATTGAATACATGATTGAATCAGGCCAATTTAATCGCAATTTACTGTCAGGTTTAGCCGTTGATGAAGTCACCACAGCACAAACACTGAAACAATTAGATTATCTTGGCTACATCAGTGAACCTCACGCTGCGGTGGCTTACCATGGCTTGCAAAACACATTGACTGCAGAAGAAGTTGGTATTTTCCTCGGCACGGCTCATCCAGCCAAATTTAAATCTACAGTTGAGNCCATATTAAANACNGAACTGCCATTACCTCAGGCCATAGCAGACTGTGCTGAATCTGCAGATTTGTCNCAAACCATTGCGGCAGATTTCATTGCACTACGNCGCTTTTTAACCGCTTGAACCTTGGTTTGGTTTTATTCACTGCCGGTTAGCTCTATTAAAGTTGCGCAAAGGGACTTTGTTTTGATGTTCAGAATCAACTTATGGGTTTCTTAATGTCCTTTTGCTGGGCTGCCCACAATTCTGCATAAGCCCCTTTTTTCGCCAGTAAAGTGGTATGGTTACCACGCTCAATAACGCGACCTTGTTCCAACACCAAGATTTGATCTGCATTGACTGTGGTTGACAATCGATGAGCAATGACCAGATTGGTGGTATCTTGTGCAATGTCTTGAATGGCTTTGAGAATCATTTGTTCTGATTTACTGTCCAGTGATGAAGTGGCTTCATCAAACACCATAATGGGTGGNTTTTTCAATATGGTTCTTGCTATGGCAACCCGTTGTTTTTCACCACCTGAAAGTTTNAGACCACGCTCTCCCACCTTGGTTTCAACGCCCTCTGGTAATTGTGCAATGAAACCATCCAAATGAGCCAAGCTGATGGCTTGATACACTTCAACATCACTGGCTTCTGGACGACCGTATCGGATGTTCTCAAATATGGAGTCATTAAACAAAACCGTGTCTTGTGGCACGATACCAATGGCCTTCCTGAGAGACACCTGGGTCACTTGTTTGATGTCTTGTCCATCAATTTTGATGACGCCTGAAATTGGATCATAAAAACGAAACAACAATTTTACCAAAGTGGATTTTCCAGAACCACTGGCGCCCACCACAGCCAGGGTCTGTCCTGATGTTACCTTGAAACTCACACCCTTAATGATGTCACGGTCATGCCGATAATTGAACACCACTTCATCAAATTCAATTTGGCCCTGTGATACCTGTAATTCCTTGGCAGCTGGAACATCTTTTATTTTTGGTTCAATGGCCAATAAATTAAACATTTGTTCAATATTAATCATGGATGTTTTAATTTCTCGGTACACAAAACCCAATGACCCCAAGGGAATAAACAATTGCATCATAAAGGCATTGACCAAAACAAAATCACCCACTGTCATGTCACCATTTTGTACTCCCAATACTGCCAACAACATCATGGCTGTCATTGACAAACTGATGATGAGTGCTTGCCCACCATTCAATGCAAATAATGACAATCTATTTTTACGTTTGGCCTGTTCTAGACGTTTTAGATTGGCGTCATAACGTTGAGCCTCAAAATTCTCATTGGTATAATATTTTACAGTTTCATAATTTAACAAAGAATCTATCGCACGGCTGTTACTGTTTGAATCTGCAGTATTGGCTTCTCTTAAGAAAGCTTTGCGCCAATTGGTGATTTTAACTGAATATAAAATGTAGGCCACAATAGCAATCAAAGTGGTTAAACCAAATGTCCAACCATACTGAAATAATAAAATACCCACCACCAGCATGATTTCTATCAAAGCAGGTAAAATACTGAACACCATAAAGCGCATCAAAAAACTGATACCACTGACTCCACGCTCTATGTCACGACTGACTCCTCCTGTTTTGCGATTCAAATGATAGTCCAAATCTAAACAATGCAAATGCACGAAAACCTCATGTGCAATCCGTCGCATGGCGCGTTCAGTAACNCGACCAAACAATGTGTCACGAATCTCGCCAAATAACACATGTGCAAAACGCAATGCACCNTATATAACAACCAATCCCAAAGGCGCAAATACCCAACCGTTTANCGCAGTTACATTNTTCTCTTCTGCACTTAACTGATCAACCATTCCTTTGATTAAAAATGGCATTCCTGTGGTCGCAAATTTTGCAGCCAATAAAAACAACAATGCCGTCAACACGCGCCATTTATATTCTGACAAATAAGGCAGCAGTTGCTTGAGAACAGACCAATTTTCTGCTTGATTGGTTTCTGGAGGTGCTTGTCCACGCATGTTGAGTCAATTTAGTTAAGCTTAGATTGGATTATTGTAACAGGGCACAAGTCAGTCGGCTTTATTTTTAAAATTTAGCTGGTATTCAGGACACTTTCGATTAAAAAACAGTACAATCAGAATACATTTGTTTCCTGTTCAACCACCCTATAGACATTAAAAGAACGTAAAAAGCAGACATTACATGATATTAAATATCCAACATTTAAGAGCTTGGGCCGCTTTGGCTGTTGTGTTTTTTCACATGGCTCCACATTTTAAAAACACCTCATCCTTTTTCAGTCCGTTTTTTAATTTCATTCACCAGTTTGGTTATGCTGGTGTCGATGTGTTTTTTGTTATCAGTGGTTATGTCATATGGATATCAAGCAGTCGTCAAGGCAAACGAAAAACACCATTACACTTTCTGTACAATCGAGCAGCCAGAATATACATGGGTTATTGGCCCTACTTTATCTTCCTGTGTTTGTTGCTGTGGTTTCTTGATACCAGTAAGTTCACTGACGTTAATTTCATCAGTTCGTTCTTTCTAACAGAGTTAAACATGGTAAATTTGCTACTAAAAGTGACTTGGACTTTGGTTTATGAGATGTATTTTTATGTCTTGTTTGCTTTCCTGCTATTGTTGCCAAGTCGTTTGTTGCCTAAAGCTTTGCTTGTTTTTGCTCTGGCCATTGTGTTGATACAAAGTATTGCCATCTTTAAATACGATATATATTCAGTTGAAAATTTTCCTTATACCAGCCACTTTTATACCTTTTTCTTTTCTCCATTTTGTTTACAGTTTCTAAGTGGTTGTGCCATTGGCATGTTCTTTGAACATTTTCGCTTGAAGCATTTAACGGCTACCTTAACAGCAGCTATGCTGGTTTTTATTTTTACACTGTGGTACCAAAATACCTATATATTACCCAATGGTTTGTTGGCTCAGGGATATTACATGCCAGAAAGAACTGCCCTATTTGGTGTCTTTGCTATGTTATTGGTTGCTGGGGCGATTGAGACAGAACTGCGGGGTACACGTTTTTTGCCGAGGTTTTCGAGGTTGTTTGGTGGCGCCTCTTACAGCATTTATTTATCACATATCCCGATATTGTTTGTGTTTGGCCAAATGGGATTGATGACTGTCATGAAAAATCATGATTGGCTGTTGCAGCTGGCACCTGTCATTATTCTGGCCAGCATATCAATCTACAGCATTGTGCACCATCTATGGATTGAAAAACCCTTGCTAAAAATGACCAAACGATTAGAAAAAAGCTTGTTTTAGCACAACAAAACAGCGTGTTGTTCAATCCCGTTTATCTTCTATCACACTGATGGCTTGGTTGTTTGGCAGTACAGAATCTCTGAAATGAGTCAGTGCTTTTTCGGGTTGATTCTGTTCTTGGTATATCAAACCTAACAACTGGTGTACTTCTGCACTTGGCGCCAGTTTTAACACAGCCAACAACAAACTTTCTGCTTCGCCCCATTGTTTTTTCGCCACATGCAATTTGGCATTACACAACAACACCGATGGATTTTTGGGGTGTTGTACCAACCATTTTTCTGCCACTTTCAAACGGTGGTTTAGGTTATAGGGCAACTCAGACCAAAACACCACCAACTGATCATCAAAGTGGTATTTCTGCGACTTTTCTATATAGGCTGTGATGTCTTGGTAAGCCCCCAAACGCAGGCCATTTTCACAATAGGTGTGACTGTATTTATTTTGTTGCTTTTTACTCAGGGTTTGCCATATCTGTTGCAACTCTTCTTGCGAACTGGCTTCCTCAAAACGTGCCAGTGTAACCTGTTCTTTGAGGTTATTGCTCTGTTGGTGGTTAATCAATTGTAATTTTTCAGCCTTAGGTATGGTGTTTTCTAGCAGCTTCCAATCAGCAGCTTGTTGACTGGCTTGTGTCAATAAATGAATGGCTCGAGGATTCTTCGGATAGGTTTTCAATATCACTTTCAAAAGTGCCAAGGTTTTATCTGCTTGCCCTGACTTGAGCCAAATTTCACAACGACTTAAATCTACAGTGAGTGGATTATCGATTACAGCTTCAGCTTGGTCCAAGTGTGCTTCTGCACGTTCCAAATCATGTTGAGCCAAAGCAGCTCTTGCCGCAGCCATGTAACTTAATTCAGGTGTTGGGCTTTTGTGCGCTGATGCCAATAATAATTTTTCAGCCTGCGCCCACTTCCCTTCACTTAATGCCAACAAGCCACGGGCGAATTTTTTACGACTGTGATTGGCTGATAAATGACTGATGGCTTTTTTCGGCGCTTTGACTAAGCCATAAAGCAACCACAGTAAAACAAACACAACCGCCATTAACAAAACCGCAGCAATCACCGTCATTTGGACTTGGTATCCCAATAACTCAACCTGAATCAAACCAGGATTTTTTAACAAATGAGGTGTTAACCATGCCATCAATAAAAGCAGAGCAATGACAATAAGAAACTTGATAGTTTTAATCATCACTTCATTCCTTTTAACTGATCAATCATCGATTGAACATCAATTTGATCTGGCAATTCCACACTGACCTTTTGTTGTGCCAAGTTTTGTATGGTTTCAATCAGCTCGCTTTGTTTGGGCATGTGTTGCTTCAACTGTGATGCACTTTCTTTCAGGCTCAATTGCCATGCTTGTTGATCCTGTAACACCAAATACAAACCCGCTTCATACAAGTTTCTGTTGATGTTTGTTTTAAGCAGAATCAATTCTGTTGACGATTGTACGCCATTGTCTTCATCAATTTTTTTAACGCTGATAAAACGATCATACCAACTGGACTGGCTGTCAGCTGAGGTTTGCTGATTGGTTTTGGTGATTAACTGCAATGCATTGACTGCCATTCTAATCTCATCCAACTGCTGCTTTAACTGTTCTACTTGAGGCAAATCAAGTTGTTGTAGTTGTTGTTTTAATTGCATGATTGCTGCATTCATTGGGCTTTCAAGCTTCGCCACATCTAAATAGTTTTGTAGTGTTGCGATGGCTTTTGGAATGCGATGAGTATCTAACAAAACTTGCGTGGCCCACAGAGTTTGTAGGGCCATTTGATTTTGTCGGAACACATCATTTACTGGCTCAACTGCAAGCGCATCTTTCGCCACAGGAGTTGATACTTGAACTGCTATTTGTGACTGTAAGGTATTAATGATTTTACTTTGTTCGGATAATTGTCTGCTTATATCCAGTAAAGCCTTTTCATTGGCTGAGTTATCAAAGCCTATGGTGTCAAGAGGTTCAGACGTTCTACTTTCTTTCAATTGTTGCACCGTTGCGGCAATTTCAGGTAATTGATTTGAAACTTGGGTAGTCAGTTTTCTGACATCTTCTTGGGTATTATACAAATCAGTGCGCAACACTTTGCTTTCATCTTCTAATGACTGTATTTTCAAACTGATATCTGACAGACCACTAACACCTGTTTGCCAGTTTTGGTAATACAAATAAGCTGTTCCTGACAAAGCCAACAATGAGAACAANAAACTCAACTTACTGCCTGACTTTTGGGGCAACACTGGTTGCTCCNTTGTATTNAGTTCCTCTGTTTCAACTTGATCTTCTGCAACAATGACTGGGTCGTTATTATCTGTCGTTTGTTTGCCTTCATTTTTATCCATGACATTAATTTCTTATGCAATGGCTAGATTTTAACTCAGAGTCAAGCTGAGGTCACTTGTTTCAATGGCTTTGCTTGATCTGAATTAAATATTCACCATTAAAGTCAACCCAAATACCCTATATAAAAGTTCTTAAAATAACTGATTAATTTATGGTGTTATTTTGAACCATTATTTTTGTATACCAACCACACCACAACCGTGTCGCCTGAAATCACCAATTGCTGCTGAGGTTCTNCCAGTTTGCACNGCATTCACGCCACCGAAATACAAATTATGGTTATGCCAGAGTGAATGTATGGGGCATTGTTTAGTTAACATGTCCATGTCTTTTTGTGAAAAGCCGGGTTCAATATCCAAATGTCCATTCTCATAATGTATGCGTGGCGCTTCAATGGCATGTTTCAATACTTTTTCACCATGAATGATGTGGTTAATGACTTGAAACAATGCAGATTTGATTCGATTCGAACCACCTGTGCCCAATGCATACTGATGTTCAGCATTCAATATCAAAGTTGGTGACATCATTGAACGCATTCGTTGTCTGCCCTGCCAATTGAAAAAACCTTGAGAGTTGATGTCTTCTTCACCTAAAAAGTTATTCAACATAAAACCATGACCCGATGCAATTTGACCATTGCCTTCACCATTTGACAAAGTCAAACTGGCGATGTTTCCTTTACCATCCGCAACACTGATGTGAGTGGTACCTCTGGACACTTCAGCCATGGGGTTTCTTTTTAAATCATCAGCGTGTTGCATGGCTTCTAAAACTGCATACAAATCCGTTCGGGATTTTAAACGCTTCAATTGCTCAACAATTAAATNCCCTCCTGTACTGGGTTTTGGGTTGGTAAAAACCTGGTGTTGATTAATTGACAGCTGTAAGGGTTTTCTTACAACACATTGGTAATTTTTAAAATCCTTTAAACTGAATAAACTGTCACCCTGTTGGCATAATGCTTGTGCGATTTCTCCTTGGTAAAACCAGTCATGGTTGGCNTTTGACAGGCTGTCAAGAAAAGCTGCCAACTGTTTGTTTTTCCACACAGCACCTGAATTCATGCCTGAATACAAGGTCTTGGATTCTTTTGATGAGCCAATGATGGGCTGTAAAATCATGGCGACAAATGCTTGTTGATGGTTCACCTCAATACCATTGATTGCTGCATGAATTGCTGGTTGCGCAATTTGCTTCAGGGGTAAAGTACATAATTTCTCATGGGTCTTAAAGATACCAGCAGGAACGCCTGGAACAGCTGCTGCTGCATGACCTATGTGAAATTCCTGACTGCGTGTGCCAAAATCACCCATGATTGGATAAAAATCAACTTGATCTGGCTTAATTTCAGCGCCATTAATGTCTGGCGTATCAGAAAAAAAATCGAGCAGCTTTGGAGATTGATTTTGACCCGCTGCCAATAAAAACCCACCACCACCTGGTGATGACAGCAGTGGTTCAGCCACAAAAGACATCATCATGGCAGCCAAAATGGCATCAAATGCATTGCCACCCTGTTGTAAAATATTTTCCGCCGCCTCTGCTGTTTTTGCATGCCCAGCCGCCACCGCATAGGTCTTTGAACTTAATTTCATACCACTTCCCTAGAATTATTTTTTGCTTGTGTTGTTACACAACAAGTTCAATTAATTTGAATCACCACAAAATTCAATTATACAGCTTGGCGATTCATTACAACAGTGTGACATGCCCTGCGACTAAATCATTACCATCAGATGAGGAAATTCATTCATATCAGAAAAATGTCTGCGCGATGCCATGCCAAATTCATAGCAAAACAATTATAATGCAGACTTCTTTTAGCATGACACAGAGTTCTAATGGATAAAAACCACAACCTATTCAGCAAAGCACAGCATTTCATCCCTGGCGGCGTTAACTCGCCAGTACGCGCATTTAAAGGCGTTGGGGGAGAACCTTTATTTATCGCCACAGCCAAGGGCCCTCACATGATCGATGTTAACGGCAAGTCCTATATTGATTATATTGGTAGCTGGGGACCCATGATTGCAGGACACAGCAACGAACATGTCTTGGCAGCTGTTCATGCCGCAGTGGACAGGGGTTTGAGCTTTGGNGCTCCGGCTGAAATTGAAGTCACTTTGGCTGAACAAATTTGTGACATGATACCTTCCATAGATTTGGTACGCATGGTTAACTCCGGCACAGAAGCCACCATGAGCGCCATACGCTTGGCACGAGGATTCACCGGCAGAGACAAGATCATTAAATTTGAAGGCTGTTACCACGGACATGCTGACTCTTTCTTGGTTAAAGCAGGCTCTGGTGTATTAACATTAGGCATACCAGGCTCNCCAGGCGTTCCAGATGCAGTGGCTGATTTGACACTGACGGTACCCTTTAACGATTTACAACGCTTGTCTGAAGTGATGGATCAGGTTGGTGACGATGTGGCTGCTATCATTGTTGAACCCATTGCTGGGAACATGAACATGATTGAACCTTTACCTGGTTATTTAGAAGGCATGCGCCAGTTATGTGACCAACACGGAACCATACTTATTTTTGACGAAGTCATGACTGGCTTCAGGGTCGCAAGAGGCGGCGCACAAGAGCTCTATGGCATCAAACCCGACTTAACCACTTTCGGCAAAGTGATTGGTGGTGGTTTACCTGTGGGTGCATTTGGTGGCCGCAAAGACATCATGGATTACATTGCGCCCAACGGCCCTGTTTATCAAGCGGGTACATTGTCGGGCAACCCATTGGCCATGGCCGCAGGTTCAACCATGATGAAAATCATTTCCGAACCGGGTTTCTACCAATATTTAGGCGCCCAAACTCAACAACTGGTCGATGGCCTTCAAGCCATTGCTGATGAAGCTGGCATCCCTTTTTCAACCTGTAACCAAGGCGGCATGTTTGGATTCTTTTTTGCTGATAAAAAAGCCCATTCTTTTGATGACCTAAAAAACTGTGACGAAGCACATTTCAAGCGGTTCTTTCATGCCATGTTACTTGAGGGTGTTTATTTATCACCTTCAGCCTATGAAGCAGGCTTTGTCAGTTCAAAACACAATGATGACATTATTGAACAAACTTTAAATGCTGCCAAAATAGCCATTAGGAAATAACATGGAGCCAACCGGTTGGGTTAAAGACGTTTATGATTGGATTCAAGCCAACCCCAACTGGACTGGCATTCTGATTTTTCTGTTTGCCTTTACTGAATCTATTTTGTTGGTTGGAATCATTTTTCCCGGCGCAGCATTTTTAGTCAGCTTGGGCGCACTGATAGGCTTAGGCGTATTGGACTTTTACACCGCTTGGATTTGGGCTTCTTTGGGTGGTTTTTTGGGCGATGGCATCAGCTTTTGGATTGGCCATAAGTACAAACAAAACTTACTCAAAATGTGGCCTATATACAAATTTCCTGAACTAATCGCCAAGGGACAAACCTTTTTTCAAAAATACGGTGGCGTCAGCGTCTTCATTGGTCGTTTTGTTGGCCCTGTTAGGCCGATCATTCCAGCCATTGGCGGTATGATGGGAATGGACATCAAAAGATATGTTGTTATCAGTACTTTGGCATCAGTAATCTGGGCGCCTTTCTACTTGTTACCAGGCATGTTATTTGGTTCAGCCATTGAAACCATGGCTAAAGTAGCTGTCAAAATGTCGCTTTTGGTGCTGGTTCTGGTGGTGTTGATTTGGATGGCATACTGGCTCATTAACTTGGTTTATAAACTGTTAATGCCCAGAACATACCATTGGCTCAGCCATTTATTAACCTGGACTCAAAATCACCCAAAATTGGGACGCTTGACATCTGGATTGGTTGACCCAAGACAACCAGAAAAAGGATCTTTGGCCATGTTAGCCGTGTTGCTGCTGGTTTTCTTTGTGGCGGCCATTTGGTTCTTTGCCATCAACGAAACCCTGTCTCGCTGGAACCACAGTACTGAGTCATTCTTTTATGCATTTCATAATCCATGGACCACCTTGCCAATGAAGTGGTTATTGTATATAGGACATGACTTAGGCATTTTAGCCACTGTTATTACTGTTTCAATGTGGCTGGCCTATAGGCGATTAAATACAGCCCTACAACATTGGATTTTAGTGGCAGTCAGCTCCTATATCTTCTCTGTCTTGTTTTGTCGTTTTGAACACCAACAATGGCATTTTATATCATCGCATCACGTCTTTTGGTTCAGTGCTGTGGCTTGTTTTTGGGCCATCTTAGTCGCTGGCGCCTATCCTATAAAATGGCGAAGTTGGCCTTATGTATTGGCAGGTGTTTTGATTTTATTGCATGCTTTTGCCACCTTGTTTTTCTTTCAAGCCAATTTAGCTATGGTGTTATTATCTGTATTATTGGCTTGTGTTTGGGCAATGATAATTGGCATTGCTTTTCGCACCCGCAGTCGCAAGCAATTTTTAGGCTTTCCAGTTAAAATCACTTATATCACCACGGTATTGTTAATGCCTTTGGTTTCTTGGTGGCTGTTTGTAGACGCTACTGAAATCCATAAACCTGAATGGCTAGATCAACAAAAAACAGTCAAAACAACTGGCTGGGCCAACAATGGTGGACAAGATCTCGACATCATCATTCAATCTGATTTAGCCAGCATTGAAAAACAACTCACAAAATCTGCTTGGCTTAAACACGAACCCAAAACTTGGGCCAATGTCTATCAAGCCATGTTGGCCGAAAAAGGCGCTGATAATTTACCCTTATTTTCCTATGTTCACCGTGGCGAAGTTGAGCAACTGTTAATGAGTCGAATCGAAGACAAACACCTCATTGTTTTGCGTGTATGGCGTGACAGCAACGACGATGGAGTTTGGCGTGCCAGCTTATCCAAACATGCCAAAGACACTGATTTGTATATATTCAATTACTGGGCTTATGAATCAAACNTAAAAGACAAAAGCATCTTGGTAACCGCACTAAAGTCCGCTTCTTTTGTTATTGACCAATTACCAGATGGCACCTTGAAAATCATCAAAAAAAGAAAATAAAACCAACCAATAACAAGCGCTAAGCACATCAGCTAAATAAACTGTTAATGATTCAATTTGCGTTAATTGGAATGAATTGTAAAGTGACATTTTTACTGAATACTCTCTGGTAATTATCATAGGGTAATACTTGAATAGAATCGAACAACTGGTTCATTTCTGTGCGCATGTGATTATTTTGTAAACAGTCTTTACTCAACTGGCGCTTAAAAATGACACCACCAGGTAACTGTTGCAGCTGCACTTCACAAGCCTCTTTTGCTGTCGTGTTTTGCCACTGGCTTTTAAAAGTCATCACCAATTGATTTAAATATTGGGTTAACACGGGGTTTTCATTGTTTAAATATTGTTTGCCAGAATCGTTGGTAAAGGTGGCATAAAATAAACTTCTATAAACCTGATCGGCAAACAGCTGACTACTCAACTCTATTTGACTGGGATTTAAGACAGCTGTGCTGATGACAGGTGACAACCCCAAAGTATCGTAGATGGTCAGTTTGAGTGACAAGCTGTGATGAACTTCATAGACGTCACCAAAAATCACATACCTAATTCCAGCCAATTGCCAACCCAACATGTGATTGGAATTTTGTGGCGCTTTGTAGCGAAATGGCATGCTGAACAAGCCCGTACTCGATAAAGCCTGAATAAGGTTATTTTCAACAACTACAGCTGGACTGGCGTCAGACCCATGGTATGTAAAAGGCAACACCACAAACTTAACTGGGCTGTCTTTATCACCCACTATCAACAACTCGACATCGGCTTGAACCGTGAACACACATAACAACAATAATAATTGCTTCATGTATTCATTCTAACACAGCAATTTAGNCTGTTTTAAGCACATTTTTCTGTGTGTTAATCACATTTTGATTGTCATTGTGGTGCTACAATATGTATTTTTTTCATACNCATATAAAAATGGTTAGACTCAGAATTGGTGGCGTACCTGAACACTACAACCTACCTTGGCACATGGCTCGAAAATCGGGAGCGCTACAAGCACAAGGCATCAAGCCTGAGTGGACTGACTTTTATGAAGGTACCGGAGGTATGGTACAAGCCATTAAAAACGATGAACTTGATGTCGCCATTTTATTAACTGAAGGTGCCATTTCGGGCATTTCCAGAAGTGCCAACTTTAAAATAGTCTCTTTTTATACCGACTCCCCCATCATTTGGGGCATTCACGTTCCTTCCGATTCAGACATCACCGATGTCAACGAGATATACCATCACCGCTATGCCATCAGCCGATACGGCTCAGGATCACATTTGATGCCTTATGTCCATGCTCGGCAAAAAAATTGGCCCGTTCACAAACTTCAGTTCAGAGTCATCAACAATTTAGACGGTGCTCGCATGGCTTTTAGAGAAGACAAAGCCGATGTGTTTTTTTGGGAAAAGTTCACCACAAAACCTTATGTAGACAATGGAGAATTCAGACGCATTGGGGAATGCCCAACACCTTGGTCATGTTTTGTGGTTGTGGCCAGTCACCAAACCCTGACCCTGCATGCCGACAAAGTCAAATCATTACTTGAAGAAACTTTCAAGCAGGCGCAGTTGTTATTTAATGATCCCAATCGCATAGATATTATCAGCAAGCAATATGACTTGAAAGCTGAGGATGTAAAAGAGTGGCTCACATACACCAAATGGTCACAGCACATAGACCTGAAAAAGAGCGTGTTAACTGAAACCACAGCCACCCTAAAAGAACTTGGCTTGGTGCATCAAAAATTCAATGCTGAAGACACATACCACACCCTATAAATTAACTTTTCTGGCTTTTACCACAGCACCTGAGTGACCCAATCGGGCAACGCAGTTATACAAAATTAACAGTGTCTATATTGTATTGGCCATGTTGTATCATGAACCAACAACCAATCATTTGGTATTTTTTAAAGCTGGGTTAAATTTTTCTTGATTTTACTTTATGAAGTATGAATAATTCGCGAACTTTTTCTGTTCGCCTAGGTGAGCAGTTTTTTTTGCGAGGCTGCGAAACTTGGTTCGTATGCCGCTTTTTTTATTGAGAACACTTTCAGTTCTCAATGTTTTTTTAAGTGGAAAAAATCATGTTAAAAACCCCACCTGCTCAGCGTCCTGAGGCTGACTACCAAAACTCATGGATTCAAGAAGATAATGTTGTTTGGCCTACATTTGAACAAGGCGCTGAAGATGATCGACTGGATCATTTCATACATCGAGATGGTAAAATATTCGCTGGAACACACCTGATCATTGATTTATGGGGCGCGAAACAATTGGATGATTTGAATTACATGGAAGCAGCCATGCGATTGGCTGTCGAAAAATCCAAAGCCACATTGTTACACATACACCTACATCATTTCACGCCCAATGGTGGTATTTCTGGTGTGGCAGTTTTGGCTGAATCGCATATCAGCGTTCACACTTGGCCAGAAAAAAATTATGCTGCATTTGATGTTTTTATGTGCGGCGATGCTCAACCAGAGCATGCAGCAGAGGTTTTCAATGAATTCTTTAAGCCCTTTAGCTACCAAGTCAATAACATCCGTCGTGGTCAAATCAAATGAAACAAACCAAAACCATCACTGAAAGCCTTTATCCATCTTGGGGACAAACTTTATCACTAGATGAGGTACTGTTTGAGCACCAAACTGAACATCAACACCTGGTCATATTTAACAACAACCAGTGGGGTACTGTGATGATGCTTGATGGCGTCGTCCAAACCACAGAAAAAGACGAATTCATTTACCATGAAATGATGACTCATGTACCCCTGTTAGCCCACGCCAATCCCAAACGCGTCTTAATCATCGGAGGAGGAGACGGCGGCATTTTGCGCGAAGTGCTAAAACACAGCTCGGTGGAGCATGTTACACAAGTTGAAATTGACCAAGACGTGATTGACATGTGCATCAAATACCTACCCAAACATTCAGCAGGTGCCTATGATGACCCACGAATTCAAGTTGTGATTGATGATGGCATGAATTACGTGAGTGAATGTGAAGATCAATTTGACGTCATCATCGCAGATTCAACCGATCCAATCGGTCCAGGTGAATCTCTTTTCACCTCGAAATTTTATCAAGGCATTCAATCTTGTTTGGCTAAAGATGGAATTTTTGTGGCTCAAAATGGCGTCAGCTATATGCAACTAGAAGAAGTGACCACAAGCTACCAAAGGTTAAGTCCTTTCTTCAAGGACGTGACATTTTACAGTGCTGCAATACCGACTTATGTGGGTGGAATTATGACATTTGCATGGGCCAGTCAAAACAAATCATTACGTGACATTGAAATAAATAGCTTACAACAAAAAATCAAACAAATGGGCTTGGTCTCTCGATACCACAACGCATCGATACACTTAGCCAGTTTTGCACTGCCACAATACATTATCGAAGCCTTGAAAGAGGTCGTTGAAACAAATGAGAATGAATGAAAAAACTGGCTGAGTAAGCGACATCTGCGGTCGTGTATTTATTTATACCTCCTGCGTAAAAATAGGTTGCTGAAAACAGCCAACTAAAAATACAATTATTAGCGGTCAAACCCAAGTGGCTCGGCCGCAAACACTGTTCACAGCTTCGCTAACTGTATTGTTAGATTGAAACAGTGAATTTAATTTAACCGCTCTTAAGTTGGGCCATGTTATGAATAAGAACGAGAAAATAGTTCTACAATGTGCTGATTGTGACTTCAAATACAAGAAGACAATTAAATGGTTAGAAAACACACATACATTTATGTGTTGTTCATGTCACGCTGAATTAGATATTGATGAAGTCATCAATGAAATAATGACCAGCGATGAAACGCAAGAAATTTATACGATTTACCAAAAATAAGCCATTTATTGCCGCACAATTGCTAATTCATTTTTTTAAATTTGTTGTGCTATAATTTTTGCCCATTGTGGATTCAAATTCCGCATAACTAATTTCTATGGGAGCAATTTATGTCTGAAAAGCAGGTTTCTACAACCGGCCCGATTACGCGTGGCGCTTATCCTGAGCTGACGCCACATGCGGTCATTGTGGGTTATTTTCTGGGTGTGGTTTTGGCTGTTTCAATTGGGTATGCCTCACTCAAACTGGGATTTTCAATCGAAGGTTCTGAACTGGCAGCTATATTGGGGTTTGGTATTTTACGGGGGCTACTGAGAAGGCGGTCCATCATTGAAAATAACATCACCCAAACGGTTGCTTCTGCCGTGAATGGCGCCTCCTCAGGCATGATGTTTTCAGTGCCGGCTATCTTTATTTTGGGTTATGGTACAGAGTTCAATCCTTACGTTTTGACCTTTGGTGCCATTGCTGGTGCCTTTTTAGGTATCGCTTTCATCATTCCCTTACGTAAGCAAATGATTGATTATGAACGCCTCACCTACCCAGGCGGTGTTGCGGTTGCCTCTATTTTGAAATCACCAGGTGCAGGTATCAGCAAAGCCATGCTGTTAATTGGTGCCATGTTGGTTTCAGGCGTCGTCCATTTTATTTCCATATACAATGGCGTTGAATATTGGCCATTGTTTGAACAACTGGGACTTCCTGAATACCTCAACGGCACCTGGTATTTATCCTTAATGACTGTCGGTGTGGCCTTTATTGCAGGTCGCGGCGGGCTGGCCTTTATTGTTGGGGGCTTTGTTTGTTATTGGGTATTGGCACCTTTGTTAGATGTGACAGGCATGTTTCCAACTGATGCCTCAACTGGAGCAGCCATTACTGACCCCAATCAATTGCGATTGATGTTGTTCCGTCCCACCGGCATAGGCATGTTAATTGGTGGTGCCATTGTTGGTGTGATGTTTGCCTTGCCATTAATCAAGTCTGCAATCAAATCCATGCAATCTTCAGCCAAAACTGAAAGTGCCATGAGCAAAGATGAAATGCCAATAAAATTATTGTATTTTGCCATTGTTGGTGCCGCTATATTGTTGGGCGTTATGGCGGTCACTTCAGCTGAACAAGTGGGATTGGTTCGAGGTTTAATGATGGCTGTGCTTGGCACCTTATGGATATGGATGGCCGGCATCATTTTGTCTGAAGCCATTGGACGAACCAATTGGTCCCCCTTGTCTGGAATGACACTGATTGCTGTCACCTTATTGATTATGATTACCCAAACATTTGGAGGCATGGACACAGCTCAGGCCATCGTTGCTGCTGTGACGGTGGGCGCTGCCACTTGTGTCGCAATGAGCCAAGCCACAGATTTGATGTTAGATTTAAAAACAGGCTATCTGGTGGGCGCCACACCAAGACAACAACAACTCGGTCAATTCTTTGGTGCTTGGTTAGGACCTATAGTCATCATTATCTTGATTTTCACCTTGGGCGAAGCTTATAAATTTGGTAGTGATGAACTACCTGCACCTCAAGGACAAGCCTTGGCTTCTATGATAGAAGGCATCACAGGCGGCAACATCCCATCTGAAAAATACCTGGCTGGGGCCTTATTGGGTGGTTTATTGTCTTTATTACAAGCCGGTTTAGGCATCACTGTTGGCTTGGGTTTTTACCTGCCTTTTGACATTGTGTTAACTTATGCCATTGGTACATTATTGAGAGAAATTGTTGATCGTACCAAAGGTAAAAACTGGTCAGAGTCCAAAGGCATTCCAATTGCTGCTGGTTTGATTGTGGGTGAAGCCTTGGTAGGCGTTGGCAAAGCTGTGTATATCATCACAGCAGGAGGAGCTTAAGATGAAAGGTATTTCATTTTTACTGGTTGGCCTGGCTTTTTTGGCTGGTTCATTTTTGACTTCACTGGATCCAGAACATGTAAATTGGATGTATTTTACACCGATCATTGTGGTGGGATTTATTGCTGCACTCTGGTTNCAAAATCAATCAAAGTCGGAACATAAGAAAGGCCATGTTTTACAAAATAACAAAAAAGTNTTGATAGAATCATTGAATCGTATTTTGCTGAATCTTGAACAGTTGAATGGNCGNAAAGATAACATACCAACTTACGACATGCGCTTTGAAATTGACAAGCTGTTTCGTGAAGACTTGCTGAACTTTGCTGATGCCAGAGAAAGCATGAAACACCTGTTTAGCCTCCAAGAATATGCTGACATTATGTCCAGTTTTGCCGCTGGTGAACGCTACATCAACCGTGTTTGGTCTGCATCAACCGATGGTTATATTGATGAAGTGATGATGTACGTTGAAAAATCTTTGTCTCAGTTCCAACACGCCAAAGAGGAGTTTGATACGGCGCTGAACAAAACGACTTAAATCACACAGCCTATTGGTAAATTGAGGCCGCTGCTACTGCGGCCTTTTTTAATTTAATCACAACAACAATAACTGATCAAAACAATGTATTTCATGGTCATGATCCGAATATTCGTGCGCTTGTTGACGCAAATTAAACCAACAAGTCTGCATACCAAAATTGGCAGCACCTTGGATGTCACAAGGGTAATTGTCACCAACCATTAATACTTCTGAAGGTTCATGCCATTGCATCATTTCACAGGTGTGTGCGAATATGGCTGGATCGGGCTTGGACACGCCGAGCTCTTCTGAAATCACCATGGCACCAAAATACTGTTTGATGCGACTGTTCTCAAACCTGGGTTTTTGTACCTGCACCAATCCATTGGTAATAACTGCCATTTCACAGTGAGGAGACAGTTTTTCTAAGGTAAGCTCAACATGCTGCAGCAGGTATTGGCATTGCGCCAATTCGTCCAGATAATGCAAACTGAACAAATGCGGGTCCTGATGCTGACCAACAAATTCAAACAACTTTGTAGCTCGGTATCGCTTAAGTTGTGCAATGCTGATGGTTTTGGCATCTAATTGTTGCCACAGTTCAGTGTTCATGGCACGGTAAAAATCCAACAAGCCCACAGGTGATGGCATACCAAAATGAGTTAAAGTATTTAGCAACGCAGTTTTTTCAGCTCGATCGAAATCAAACAAAGTGTTATCCGCATCAAATATCAGTTTGGTGTATTTATACATGCAAAATACCACGCTCAACCAGATTTTGCTTGATGTCATCCAGGGTGTCTTCAAATGGTTTAATTTGATAACCCAGTTGCTCCTGTGCTTTCAAACTACTGGTTTTGTATTGATGTGAAATAATTTGTAATGATTCAGGAGTTAAATCAGGTTCTTTTTTGGTGACATAAGCTGTGGCTGACTTGATCTTGGCGACCAGTTTAATTAACAACATTGGCTTGCTTCTTTTGGTCACTTTTAAATTAAAAGCATCACTGACATGGTCTATAAATGTTTCAAAATCCAAATTATGTCCACCCAAAATATAATTGGAACCAACATCACCTTTTTCAGCAGCCAAAATACAGCCATTAGCAACATCACGCACATCCACAAAAGAACCAGCACCAACAGGAACGGTCGGTAAACTATCATTGATCAGCATTTTGAACAGCCGAATCCAATTNTGTTGGTCATCAGGTCCAATGATGTGCGTTGGATTNACCACCACAGCATTGAGTTTGGTTGCATGGTCCTTGACCAGCTGCTCTGCCATACTCTTTGTTTTTACATAATTAACCCAACTCGTTAAACCTTCTTGGTTGACATCTTCAGTTAAATCCATCATGCCATGATGATCCACCCCAAAAGTAGTGATTGATGACACGTGTAACCACCTTTCACTCTTTTTTTGTATGGCTGCTTGGATTAAATTCAATGTGCCTAATACATTTGTTTGCGTTTGTGCTGGATTATTTTTAAACCAAGTGTTGGTATCTGCTGCAGTGTGAAACAAACAAGAAACACCTTCGGGCAGTGCAGCCAACAAACTGGCTTGATCCATTAAATCAGCCTCCACATAATCAACACCCAATATTGTGTCTTCAGGTATGCATCGACACATCGCAGTAACCTGCCAACCGGTTTGTACAAGTTGATGACACAATTGACGTCCTAAAAATCCGGTTGAACC
>JGI24723J26617_10000880_pt1 | contig 27997 bp, 29 predicted proteins | sample Cruoilmetagenom6_FD_26617 | JGI IMG/M metagenome (IMG submission 26617)
GATGGCCTGAATGGATCGCTGACGCTTGATGGACTTTACACCTATAGCGATTCCCTTTCGCTGTCGGGGCTCGATACAGTGGCGCTTGCCGCGCCCGATGGCTCAAGCGAGCTTCGCAGCATTTTCGGGCCGTTGGAGCGCCATACGCGAACCGATACGTTCGAAGCTGGCCTGTCCATGAACAAGCCGCTGGGCGGTTGGCAACTGAGCGCGACGGCCGATGCAAGCCACATCGACGCCGACACGCGGATCGATCGGCAAGCCGATGTCTCGGGACTTGTCGATGCTGCTGCAAATGGCTCACTGGCTATCGGCGAACCACTGCCGACCCTGCCGGATTCCGGCTTTGACCGCGCGCGCGAAAAAGACCTGTCGCTCGCAACGCTGGTTACGCTGGCAGGGCGGCCCTTTCGGCTGCCAGCCGGCGAGGCATCGCTCACCATGGACGCAGGGTATGACCATCTTTCCAGCGACAACAGCGATACAAGGGGAAGCGGGATTGCCGCCAATCTAAAGCGCGATACGATTTCGGCAGGGGCAAACATTGCCTTGCCGATCATCAGCGCTCGCAACGGTGTATTGGGCGGCATCGGTGACATTTCGCTCAGCCTTGGCGGCGGTATCGATGAACTGTCGGACTTTGGCACGCTGACTGACTGGAATGCCGGATTGACGTGGTCCCCGGTTGAGGCATTGAGCTTGCAAGCAAGCTACATCGTCAACGAAGAAGCGCCGGGCCTGTCTCAGCTTGGCAGACCCGAAACCAGGACATTCAATGTCCCGGTATACGATTTCACACTTGGAGAGGCAGCGCTGGTGACTATCATCGGTGGCGGCAATCCCGGCCTGCTTGCCGAAAAGCAGCGCGACATCAAACTGTCGGCAAACTACAACCTTGGCTTGTTTCGCCGATCCAGCCTGATCGTTGAATATTTTCGCAACAAGTCGCGGAACGTCACGCGCTCGTTCCCTTTGCTCACACCGGCAGTCGAAGACGCCTTTGCAGGTCGGGCCACCCGCGATAGCGGCGGTCAACTGGTTTCGATCGACCGGCGTCCAGTGACGTTTAGCGAAGTCGAAAGCTCAAACCTTCGCTGGGGGCTGAACCTGTCCGGTGCAGTTGCCAAAGCGCAGGAGCTGAAGGGGCGCGGCCAAGGTGGCAGGCGTGCAAAGCGAGGGTTTGGTAAAAGAGGCCATGGCGGCCGTTGGAACATCTCGGTCTATCACACCTATCGTTTCACTGATCGAGCGACGATCGCGCCGGGCGTGCCGGTGTTCGATCAACTTGATGGCGATGCGCTGAATGTCGGCGGCGTGCCGCGCCATGCTGTCGATGTCGAAGGCGGCGTATTCCACAAGGGTTTCGGCATTCGCATGAACATTGACTATGACGGGCCGGCCACGGTGCGTTCCAGCGGTGCGCCGGGCCTCTCCGATTTGCGGTTCGCAAGTGTCTTTCGGTTCGATGCGCGGATATTCATCAATCTGGGTCGGCAAGAGAAACTGGTCGAAAACTTCCCGGCATTGAAAGGCATGCGCATTGCTCTTGATTTCGACAACCTGTTCGATGTGCGTCAGAAAGTGACTGATGAAATTGGGCTGATCCCGCTTGCCTANCAAGCTGGATATCGCGATCCNCGAGGACGCTTCATGGGGATCGATATCAGGAAGACTTTCTGAGGAAGCCTGGGCCGTGCCTCTCCCCAAGCGGGCCGGGATCGCCTATCTGGCGAATATGGCTCGCTCACCTGCCGGAACTCCGCCCAATCCGAAGGGCGCCGAACGCTTTAATGAAGACCGCGCGACATACACGGTGCGCGGTTCCGACAAGCCTGACCTGAAGCAAGGCGTCGAGGTTATTCGCGAGATGGTGCGCACGCTGCCCTCGCGGCCCGGTGTCTATCGCATGCTCGATACGCGCGGGGACGTGCTTTATGTGGGCAAGGCGCGCGCCTTGAAGAACCGCGTGACGAATTACACGCAAGTCGAGCGGCTGACCAACCGCTTGCAACGCATGGTCAGCCAGACTCGTTCGATGATGATCGTGACGACCAATTCAGAAGCCGAAGCGCTGCTGCTCGAAGCGCAGTTCATCAAGCGTTATCGCCCGCCTTACAATGTGCTGCTGCGCGATGACAAAAGTTTCCCGTTCATCTTGCTGCGATCAGACCACGCCTTCGCACGGATCACGAAACATCGCGGCGCACGGCGGGCAAAAGGGAATTATTATGGCCCGTTTGCCAGCGCCGGTTCAGTCAACACCACGATCAACGCGTTGCAGAAACTGTTCCTTCTCAGGAGCTGTACCGACAGCTTTTTCGAACGGCGCGACCGGCCCTGTCTGCTTTATCAGATCAAGCGCTGCTCCGCCCCGTGTGTCGGGCGGATCGACGAAACAGGTTACGCCGATCTTGTTCGGCAGGCCAAAGACTTCCTGGGCGGCAAGTCATCCGCAGTGCAACGCGAAATCGAATCGCAAATGCAGACCGCTTCCGAAGCACTTGATTTCGAAAGCGCCGCGATGCTGCGCGATCGCTTGCGCGCCGCCACTTTCATTCANGGCAGTCAGGCGATNAATGCCGAAGGTCTGAACGATGCAGATATTTTCGCGCTTGCCACCAAAAGCGGTCACACCGGCATCCAGGCGTTCTTCATTCGGGGTGGCCAGAACTGGGGGCACCGGGCGTTCTTCCCGGCTCACACAGAAGGTTTGAGCGAAGGAGACGTGTTGCAAAGCTTTCTGGCGCAGTTCTACGAAGAAGTGCCGCCGGCGCGGACCATCCTCATCGACCGGGAATTGCCCGAAGCCGATCTCCTGGCTGAAGCCCTGCGCGAATCTGCNGNCGGCAAAGTCGAGATTTCGGTGCCGCAACGGGGGAATCGNCGCAAGCTCGTCGCACAGGCCACGCGAAATGCCGCAGAAGCGCTGGACCGCAGGCTTGCAGAGCGTGGCACCCAGACCAGGAACTTGCGCGATCTGGCCGAATTCCTCGAACTGCCAGACGCGCCCCAGCGCATCGAAATATACGACAACAGTCACATTCAGGGCGCCAAGGCGGTCGGCGCGATGGTTGTTTCCGGGCCTGAAGGTTTCGTCAAAAACCAGTATCGCAAGTTCAACATCAAGGATGCGCAGTCCAACGATGATTTCGGAATGATGCGCGAAGTCATGACTCGCCGGTTCGGTCGCGCGATGGAGGAAGACCCGGATCGCCAGACCACGACGAAGGACGGTGTCGCCACATGGCCCGATCTGGTGTTGATCGATGGCGGTAAGGGCCAGATGAGCGCGGTGAAAGAGGCGCTGGCTGAACTGGGCGTGGAGGACCTGCCACTCATCGCGGTGTCAAAAGGACCGGACCGCAATGCAGGCCGCGAGGTGTTTCACTTTCCGGACGGGCGCGAAAAGACCCTGCCGGCGAATTCGCAAGTCCTGTTCTATCTCCAGCGCCTGCGCGACGAGGCGCACCGGTTTGCCATCGGCGCACACCGCCAGAAACGCAGCCGGGCCATCACTGCCAGCCCGCTAGACGAGATTCCCGGCATCGGACCAGCGCGCAAGCGAGCGTTGCTGCTGAATTTCGGAACGGCAGGAAAAGTCCGGGCCGCGGCGCTTGACGATCTCAAGCGGACGCCGGGAATCAGCGAAGCAGTGGCCCGGAAGATCTATGATTTCTATCATCCGGGAGGATGATCTGGGGGCACGGTGCGCCTAGCTTGCCGCGCCAAATTTGCGCAAAACGCGGTACCCATAAGCCTTGGCCAGATTTTTTGCAGGCCAGCGTCCCGGCCCGCGCGGGATAACACCAGTACGGCGCAGCACTGCATTGAACGCGTGGGCGTCGGCTTCGGCATAGCTCCATTCCGAGCGCCACGTAATCGAAAGCGAGACAGACGGTTCCGGGCTATTTTGTACGAAATGCGGTGCCATCACCGGAACGAATAGTGCTTCGCCTGGTCCGATTGCGAATTCACGGCCGCCAAGAGCCAATTCGTCACGCCATGTCAGCTCGCGTGCGCCGCCGGTATGATAACTCTCATGCATCTCATCGGGCGCGTATCTCGCATCGCCTGCCGGAAACTGGGTCATCACCTTGGACCCTCTTACTTGCAGCAGGATGTTGTGCTCCGGGTCAAAATGATAAGGCGTCACGCCGCCAGGAGACGTTATGAAGACAAACGCTTGAGTCTTCAGCATATGCCCGGTTTTGGCCTCTATTTCCGGCTTCAGCTCGGCCAGCAGGTCTTCCAGTAGCTTGGCGTAGGCCGGATCCTGCTCGATGTTTTTGAGCGCAGCCCAGCTTCCTGACGTGCCGATATTGCGAATCGTCTCACCAATCGGAACGCCGGTTGCCTCGGGTTTCCCGTTGATGCCGATGGGCTGATCGGAAAAATTGTATTCGATTGAGCTATCGGGCAACGTTTCGGCAAGCTGGGCGAGAGCTTCCACTCCCATCAGCGGATTGTCGCCAAGCGCATGTTTGAGGGTATGCGGTTGTTCGGGATAGTTGGCGGCAAATTTTGCGCGATCCTGTTCGGCGAACACGTTCATGATACGCTCCTAGACTGGTTTCGTGAGGCTTCCATGCGGACAAGCTGGCGGAATAGGGTGCGGCGCAGAGTTCCGCCGATAGCGATGGAAATGCGCCCGATGGCGCGGCGCTCGCGCCAGATATGGTCGATCATCGGATGATCCGATGCAGCGCAGCTATCACACCAGGCAATATCTGGCCGATCCAGCATCGCCAGATTTTGCTGTTGCAGCAGTACGCCGGGTGAGAAGCGGGAGTAGCTCTCGTNGAACGCAGTCTTGAACGAGAATGCACCGGGTTGAGCAAGAAAGCTGGCAAGCATTGCAATCGGGGCGCCATCGAGTGAGAGAGAGAGCCGTTCCAGCTTGCCTTGCGCCGCAGCGCCCACCAGAGTTTGGCGAAACAACGCACTGGTCGCTTTTTCGGCAGCGAGAGCTGAGCCTGCGCGGCCTTTCCAGCCCGACAATTCGAGCGTCAGGAATTGTTCGATCCATTCCGAAAGTCCGACCTCGTCCGTCTCGCGCCGGAATTCGACGTTGCCCTCATCGGACAGGCGATTCATCTGACGTCGCAATTCCTTGCGTTTCTTGGCTGAAAGCGAGGCTTGCCAGTAGGCTTCAGGATCGAGCTGTGATGCAAGCATCGCGCGGTCTTCACGATGAACAATCTCAGCCTGTCGAGTTGTGCCTGCAAGAACAGCCTCTAGCGCCGCATAGACAGGCCCGGCCAACGGCATTGCCCGCAGATGCATGAACAGAGCCATGCCGGAATGGTGGTCTGCCCAGTCCAGCAGCGCCTGCCAGAAAGGTACTTCGCTGCCCGTTGCAATTAGCGGTGTGCCAAGAAAGCAGTTGGAATGCAGCCAGCTGGCAAGGTTCGGGATCGGCAAGTGATAATATCGACCCATACGCGCAATCGGAAGCAGGCCGCGCAGTTCGCCGTCTTGTTCGAAGCACAAGACAGACACATCGCCTTTGGGATCGAACGCGCTGAGCGAGGGTAGCAGGAACCAGCTTTCAAAAAATGGATTTGGCTCCGACGCGGCGCTGGCGAGACGATCCCAGTCAGCAATTTTGCCGGTCAATGTCTTCCATGGGACGCAGGTGATCCGGCCCGTGCTGCGGTGATTTGCCGCAACCGGATCTTGCCTTGAAGGCAGGGGCTGGAATTGTGCCCTGGTCGCCACCTCTATCGTTAACCTTCGCGAGCCTTGGCGTTACGTGCCAATGCAATGGCTCTAGCAGGCGAGAATCAAGGAATTGCTAACTGATTGACGCATGTTCGCAGGCGGGACAGCGGGCAGCCAAATGCTTAACCCCAAAAAGGAAAAGCCCCGCCCGGATCGCTCCGGACGGGGCTTGAACCCTTGTCAGTTAATTCGAAAGATCAGCCGGAGGCGAGGACTGCGAGAAGCAGCAGCGCGACGATGTTGGTGATCTTGATCATCGGATTAACGGCTGGACCGGCTGTATCCTTATAAGGATCGCCAACCGTGTCGCCTGTCACTGCGGCCTTGTGGGCTTCTGAACCCTTGCCGCCGTGATTGCCGTCTTCGATGTATTTCTTGGCATTGTCCCATGCGCCGCCGCCCGATGTCATCGAAATGGCAACGAACAGACCCGACACAATCACGCCGAGCAGCAAAGCGCCCAGAGCAGCGAACGCTTCTGCCTGTCCGCCAACGCTTGCGACAACGAAATACACCGCGATTGGGGCCAGCAACGGCAGCAAGCTCGGCAAGATCATTTCCTTGATCGCGGCCTTGGTAACAAGGTCCACTGTCCGGGCATAATCGGGACGGCTGGTGCCTTCCATAATGCCTTTGTCCGATGCAAACTGTTCCCGCACGTCCTTGACAACGTCGCCAGCNGCGCGGCCGACCGCAGTCATGCCCATCGCACCGAAGAGGTACGGCAGAAGCGCGCCAAGCAGCAGGCCAACGATGACATACGGGTTTTCCAGGCTGAAATTCACTTCCATGCCCGGGAAGAATTCCCGAAGATCGGCAGTGTAAGCAGCGAAGAGAACCAGCGCAGCAAGACCGGCAGAACCAATTGCATAGCCCTTGGTGACAGCCTTTGTGGTGTTGCCAACAGCATCGAGCGCGTCAGTCCGGGTCCGGACTTCCTCGTCCATGCCGGCCATTTCGGCGATACCGCCAGCATTGTCGGTCACCGGACCATAGGCATCGAGTGCCACGACCATGCCAGCAAGAGCCAGCATCGATGTTGCACCGAATGCCAGGCCAAGCAGGCCAGCAAGCTGATAGGCGACGATAATCGCAACACAGATTACCAGTGTAGGCAGCGCGGTCGATTCAAGCGAAATAGCCAGGCCCTGAATAACATTCGTGCCGTGGCCAGTTTCAGACGCCTTGGAGATGGACCGAACCGGGCGATAGTTTGTGCCGGTGTAATATTCGGTGATCCAGATGATCAGGCCAGTAACAGCCAGACCAACCATCATCGACCAGAACAGGTCCATGGCCGTAACGTCGTTGACAATGACCGCACTCATGTCCGGAAAGATCAGGCTCGTCACATAATAGATGGCCGGGATCGAAAGGACCGTGGTGACGAGGAAGCCCTTGTACAGTGCTCCCATGATCGAGTTGCCGGAACCCAGACGCACAAAGTATGTGCCGATGATGCTGGTGACGATGCAGGCACCGGCAACGATCAGCGGCAACGTCATCAATTCCGAGGGATCGGCGTCTGCGCCCAGCGCGGCCTTGATGGTGATAGCTGCCAGAACCATCGTTGCACCGATAGTGACAACGAACGTTTCGAAAAGGTCAGCTGCCATGCCGGCACAGTCACCAACATTGTCGCCCACGTTATCAGCAATAGTGGCGGGGTTGCGCGGATCATCCTCAGGGATGCCTGCTTCGACCTTGCCGACCAGATCGGCACCAACGTCAGCGGCCTTGGTAAAGATACCGCCGCCCAAACGCGCGAAGATCGAAATCAGCGAAGCACCGAATGCCAGGGCAACGATCGCATCAATCACTTCCCGGCTACCCGGGACCATGTCCAGACAGCTGGTCAGGACATAAAAGAAGCCCGCGATGGCCAGCAGGCCGAGGCCCGCAACCAGCATACCGGTGATCGCACCGGATCGGAATGCAATGGTCAAACCCTTTTGAAGGCTTTCAGCAGCACCGGCAGCGGTACGAACATTGGCTCTCACCGAGATGTTCATGCCAATAAAACCAGCCACACCTGAAAGCACGGCACCGATAATAAAGCCGATTGCCGGAATGACGCCCAGGAAATATCCAACCACCAGTGCGACAACAATGCCGACAATGGCGATGGCGGTATATTGCCGTTTCAGGTAGGCTTGTGCGCCTTCCTGGATGGCTCCCGCAATTTCCTGCATCTTCTCGTTGCCAGCTGATGCGCTAAGCACCTGCCGGCTTGTGACAAAGCCGTAAACTACGGCCAAAAGCCCCAAAATGATTGCGATCGTGACTAAGTCCACGGAACGCCCCTCCTGCTGAAATCCCACACGTTCGCGGCTCCCCGGTTTGCAGGGAATCGCTTGCGGTGCGGCGCTAGAGCCTCGATGCGCGGGGCGCAAGCCCTGATGCCCGATTTCCCACGAAAAGGCGGAGTCTCAGTGCTGGTAGCCAAGGTCTTCAGTGTTGCGCAGGGCGTATCCGTCAAGCAGGATCGGCGCTGACGATTGCGCGATGGCCTGACCGATGTGATGGGCGCGGACCGGTAACTCGGTATCGGCAGGCGCGGTGAACAGCAATTGGTAGTCATCGCCCCAGCGTAATGCATCCCCACGGCGCTTTTCAGGGGTCGCGATCGGAACGGAACCATTGTCGACGGTCAGTGACAGGCCGCTTGCAGTGGCCAGCCGCGAAGCATCGAGCAGCAACCCGTCGGAAATATCCATCATCGCGGTGACAAGCGGGGCAAGGGCTTGCCCAGAGCCCAGCAAAGCTTCTGGACGGCGATAGCGGGAAGTGTCGTTCTTGTGCCTTGTTTTCTTGTTGGTCAGAGTCTCAAAGCCAAGCATAGCGCCGCCGACCGGACCGGTGACATAAAGGTTGTCCCCGACTTTCGCACCGCCACGCGACGGGACCGGGCAATGTGTCGCTCTGCCCACTGCGGTCATGCTCAGGGTTTGCGAGGATTCGTCTGAAATCGTGTCTCCGCCAAGCAGCGGTGCGCCATAGTGGGACAAGGCTTCCTGNAATCCATCAAGAAACCGCGTGTTGTCGGTGCCCAGCATATAGCCCAGCAATACGCCCACCGGTTCAGCGCCTTTTGANNNCAAGGTCAGACATGTTCACCGAAACCAGTTTCCAGGCGATGTCCGCAGGATCCTGATCGGGCAGGAAATGAACGCCCTGGGTCATCATGTCGCTGGTCAGGACAAGCGTTTCGGTGCCGAATTCTATGACCGCGCAGTCATCGTCGAGGTTTCGTGCGCCGGGATGCAACGTAATCTGGCGCAAGGCTTCGATAAAGGCGAGCTCGGTCGTCAGCGCACCACCTTTGAAACACCGTCCAGTACGCCGTTGACGAATTTTGCCTCGCGCTTGTCGAAAAAGGCGTGTGCAACATCAACATATTCTGTGATCGCAGCGCCGGTCGGCACATCGGCGCGGGCCATCAGCTCCCAGGTTCCGGCGCGCAGGATCTGGAGCATTGTCCGATCCAGCCGGGCGAGTGACCACCCGGATGCCAGCTTGTCAGAGATCGCCGCGTCGATTTCCTCGCGGCGGGCAATGACNCCGATGACGATGTCGTCAAAAAACGTGACTTCGGCTTTGGCGTATTGCGCGCCGTCGATATCGGGATCCACTTCGCCGCCCAGTCGGTGCTGGTGAAATTCATCAAGGAGCCGGGTCTGCGGNGTGGCTTCCATCTCGTGNTGGTANAGCGCCTGAACNGCGGCAAGGCGCGCAGCNGANCNNGCTTGGGAGCGGGCCTTCATATTCCGAGCCTCACTTCGATAGAACGTGCGTGGGCAGGCAGGCCCTCAGCCTCTGCCAGCGCGATGGCTGCGGGTCCGATTGCCTGGATCGCTTCATCGCCGAGCTGGATAAAACTGGTCCGCTTCATGAAATCGAGCACCGAGAGCCCGGACGCAAAACGTGCGCGTCGCCCGGTTGGCAAGACATGGTTCGGGCCGGCAACATAGTCTCCGACAGCTTCGGGAGTGAGCCGCCCGAGGAAAACAGAGCCCGCATGGCGAATTTCTTTCATCAGTGTTTCTGGATCGTCGGTCGCGATTTCGATGTGTTCGGCAGCAAGTGCGTTGGCCAGTGCCGGAGCCTGATCGAGCCTGTCTACTTCGATGACAACCCCGTGTTTGTTCCAGCTTTTGCTGGCAACTTTTGCAGTGGGCAACATCGCCAGCTCCACGCCGATACGGTCAGCCACAGAATCTGCCAGCACCGGATCGTCGGTTATAAGGATCGACTGTGCCTCAGGGTCATGTTCGGCCTGGCTGAGCAGATCGATTGCAATCCATTCGGGATCGTTCTGGCCGTCCGCGATGACCAGGATTTCGCTCGGCCCTGCAACCATGTCGATACCGACCACGCCATAGAGCTGGCGCTTGGCTTCGGCGACCCAGGCATTGCCGGGNCCGGTGATGACATCGACGGGGGAAACCCGCTTGGTGCCATAGGCGAATGCTGCCACGGCCTGCGCGCCGCCGACCCGCCAGACTTCGTCGACCCCAGCAATGTGCGCGGCAGCCAGTACCAGTGGATTGGTCTGCCCGTTCGGAGTTGGCGTCATGACTGCCAGCCGTTCGACTCCGGCGACTTTGGCTGGAATCGCATTCATCAGCAGCGAGGATGGATAAGCTGCTCGGCCACCCGGAACATAAAGACCGGCAGCATCGACGGCGCGCCATTTCGCGCCAAGCCGGACTCCCGCATCATCGGTGAAGTCCCGGTCAGAAGGGAGCTGGTCTTCGTGGTAAGCACGAATGCGCGCCGCTGCGAGTTCGAGTGCCGCGCGCACATCGGGATTGAGCGAATCGAAAGACTCGCGGCAGACTTCTGGCGATACTTGCCAGTTTTCGTCTCTGGAAAGCGAATGGCTGTCAAACCGGAACGTCAGTTCGGCCACTGCCTCGTCGCCCCGGCTGCGGACATCGGCAAGGATGCGCGAAACATCGTGTGCGACATTGTCGCTGCTTTCCCTGCGATCATTGACCAGCCGCCGGAACGCGGCGTCGAAGCTGGCCTCGCTGGATTTCAGGCGCAACATCAGCTGGCTCCGGCCGTGCTGCCGACTGCTTCACGGAACCGTTCTATCAGCGCGCCGACACGTTCGTCGGTTTTGAGCGCAGCGCGATTGACGATCAGCCGCGCCGAAATATCGAGAATGATGCTCGATTCAATCAACCCGTTTTCCTTGAGCGTCCGGCCTGATGAAACGAGATCGACAATCTGGCTCGACAGGCCAAGCATCGGGGCAAGCTCCATCGCGCCGTTGAGCTTGACGACTTCGGCCTGGATACCTTGACCTTCAAAGTAGCGACGGGTGAGGTTTGGATATTTGCTGGCGACGCGCAGGTGGCTCGCAGCGCCCGCATTCTCACTCCCGGCGGGCTGCGCCACCGACAGGCGGCAGTGCCCGATGTCGAGATCGACCGGAGCATAAAGGTCTGGATAGGCGAATTCCTCGACCACGTCTGATCCGACAATGCCGACCTGTGCAGCTCCATGAGCTACGAACGTCGCAACATCGAATGCACGTACCCGGATAAGTCGCATGTCCGCATTTTCACATGCAAAAGACAGCGCTCGCGACTTCTTGTCGTGAAATTCAGCGTCGGGCACGACGCCGGCACGCGCCATCAGCGGCAGCGCTTCATCGAGGATGCGCCCCTTGGGTACAGCGAAAGTCAGCTCGTTGGTTTGCGCGGTAGACATAGCCGGGGCGCATTACGGCGCGCACAGGAAAAGGGCAACACAAAGCCGAGCGAGGCTGCCTATTCTCCTGGCGCGCGTGCGCGGATGGCCATGGCGTGAACTCGCTCGCCGGGAATGTCGCCGAGTGCGCTATTGACGGCCCTTTGGCGATTAAGTCGCGACATACCAGCGAAAGCCGCGCTTTCGATTTCGACTGTGAAATGTGATTCGCCGCTGCCGTCATCGCCTGCATGGCCGCTGTGGCTGGCGCTGTCATTGATGACGTTGAGCAAACTGGGCGCAAATGCGTCGGTCAGGATTTGCTGTATTTCCTGGGCGATTGGTCCTGTCATTTCATCTCCTTGGACTTCCATTTAGGGATAAGCCTTGCCATGTGAAAGTGCGTGAGACCAGACAAGTTCCATGGACGGTGCGAATCGGGCGGACGGTTTTGTGACCGGCCCGGTTGCGATGAGCTGGGTGAATTCCGGGCACCGGGCCATCTGCCATCAGGCTTTGACGGGCCGGGCGATTACCACTGGTTTTGCCTTGATCATGTGCGCCAGTTCAACGCAGGTTTCGATTTTTTTGAGGGCATGAGTTCCGAAGAAATTCAGCGCGCCCAGTCTCCGCTAAGTGGGTGGGACAACGAAACCCGCGCCTTTCGGGCAACGGCCGGGATCGATTCGGTTCCGCGTTGGGCTGATTTCGCCGATCCTCTGGATGCCATTGGCAAGCGCGCACGGCGATTCCGCAACACGGCGGAGGCTGCAAATCAGTCACAGACGCGTTCGGATGGCAGGCCGTTGACGGGGGACGAGCGCCGCGCGCTGGATGAACTCGGCCTCCCGATAGACGCTGATCGAAAAGCGCTGCGTAATCGCTATGCCAAGATGCTGCGGCGGTTCCACCCGGACCACAACGGTGGCAATCGTAGCCATGAGGCCCGGCTGCGCGCTGTCGTCGATGCCTATCAGCTACTCAGGAAAGCTGACGCATTCCGCTAAATCGAGCGACACGCCATTGCCAGTATCAACCACCAGAAAATGCGAGAAAGTGCGCGGTTCAGGTGGTCCGAGCATATCAGATATGAAACTGGCAGAGCGCTTCTTGTTCACTGCACCAGATGATGGTGCGGTTGAGCTGGGCAGTTACTTTCGGCTTCGTTCGATCAGGTCGTTGTCGATTGCTTTGGCTGCCTTGTAGGCATCGCGCGTCTGGAAACGTTCGACATAACCAGCAAAGGAATCTTTTGGCGGGATCGTGCCAAAGTTGATACCCCATTCGACCTGGCTACCGACATAGACATCCGCCATTGTGAAGCGCTTGCCGCAGACATAATCGTTTTGAGAGAAATGTCCGTCCAGTGTAGTGACCGTTCGTTCCAGGCTGCCCCAGCCGGCTGTTCCTTGTTGTTCGGCATTCGGCTCGAAGCCCAAGCTGCCCGCAGTCATCGCCTGCTCGATCGGGCCTGCAGCAAAGAAGAACCAGCGCAGGTAAGCAGCCAGCTCTGATTCGCCTGGGCGGAGGCCCGCGTCGGGGTGCATTTCCGCCAGGTAAGCGCAGATGGCAGCGCATTCACTAACCACCCTGTCGCCACCCTCAGCATGGTGGATGATCACCGGTATTTTGGCCATCGAGCTGGCTTCCAGCAGCGCGGTGGGCTTATCTTGCAAGTCGACAAGAACCTGTTCGTAGTCGGCACCGGTTTCTTGCAAGGCCCAGCGCACGATCTGTCCGCGTGACATCGGATTGGTGAAGAATGTGTAGTCTGCCATGAATCGCTTCCATCCTGTCGCAGCAATGCGGGGGTTGCCGAATTGTCTGGGCTGCTAGATTGAGACTGCCAGTTTTTCAAATCATTGGTGAGGGGTAAAGATAAACCTTATTGCAGCGCAGCGCAGGCGCTTGTAGGCGGTCACGTGCAATGACTGAACAAAAAGAAATCCAGAACGACGGCCGCGATGCCACGCTGATGGCCGCGCCAGACATCGAAATCGACGTGCGCAAGGCGTTCGGCATCGATATCGACATGAAAGTCCCGGCTTTTTCGAAGGCCGATGAACGCGTGCCGGACGTGGATGAAGCCTATGTCTTCGATCCCGATACGACGCTGGCGATTCTTGCCGGATTTGCGTTCAATCGCAGGGTGATGGTGCAAGGCTATCACGGCACCGGCAAGTCGACTCACATCGAACAGGTCGCAGCGCGACTCAACTGGCCATGTATCCGCATCAACCTCGATGCACATATCAGCCGTATCGATCTGATCGGACGCGATGCCATCGTGCTGCGCGACGGCTTGCAGGTCACCGAGTTTCGCGAGGGTTTGCTGCCGTGGGCGCTGCAACACCCGGTGGCGCTGGTTTTCGATGAATACGATGCCGGTCGCCCGGATGTGATGTTCGTGATCCAGCGCATTCTGGAAACCGAAGGCAAGCTGACACTGCTCGATCAGAACCGGATCATCCGGCCCAACCCGAATTTCCGCTTGTTTTCGACAGCCAATACAGTTGGTCTTGGTGACACATCAGGACTTTATCACGGCACACAGGCGATCAACCAAGGCCAGATGGACCGCTGGAATATCGTTGTCGGCCTGAATTATCTGCCTGAAGAGACAGAAGTCGCAATCGTTCAGTCCAAGGTGCCGGACATGGACGAAAAATTGCTTTCCGACATGGTGAAGGTTGCCGAGCTCTCGCGTCAGGGCTTCATCAACGGCGATATTTCGACTGTGATGAGCCCGCGTACGGTTATAACCTGGGCGCAAAACACCGAGATTTTCAAAGATCCGGGCTTCGCATTCCGCCTCTCGTTTCTCAACAAGTGCGACGAAACCGAGCGGATGCTGGTGGCCGAATATTACCAGCGCGTATTCGGGACAGATTTGCCGGAAAGCGTGGTGGGGAAAGCCTAGTCAGCTTTCCTCAGGATAGACGGCTTCCACAAAATACAGCCCCTCGGGCGGTGCGTTGAGGCCTAGTGCTTGCCGGTCGCACGCGGCCAGTGCTTCTCCGATCTGGCGTTCCTGCCACTGGCCGATCCCGACAAGCGCAAGGCAGCCGACCATTGAGCGGACCTGATGATGCAGGAAGCTGCGCGCTTCGGCTTCAATCAGGACGTGACAGCCTTCGCGTTGGACAGCCAACCGGTCGAGCGACTTGACTGCGCTTTGCGACTGGCAATGGGCCGATCGAAACGTCGTGAAATCGTGCTGGCCGACCAACGTCTGCGCAGCCCGGCTCATCGCATCGACATCGAGCGGCTTTGCGACGTGCCATGCTCGGCCCCGCTCAATCGTCAACGGAGCACGGCGATTGGTGATGCGATACAGATAGCGGCGCCCGGTGCAGGAAAATCGCGCGTGCCAGTCATCTGGCACAATGTCGCAGGCAATCACAGCAATGGGCGAGGGCCGCAACTTTGCATTGAGGGCTTCCATCAACCGGAACGGGGTGAAGTTTTTCGCGAGGTCGAGATGGCTCCGCATTGCCAGCGCATGAACCCCGGCATCGGTTCGCCCTGCCGAATGCATTGTCACTGTTTCGCCAGTAATCGCGTGGACAGCATTTTCGACCGACTGCTGCACGGTGGGGCCTTGCGGCTGCCGCTGCAGCCCCATGAACGGGCCGCCATCGAATTCGAGAGTAAGGGCAAAGCGAGTCATGCAGGCCAGCTTACTTGAGGTGCCAGCCGGTCGGGATCGGCTTGCCGCGCAATAGCTCGCTGACATCCATTGCCGGTTTGCCGGCGCGCTGGATTCGGGTTGGCCGGATTGCGCCTTTGCCGCAAGCGATTGTCAGCTGGTCATCAAGGATGAGGCCGGGCAATCCTGAGGCTTCTGTCATGTCTGCGGCCAGCACTTTGTAACGATCGCCTTCATATTCGAAAAACGCGCCGGGTGAGGGGGCAAAGGCGCGTACTTGTTGCTCGACTGCTTCGGCACCTTTGCTGAAATCTAGCCGCGCCTCGGCTTTGTCGATCTTCTTTGCGTATGTCGCGCCGGCCTCGGGCTGTTGCTCGGGCGCGATGTCATTGAGGCAAGCAAGGACGTCCACCACCAACCTGCCGCCGATCTGCGCCAGTTCGTCAGTCAGGCCGCCAGCTGTCTTGCCATCGACGGGCGTGGTCCCGGATTTGAGCATTGGTCCGGTATCCAGCCCGGCCTCCATTTGCATGATGGTCACGCCGGTTTCGCTATCGCCTGCCAATATTGCGCGCTGGATCGGCGCCGCGCCGCGCCAGCGTGGAAGCAGCGAGGCATGGATGTTGATGCAGCCGCGCGCCGGTGCGTCAAGGATGGCCTGCGGCAGTATCAAACCATAAGCGGCAACCACTGCAATGTCGGCTTCCANGGCTGCAAAAGCGGCNTGCTCGTCATCGTCCTTGAGTGAAACCGGATGGCGCACTTCTATCCCGCGCGTTTGTGCCTCGCGGTGCACGGGCGAGGGCGTCAATTCGCGTCCCCGCCGTCCGCCGGGACGAGGCGGCTGTGTATAGGCAGCGGCGATCTCGTGACCTGCATCGGCNAGCGCGACAAGCGCAGGCACTGCAAAATCCGGCGTTCCCATGAAGATGATGCGCATAATCGCGTGTCTGGCCTTCCTTGTCCAAGNCCAAGCCCCTATCTCTCGTCCCATGTCATCGCAAGAGATCGAGACGTTGACGTCTGCGCTGGCCCGCTTGCCGGGGCTGGGGCCGCGCTCTGCCCGCCGGGCTGTCCTGTGGCTCGTAAAGCGGCGCGAAACCTCACTTGTTCAGCTTCTCGAAGCGCTGGCGCATGTGCGCGACACGCTGGTTGAGTGTCAGACGTGCCGCAATGTCGATACGACAGATCCCTGCGGCGTTTGTGCTGATCCGCGCCGCGACCAGCGTTCGCTTTGCGTTGTCGAGGATGTCGCGGATCTCTGGGCGCTTGACCGGGCACGCCTGTTTACGGGCCGCTATCACGTGCTGGGCGGTCGGCTTTCCGCGCTTGAAGGCGTCAGTCCCGAAGACCTTGCGATAGACAGCTTGATAAAGCGCGTTGCAGCGGGCGGTATCGATGAAGTTGTGCTGGCTATGAACGCCACGCTCGAAGGTCAGACAACATCGCATTATATTGCCGAACGGCTTGAAAACCACGCCGTGCGCATCACCCAGCTCGCCCACGGCCTGCCAGTTGGCGGCGAGCTGGATTATCTGGACGAGGGCACGCTGGCACAGGCAATCCGCGCGCGGCGACCGGTAACTTGATAGTTGGCCAGAGCGCCATTATCTGGGCGCCATGGCTATTCGAACTATTGTTGAAGCACCCGATCCGCGGCTCAAGCAGGTGTCCGGTCCCGTCGAATCGTTTGACGATGAACTGAAAACGCTTGTCGAGGACATGTTTGAGACGATGTACGATGCGCCCGGCATCGGTCTCGCCGCTGTTCAGGTCGGTGTTCCCTTGCGTGTGCTGGTGATCGATTTGCAGCCCGAGGATCCCGATGCCGAACCGGAAGCCTGCACCGCTCACGGCGACGAAGCGCATACGCACCAGCCAACCAGAAAAGAGCCACGGGTTTTCATTAACCCGGAAATCCTCGACCCGTCCGAAGATGTGACGATCTATCAGGAAGGCTGCCTTTCGGTCCCCGAGATTTACGCCGATGTTGAGCGTCCGTCCCGGATACGCGCCCGCTGGCAGGATATTGAGGGCAATACCCATGAAGAGGACATGGATGACCTGATGGCGACTTGCCTCCAGCATGAAATGGACCACCTCGACGGTATCCTGTTTATTGACCACCTCTCGCGCCTGAAGCGTAACATGGCGCTCAAGAAGCTGGAAAAGCTGCGCAAGGCTGCGTGAATCGAGCGGATCAGTCCGATTCGGGGATAATTGCGCCATTGATACTGGCGTTCCCCATCCGTTCCGCATAGACTGGCGGCATGGACCCAGCGATTCTTGCACTTGCAGCTCTTTTACTTGGCCTGGCGTTTGGCGCGGGGGCAGGGTGGTTTTTTGGTTCCCGGCCGGTTGCCGAGTTGCGCAAGCGGTTTGAAGGGCGCGATGGTGAGGCGCGGGAACTCGATGAAAAGTTTCGCCGCGCGGTTACCGAACTTGCCGGGGCGCAGGAACGCGCGAATCGCGCCGATGGGCTGGCCGGGGAACTGGCGCAGGTTCGTGAAAAAAACGATCTCGCGCGCGCAGAATTGGCGACCTTGAAAGCCAATGCCGATAATTTTGATGAGCAGAAGCGGCTGCTTGTCGAAGCGCGCGAACAATTGCTGAAAGAGTTTCAGAACACCGGCTCGAAAGTGTTGGGCGAAGCGCAGGAGGCGTTCCTGAAACGCGCGAATGAGCGATTTGGCCACGCCGAAAAATCGTCGGAAGAAAAGCTCAAGGCATTGCTCGCTCCGGTCGGAGAAAAGCTTAACCGCTATGAAAAGCAAGTGAGTGAGCTTGAAGCCAAGCGNGTCGATTCGTTTGGCCAGTTGAATGGCCTGATCCAGTCAATGCGCGAGGGGCAGGAGAAAGTTCGCGAAGAGGCCGCGCGGCTTGGCAATTCGCTGCGCAATGCTCCCAAGGCTCGCGGGCGCTGGGGCGAACAGCAGCTTAAGAACGTGCTCGAGCAATGCGGCCTTTCAGAGCACACTGATTTTGTCACGGAACACTCCATTGAGACGGACGAAGGGCGCTTGCGGCCCGATGCGATCGTGCGAATCCCTGGCCAGAAGATGCTGGTGATCGATGCAAAGGTGTCGCTCAATGCATATCAGGAAGCGTTCGAAGCACCGGACGATGATGCGCGGGAGGCTGCGCTCGCCCAGCATGTCGGTTCGATGCGCACGCACGTCCAGCAACTTGGTGCCAAGAGCTACCAAAGCCAGTTTGAGGATGCGCCGGACTATGTCGTGATGTTCGTGCCGGGTGAGCATTTCGTTGCCGCCGCGCTCGAAAAGGATCCCGAATTATGGGACTTCGCGTTTCGTAACCGGGTGCTGTTGGCCACTCCGACAAACCTCGTTGCAATTGCGCGCACGGTGGCGATGGTCTGGTCGCAGGACAAGCTGGCAAACGAAGCGCGCGAGATTGGGCGGATGGGCNCGGAATTGCATGACCGTNTGGCGATTTCNGCCGAGCACCTCAAGCGCGTCGGTGGCGGGCTCGACACGGCGGTNAAGAACTACAACAAGTTNGTCGGCAGTTTTGAACGCAATGTGCTCACATCCGGTCGCCGACTGCGGGAAAAAGGCATCGAGATTGGCAAGCGCGAGATCGAAGAAGTTCCAGCGCTTGAATCGACGCCTCAATACAGTGAGGAGGATGCGCCATCGGTAGACGAACCGTTCGTGCTGGCAAAACCGGACGATGCCGAATCTGCGGAGTAGAGCCCTTACTCCACCCGCTTCAGTTCGGCGAAATGGCCGCTTGATTTCAGCACCATCGTGTCGTCGTTGACNTCGAACAGCGGCGCNGCTGCGAGGAGCGCGCTGACGGCTTGCTCNTGCTGCCAGACCGGGCCTTCGCAATACATTTCGGTTTGCACCAGCGGTCCCGCGATCAGTCGTCCGTTCTCGATCCGCCACGGACCGCCCATGCCGTTGCAGCCGACATTGGCGCCGATGTGACCGGCCTGGAAGGAGATCTGTGCCTCGGCAGAGACTGGAGCGGTGTCATCAATCGTGGTGAATTTCCAAGTGGACTCCGCCAGATGGGAACGGCTCTCACCAGGAGCTGCGCATGCGGCTAGCAGCATCAGGGCTGGAACAGAGAGGCCGATCAATCTCATTCCCAACACTTAACACGGCAACGCTTATCGTCAGGTGAACGCCTCTGATCAGGCCGGGCGCAAGTGGGCCAGAGCTTCATAGGCAAGCACTGCGCCTGCCACGGCGGCATTCAAACTGTCGGCGCAGCCCAGCATCGGCATAGTCACGCGCAAGTCGCAGGCATCCTCGTAGGCCGCCGGCAACCCCTGCGATTCGTTGCCAATCAGCAGGAAGCAGGGCGCTGCATATTCGGCCTGCCGATAATCGCACGGCTCACGCAGCGAGGCTGCAACCAACTGCCCGTCGCCGGTGCGCAGCCATGGCAGGAACTCCTCCCACCGTGCCTGTGCGATCGATTGCGTGAAGATCGCGCCCATGCTGGCGCGCACCGCTTCGACCGAGAACGGATCGGCGCAATCGTCGATCAGGATCAGCCCGCCCGCGCCAACTGCATCGCCGGTACGCAGCATCGTGCCGAGATTTCCCGGATCGCGTAAATCCTGGGCAACCAGCCAGATCGGCGCGGCGTTCCGGTCAATGTTTTCCAGCGCGGTATTGAACTGTGCAAACACGCCGGCAACTGCTTGCGGGTTGTCCTTGCCGGTAACCTTGGCGAGGATTGCCTGATCCATCTCGATAACGTCACCGCCCGCTTCGGCAACCTCGGCCTCCAGCGCTTCCAGAAGCGGATGCGGTTCACGGCCGGTGGCCATGACCAGAGTCTCGGGAAGCTTGTTACAGGCGCGGGCATCGGTCAGCAGGCGCAGGCCTTCGACCAGAAAGCGCTGTTCGCGCTTGCGGTGTTTCTTGTCCCGCAGCGAGCGAAGGAACTTGACCTGCGGGTTCGAAAAGCCGGTAATCGTGCGACGGCCTGACACGTTACTCCTCGCCGAAACCATTCCTGACGAGCCTGACGAGTGTTGCCAGTGCTTGATCTGCGCCATCGCCGCTTACGATAATCTCGATTGTGTCACCTTTGGCTGCGCCGAGCATCATCAGCCCAAGAATCGATCCGCCTTCGGCTTCGGTGCAGTCTTTTGCGACCTTGATGTCGAGGTGTTCGAATTCTTCTGTCACGGTATTGACGAATCTTGCGCTCGCCCGGGCGTGGAGCCCGCGCTTGTTTACAATCTCGAGGCTTTCACGAACGCTTATCATGCATCCTGCCCCAGGTATTCGGACGCCACGGTGATGTAATTGCGTCCCGCATCGCGAGCCGCGCAGGCCGCGTCCGCGACTGACATGCAGCAGCGCGCCTTGGCCAACCGGATCAGCATTGGCAAGTTGATACCTGCGATGACTTCGATGCGTCCTGCATCAAGAAGTGAAATGGCAAGGTTGGAGGGCGTCCCGCCGAACAAGTCAGTCAGGATGATCGCGCCTTTGCCGGTGTCGACTTGTTCGATGGCCTTGGCGATCTCGTTGCGTCTGCGCTCCATATCGTCGTTCGGCCCGATGCATACAGTGACCACCGCATCTTGCTTGCCGACAACATGTTGCATGGCATTGACGAATTCATCCGCCAGGTTGCCATGTGTAACCAGGATCATTCCGATCATGTGGGAAATAAGCTCCGATAGTCCTGCGGCCGCACCTGGATTGTTAATTCATGCCTCACGGGTGTTGCACTCCTTCGAGGAGATCGGCGGCTCGTGAGCCCAGGTTGCGATGCAGCAATGTGGGGGAAAATCCCGACGCGCGCAAGGCCGCTCCAATCTGTTCTGCGGTGAAAACGGACCGGTGCCGACCGCCGGTGCATCCGAAGGCGATATGAACATATGCCTTACCCTGAGCCTTGTACCGGGGAAGCAACATCANCAAGAGTTCACCAATTCGATCGAATGCCTCGCCAAATGCGGGGTCCTTGCGGATATAATCGCCGACCGGTTCGTCCTTGCCGGTGAGGTTTCGCAGTTCCTCGAACCAGTGTGGATTGTCGAGGAACCGCATGTCGAAGACGAGGTCCGCGACNGGTGGCATTCCGCGNGCAAAGCCGAAGCTGGACACTGTGATTGTAAGCTCCTGACCGCCGACAGGAGCAAATTTCTCGCGAATCACCTGTTGCAGTTCGTTGGCTGACAAAGGCGAGGTGTCGATCAGCATGTCGGCCCAGCGGCGCAGCGGCTCCAGCAATTCGCGCTCGGCCTTGATACCGGACGAAGCCGGCATGTCATAGGCAAGCGGATGGCGGCGGCGTGTCTCGTTGTAGCGGCGCTCCAGTTCGTTGCTTGAGCAATCCAGAAACAATGTCGTGAGTTCCAGGTCTTCGCGTTCGGTAAGGGTTTTGACGAGCGCGATGATGGCTTGGGGGTCAAACCCGCGTGTCCGTGAATCAAATCCGATCGCAGTTGGTCCGCCGAATTCTCCGGCACCATGTCCCGACTTATCGACAAGCCGGTCGAGCAGGCGGATCGGAAAATTGTCGATTGCTTCCCAACCGAGATCTTCCAAAACCTTAAGCGCAGTCGTCTTTCCTGCACCAAGCAGACCGGTCACCAACAGCAGGCGCTGTTTCGCGTTCTGGGTGTCGCCTTTGTCCGACTCGTCCGGCATGGGAGACAGCATTGCGCCTAGCCGAAGGGAAAGGGAAGGGGCCTTGCAATANTGTCCCTTGCCGGCACTCAGTCGCGCGGTTTGCCAAACCGGTCGAGCGCGATTTCGGCCTTGATTGCAAGGTATGGGCTGTCCGGCCACAGAGCGAGCCAAGGAAGGGCAACACCCTCAATCACTATACTTGCTGCAGTTTCGATAAAGCGCGGTGCCTCAGGGTCCAGCCGGATCAGCAGGCACGCCTCTGCCTCATCGCACACGGATACAGGAACAAGGCCGATGTTGCGCACTTCAAGGAGGCCGCGCGTTTCGGGATGGGGGCAAATGAATAGACTGCTGCCCCGCGTCTCAACCTGCACGCTGTCATCGCCAATCAGAGCCGCGCCGCGATCAATCAGCGATAGCGCAAGGCTGGACTTTCCGGTGCCCGGTGGTCCCTCGATCAGGATAGCACGTCCGGCAAGCGCCACGGCTGTGGTCTGGCGAGATACCACTATTCGCCAGACCAGGCAGGTAGAGCCATTACCAGGCGCGCGCCTAGCCGGCCGTCGCGGCGCCCTTCAGCCTGGAGAGTCCCGAAGTGCGCCTCGACGATTGTCCGGGCGATTGCCAGCCCAAGGCCGCTGTGCGTGCCAAATTCCTCGCTTTCGGGGCGAAGCGAGTGAAAGCGCTGAAACACCTTCTCCCGAGCATCCTCAGGAATGCCCGGTCCATGATCGGAGATACTGATTTCGACATGTGTGTCGTGTCGCTTCAGCTCGATCTCGACAGGCTTGCCGTCAGGTGAAAAGGAGATGGCATTGTCCAGCAGGTTATGCAGAACGCGTTCCAGACGCGGCGCGTCTCCTGCCACGAGCAGGTCATTTGGCCTCTGGTGCGCAATATCGAGCGAGCTCGATCCGTTGACTCCGCGATCGTCGCGTTCGGCTATAAGCGCGCGGACAAGGCGTAACATGTCGACACATTCGAATGTCGTGCGACTGATCTGTGCGTCCATCCGGCTTGCATCGGCAATCTCTGTGACCAGCCAGTCGACTCTTTCGACATCCTGTCTTGCAATTCCCATCAGCTGGTGTCGCAAAGCGGGGTCTTCAACTTTCTCCAGGGATTCAAGCGCACTGCGCAGCGATGTCAGCGGGTTTTTGAGCTCGTGAGAGACGTCGGCGGCAAAGCTCTCTACCGCGTCGATGCGTTGGCGCAGCGCCGCGGTCATGTCTGATATCGCGCGCGCCAACAGGCCTATCTCGTCGCGTCGATCGGGCAGGCGCGGGACCACCACGGTCCGGTCCCGACCAAGTCTGACGCGAACTGCAGCGCGCACCAGTTTGCGCAATGGCTGGACGATGGTGCGCGCCAGGAACAGCGAAAGCAGGATTGAAATGATCAATGCCGTGCCGACGATGATCGCCAGTGTCTGGCGGGCGTCCCGAATGTTTTGCGTGATGTCCCGGGCGTTGCGGGTCACCAGCAGCACTGTGCCTGAGTCGCCTACCGGCGTGGCGGCAGAGATGACAGGGGTGCGATCGGGCGCAAGGCGCTGCATGACAACCGTGGTTTCGTTTTCGAGGGCATCTGCAATTTCCGGCCAGTGTTTTGCTTTGGTATCATCCGGGTCGGCATAGTCGGGGATCGGCGGCGCGCCGAGCAGCCGGTCCATGCCGCGGTCGATCAGGCGGGCAGCGTGCTGGTACCACGGTTCGCTCTCAGGATCGACGAACTCGAATGAGGGATCGGCCAGTTCGAAACTGTCGGCAACCAATTCGCCTTCGCCATCGTAGAGGCGCAGACGCACCAATTGCTGGGTCCCGATCACGGCCATGCGTTCCGGGACACGGGCCGCTCGCGCATCGCCAAGGCCGCTGGCTGCGATCTCCGCTTCGGCCCGGGCCAGCCGGAAGCGTTCGGCAATCAGGTCTTTGCGATAGCTATCGATGTAAAACAGGCTGCCAGCCAGGAGGCCGAGCGCGATGATGTTGACCGCAAGGATGCGCGTTGTCAGCGAGACACGCCAGGACCAGGCATTCCGACCAGATGCCGCAGATGGACGCGGCTCAGTCATCTGTGAAGGAATAGCCCGCGCCATAGAGCGTATCGATGGCAGAGAATTCTTGATCAACCGCCCGGAACTTGCGGCGCAAACGCTTGATATGGCTGTCAATCGTGCGATCGTCGACGAATACGTCTTCGCTGTAGGCAGCGTCCATCAACTGGTTGCGGCTCTTGACGACGCCCGGGTGGGAGGCGAGCGCTTCAAGAATCAGGAATTCACTGACGGTAAGAGAAACCGGATCGCCATCCCATTTTACCCGGTGGCGCGCGGGGTCCAGTTCCAGCCGGCCGCGAACGACGGGTTCTGGCAGGTCGTCTTCCGATATATTGTCAGGCTCAGCGCGGACCAGTTCGCTGCGGCGCAGGAGTGCCCGGATTCGAGCCATCAACAGCCGTTGGCTGAACGGTTTGGCAATGTAGTCGTCCGCACCGAGCGCGAGGCCAAGGGCTTCGTCGGGCTCTTCGTCTTTCGATGTCAGGAAAATAACCGGCAACTCGGACTTTACTCGCAATTGCTGAAGCAACTCAAAACCATCCATGCGGGGCATCTTGATATCGAATATGGCCAGGTCGGGCGGGTTTTCCAGCAGTGCCTTCAGCGCAGTTTCGCCGTCAGTATAAACGCGCGTTGCAAATCCTTCAGACTGCAATCCGATAGAGAGTGTCGTGAGGATATTCCGGTCATCATCCACAAGCGCAATGCAATGTTGCCTTGCGATGCTGCCCGGCGCGTTCACTTCATGCTTGTCTGGCGATGAGGCCATTGTCACCTTGGAAATCCTGCGCGACGGCGCGCGGTTTAAGATTTCCGCTACGTAAACACTCACTGCAGTGCTGACAACGCAAGGCGGATCGCCGGGAACCTTGCAGCAATCGTTTTCCAGTTTATTGCCACGGCCTTGGTTTGACGGCGCAGGGCGCTCGACTATGCGCGCATCAAATTCCGCCATATGCATAATTGCCAGGCCCGTTGTGGCGGATACCCCTTTGGAGATGACATTGACCAAGGCTGCTCTCAGTTTTCCGCTCGACAAGCAAGGTATTGAAACTGCCGCGACGATCCATGCCAACCTGGGGACTGCCCCGTTGGTTGAGCAGGCGGTGAAGAATGGTGAAGGCCTGCTGTCCAAGGATGGTCCGCTGGTCGTCGAAACCGGAAAGCACACTGGCCGCTCCGCGCAAGACAAGTTTATCGTTCGCGATGCAGAGACCGAGGGCACGGTCTGGTGGGGTGCTACCAACAAGGGCATGACGCCCGAGCATTTCGCGGCTCTCAAGGAAGATTTCCTCAAGGCGGTAGGCGAGCAGGACAAGCTTTACGTGGCCGACCTGTTTGGCGGGTCGCAGCCAGAGCAGCGGGTCAACGTTCGAATCATCAACCAGTATGCTTGGCATAACCTGTTTATTCGCACGCTGCTTGTGCGGCCGGATGCAAGCGAGCTTGAAGGCTTTGAACCGGAATACACGATCATCGACTTGCCCAGTTTTCGTGCCGATCCTGAACGTCATGGTTGCCGGAGTGAAACCGTGGTCGCCGTCAATTTCACGGAAAAGCTGATACTGATCGGCGGCACCGCTTATGCAGGCGAGATGAAGAAGAGCGTCTTCGGCATCCTCAACTACCTGCTTCCGACCCGTGGTGTCATGCCGATGCATTGTTCCGCCAATGTTGGGGCCGATGGAAAGACGGCTGTGTTCTTCGGCCTTTCCGGTACCGGAAAGACAACGCTTTCGGCCGATGCCAGTCGCACGTTGATCGGTGATGATGAACATGGCTGGTCAGACACTGCAGTCTTCAACTTCGAAGGCGGTTGCTATGCCAAGATGATTCGGCTTGCAGAGGAAGCGGAACCGGAAATCTTTGCGACGACCCGGCGTTTCGGCACGGTGCTGGAAAACGTCGTGATTGATCCGCAGACGCGCGCACTTGATCTGGACGATAACTCGCTCGCAGAAAACTCGCGCGGTGCCTATCCGATCGATTTTATTCCGAACACGTCGGAACACAATATGGGGCCGGTGCCTGCCAACCTGATCATGCTGACTGCCGATGCATTTGGCGTGCTGCCGCCAATCGCGAGGATGACGCCGGATCAGGCAATGTATCACTTCCTGTCTGGCTACACCGCCAAGGTGGCCGGGACCGAAATCGGCGTGACCGAACCGCAGGCAACATTCTCGACTTGTTTTGGCGCTCCGTTCATGCCGCGCCATCCATCTGTTTACGGTAACCTGCTCAAGGAGCGGATCGCGGCGGGCAATGTGCGCTGCTGGCTGGTCAACACTGGCTGGACTGGCGGCAAGGCAACAATGGACGGGATCAGCCGCATGCCGATCAAGGCAACCCGCGCGCTGCTTAATGCCGCGCTCGATGGCAGCCTGAATGACGCCGAATTCCGGCAGGATCCCAATTTCGGGTTCGAAGTGCCAGTCGCGGTTGCGGGCGTCGATGACAGCCTTCTCGATCCACGCGCGGCTTGGGCCGACTCGGCAGAGTATGACGCAACTGCGCAGGCGCTGGTGCGCCAGTTCATTGATAACTTTGCCCAGTTCGAAGAGCATGTCGATGAAGGTGTACGCAAGGCGGCCCCTGCCGCTGCCTAGAGATTCCTTGTTTCGTCTAGACAATCGTGCATGATCGCCTCCCAGCTATTGAGGAGTATCGATCATGGGACTGTTGGATGGAATCCTGAAGCAGATTAGCGGTGCGCCGGACGATGTGGCCAATCTTGCCAGCAAGGTTGGTATCGACCCCGCGTTGGCCGAGAAAGCCATTGCCGCACTTGGGCAGTCACATCAGGAACAGGGTGATACCGTAGAAGGCGCAGCTGCCAAAACCGGACTGGACACCGATACGCTCAATTCGATTGTCGACCAGATCGGAGGCGAAGGTTCATTAGGTGAATTTTCGCGAATGCTGCAGGACAATCCGCAGGCATCTGGCATTCTCAACATGCTGGACCGCGATGGAGACGGCAATCCGTTGAATGATGTTGTCGGGATGGCGAAGGGCCTGTTCGGCAAGAAATAGTCGCCTCTTTGCAATCTTTGCAAATCCATACAAAAAAGGCCGCGCCGGGAAAATCATGGCGCGGCCTTTTTGTTTCGCTTCTGGTGCCGGTGTCAGTCGAGCATGTCAGCTGGAACTTTGCCGCCGTTTTGGGCTAGCTCCTGCATCGTTGCCTTGTGCAACCAGATGTTGTCTTCGGCTGAGCCTGCATAGTCGGTCCTGCCCAGTTCCTGAGCCAATTCCTTGCGGTTGCCGTAGCTGGAATCGATACCAAGCAGTTTCATCAGGTCGACAATCGATGTTCGCCAGTTGAGATCTTGCCCTGCGGCCATTGCGGCGAGATTTGCCTCGACGTCGATCTCGCTTATCGGTGCCGGCGCGACAGCAGGCGCGGATTCGGCCTTGTCGCTGTCTTTCTTTCCGAAGATTTTTTCCTTGATCGTTGAGAAGATGCCCATGGTCTTGCTCCTGCTTTTGAAGTTCGGATTGCATGTCCCGGCGAAGGCCGCGATAAACCTGATTGTGTGGACAACGTTTGCCGGAGTCAATCGGAACCGGCGGTTCGACAGTGTCACAATGGGAAAGGGTTTGAGATATGAACATCGGCGCAATGCTCCAGGAAAGTGGCGCACTTGATAACATCGCAGGCGAACTCGGGATTGACGCGCAGACGGCGCGAACTGGTGCCCAGGTGTTGCTTCCGGCGATCGTTGCGGGGATGGGGCGATCGAGTGCCGGATCGGGCGGTCTTGGCGGTCTGATCGGCGCATTGGGCGGCGCGAGCGGCGGAGGCTTGCTCGATCTTGTGCTGGGCAGCGGGGCCACGCCGGTGGTTCGGGGCAATGATGTGCTTGGCCAGATTTTCGGCAACAAGGATGTCAGCCGCTCGGTGGCGGAGGAAGCTGCAGGCGCCAGCGGCGTCAGCTCTGACTTGCTGAAGAAGATGCTGCCGCTGCTAGCAATGGCAGTGGCTGGCTACCTTGCGCAACAAGGCAAGGGTACCTCCGGCGCACAAGGCGGTGGGCTGGGCGGCATACTCGGCGCGATTGTCGGCGGGTTTGCTGCAAGCCGTTAAATCTGACTAAAACCCATCGGACCAGGAGGAATTTGTGGGAANAGTGCTGTCGCTTCTGGTGCTTTCGGTTATCGGGCTTGTGGCTGGCGCCATTGCTGTCTGGCGCCGTGCCGGGCTGAACAAGCAGGTGCTTCTGCTACTCGGCCTTG
>JGI24723J26617_10000881_pt1 | contig 27946 bp, 27 predicted proteins | sample Cruoilmetagenom6_FD_26617 | JGI IMG/M metagenome (IMG submission 26617)
CGGGTCCGAACCCGTCCCACTCCGCGAGCGGCAGCAGGCCTGCCTCCGCGATCCGCTTTTCCAGCCGGAAAATGTCCTGCGGCGCGTGCACGACCCCCTTCTCATAGAAAAGCTGCACTTGCCGTGCCCCAAGGCCATCAATGTCGAGCCCCTTGCGCGAGACGAAATGCCGGAGCCGTTCCACCGCCTGCGCCGGACAAACCAGGCCCCCGGTACACCTGCGGCGCACATCTTCCTCGCCCTTCTCGTCCACCTCGCGCACCGCCGCCGAACCGCAGATCGGGCAATGGTCGGGCATCTGGAACGGTGCGCCGCCGCCATCTCTAACCACGCGCAAAACCTGCGGGATGACGTCGCCAGCGCGCTGGATCTCCACCGTATCGCCAATCTTGACGCCGAGACGGGCAATCTCGTCTTCATTGTGAAGGGTGGCATTCGACACGACTACGCCGCCCACCGTGACCGGTGCCAGCCGCGCCACGGGCGTCAGCGAGCCCGTGCGCCCGACCTGTATGTCGATGCCTTCCAGCTTGGTCGTGGCCTTCTCAGCTGGAAACTTATGCGCAATCGCCCAGCGCGGCGCACGGCTGACAAAGCCGAGCCGCTGCTGCCAGTCGAGCCGGTCAACCTTGTAGACGACGCCGTCAATGTCATAGCCAAGGCTCGCGCGGCGCGATTCCATATCCCGATAGGCCGCGATCAGTCCATCGACCGTGTCTGACCGGGTCATCAGCGGGTTCACCTCGAAGCCCCAGTCTGCAAACCGCGCGATCGCACCTGTCTGCGTTTCGGCAAACGGCGCGCTGGCGGCGGCCCAAGCATAGGCGAAGAATTTCAGGGGACGGGATTTCGTGATCTCGATGTCGAGCTGGCGCAGGCTGCCGGCCGCAGCGTTGCGAGGATTGGCAAACCCTTTCCGGCCCGCCGCCGTCTCGCGCGCATTCAGGGCGGCGAAATCTGCGTGGCTCATGAAAACCTCGCCGCGTATCTCCAGACTGTCCGGCCAACCCGTTCCCCTGAGCCGGTGGGGTATGTCATCCATGGTGCGGGCATTCGCGGTGACATCCTCGCCCACTTGCCCGTCGCCCCGCGTTGCAGCGCGGAGAAGTTTCCCCTTTTCGTAAGTCAGGCTGAGGGAGAGCCCGTCAATCTTGGGCTCAGCCGTGATCTGGACTTCGTCCGTCTCAGCGAGGCCAAGGAAACGACGGATGCGTCCAACAAAGTTACTGACGTCCTCGGGCGTGAAGGCGTTGTCGAGCGACAGCATGGGCGCCGCATGCGCCGCCTTCGTAAAGCCATCACTGGGGCCCGCGCCGACACGTTCTGTCGGACTGTCTTCACGTTTCAGTTCCGGGAACCGCGCCTCAATGGCGAGGTTACGCTGGCGAAGCGCGTCATAATCTGCATCCGCTATCTCAGGCGCGTCATTGCGGTAATAGGCCTCATCCGCTTCACGGATTGCCTCGGCCAGCCGGGCAAGTTCAGCCTCAGCCTCGATCGGCGTCAGCGTTTCCACGGGCACAGGCTTGTTCATGCATCCTCCAGCAATCTCCCTGCGGCGGCACGAGCCTCTTCAGTAACCTCGGCGCCAGACAGCATTCGGGCAATTTCTTCCTGCCGTGCGCTGTCATCTAACCCGCGAATGCGCGTCCCGCCAGACTTTTGGTCATGGTCTTTTTCAACAAGCCATTGGGTTGCCGCCGAGGCGGCAACCTGGGGACTGTGTGTGATCGCGAAGACCTGCCTGGCACCCGCGAGCCGCACGAGACGTTCGCCGACAGCTGCCGCAACCGAACCGCCAACCCCCTGGTCGACCTCATCGAAGATCAGGGTTTGTGCCGAGCCGGCTTCAGCCAAGGCGCATTTCAGCGCGAGCGAGAAGCGCGCCAGTTCGCCGCCGGACGCAATCTTTCGCAGGGGGCCAAACCCTGCTCCGGGATTGGTCTCGGCCTCAAACTCAACGCGATCAGCCCCTTGGGGGCCGCCATCGCCGTCCGGCAAGGCATCTACGCAGATCGAGATTGTCGCGCGGCCCAGTTTCAGCGGTGCAAGCTCCTTGGCAATGGCCTTTTCAAGCCGGCCCGCCGCCGCCTTTCGGGCTGAGGTCAGGGTCTCAGCCGCCTGATGCCAGCGTGCCTGGGCCGCCGTTTCGGCCTTTCGGGCAGCGATCAGCGCATCTTCGCCCGCTTCGGCAAGGTCAAGCCGTCCGCGCAAGCGCAGCAGCAGGTCCGGCAGGGTTTCTGGATCGGTCGTGTGTTTGCGCGCCAGCGCTCTCAAGGCAAACAGGCGGGCCTCCGCCGATTCGAGCGCTTCCGTGTCGTGATGGATCAGCCGTTCCAGGCCAAACACCGCTGATGCAGCTTCCCGTGTTTCAATCAGCGCGCGCTCAACCGCCTCGGCCGCAAGCCTCGCCGCTTCGGGCAAGGCTTCGGACGAGCCGTCAAAGCCGGGCAGGCGGCAAATCCGCTCCATCGCACGCGACGCCCGGGACAAGGCCCCATCGATGTCGGCACCTTCGAGCGCCGCTTCTGCTTCACCAATGGATTCGGTCACGCGTTCGGACTGCATCAACCGCATGCGCTGCGATGCGAGTTCCGCGGCTTCTCCGGCTGCGGGCGCCAGGCGTTCAAGCTCTTCCACCGCCTGCTCCAGCCATTCACGAGTCGCGACCGCATCGGCTTGTTCCGCTTCCAGACAGGCGCGCGCATCGCGTGAAACCTGCAAGACGTCGAACGCTTCAGCGCAGGCGGACAACAGCTTTTCATTGCCGGCAAACTGGTCGAGCAGGCGCCGGTGCATGGCGGGCCGCATCAGGGCCGACGCGGCATGCTGGCCGTGGATTTCAATGAGCAACTCGCCTATTTCCGCGAGGAAAGCCGCACTGACAGCCTGGTCATTCACAAAGGCCCGCGCCGGACCGCTGGCGCGAACCACGCGCTTCAGCGTCAAGGCTTCATCAACTGACGCTTCGATGCCTTGCTCCCGCAGCGCCTGCCAAACCGGATGGCGCGTCGGCGGCCCGAATTCGACAGCAACGCTCGTCTGATCAGTGCCGGACCGGATAAAGGCACGGTCCGCAGCCGCACCCATGGCGAGCGACAGCGCATCAAGAATGATCGATTTTCCTGCGCCCGTTTCGCCGGTTAGCGCGATGAAACCAGCACCTGGCTCAATGTCCAGGCGGTCAATCAAAACGAAATCGCGGATCGAAATGGACAGGATCATGCTTGCTCCAATAGCATTGGAACAAAACAGGAACAAGAAGATTCTTCAGCATATATCCCCTTGAAACAAGTAAGCGATTATGCTACATTGTTTTCATGGCAAAGATTCCGACGATTCTTGACTTCAATGAGCAGTTCCCAACGGACGATGCTTGCATGGAACATCTCATGCGGACCCGTTACGGCGACCGCCACGAATGCAGCAAGTGCGGACGTTCTGCTCATTTTTACCGCGCCAAGGGCCGCACGGCCTACGCCTGCGAATATTGCGGCGGTCAGGTCTACCCGATGGCAGGCACCCCCTTTGAAAATACCCGCACCAAGCTCCGCCTCTGGTTCTTCACGATGTTCCTGTTCTGTGCATCGCGGAATGGCGTCTCCGCCAAAGAGGTCCAGCGCCAGACAGGCGTGACCTACAAAACCGCTTGGCGCATGTGCAACAAGATCAGGGAATACATGGGCTATGTGGACGGCGACCCGACACTAGGCGGTCCCGGAAAGCCCACGGTGGAAGCCGACAAGGCCTATATCGGCGGTTACGACCGCATGGGCGAAGATGACAAGTCTATCGTCTATGGTGCCGTTGAGCGCGGCGGTGAGGTCAAGACGCGGGTTGTGACGGACAAGTCTCGCAAGACGGTCAGCGAGGCCGTCAAGGGCACCGTGAACAAGGGCGCCACGCTCTACACAGACAGCGGCTCGGCTTTCTCCGCCATGGGTGCTCACGGTTACAATCACGAGCAGATCAATCACCACGCCAAGGAATGGGTTCGCGGCCCTGTCCACACCAATACGATTGAGGCCTTCTGGCTACTGGTGAAGCGCGGGATCAGCGGGACTTATGTTTGGTGCTCGAAACGTCATCTTGAAACGTATCTTGATGAGTTTGAGTTTCGTTGGAACCTTCGGAAGTGCCAGCACCTGATGTTCCCTCTGCTTTGCCAGTCTTTTGCGCGCCCTGTTTTGGCGCGTGCAGCATAGCCTTCAGGAGCTTTTCAAATTTAGCTTTTGCATGATCCATCGCATGGTCCTTTTCGGGGCGTCCCGCAGCCTAATTGGATAAAGGTGATTAACCTGCGCACGCGAAACGCGCACATCCTCCCAATACGTTTTCCCGCCCTCTATAATCTTGTTCTTGTTGACCTCCGCGTCATTCGGAAGAGCGTAGCGGAAGCCAGCATAAGCGTGGGGTCGCCATTCGTCCGTGGTTATTTCGCGCAGCGCTGGCCTGAAACGATCCCCGGGATTGTTATTAGCCACGTAACGTCCCCATGTGCGTATTTCGCCCAGCGAAATAGCGTCCATCACATGCTCGAACCACCAATCAACGTGCCCAATCCTACCCGACCCCTCCTCCATATATGGGTGCCAACCGGACGGTTTCCCGCGAGATTTCCAATAGCGCGAAAAAGCATATTCTAACGGGGCGTCCGGCTTAGCCTGAAAATTAGAAGCGGCCAGCATAAAGTAAATGCCGGCGCCCAAGCCTAGCAAAAGCACGCCAAATACGTGCCAAAAAGTCAATACTGGCATGACCGCACCCGATATGGGAACTGCGATAAGAGAAAGAGCCTCTCCCAGCAGCCAAAGCCACCATTCCCGCAAAAATGCAACGCCGCCCGCAAGCGACATGGCGGATCCTGTTCTGGGGTGGGCGTAAAAGAAGCGATACATCCAACTTGCATATCAGATTCTCCTACTTGTCTGTAGGGGAGATATGCGGATTCTTCAGCCCGAAATCAGAGGCGCGCGCAGGCCGCCTTCAACCAGGACTTCACGTCACCTTCCAGCTGGCCGGACAGCAGGTCCCAAACGCGCGCGTGATAATCATCGACCCAGGTGCGCTCGTCCTCGGATAACATGTCCGTCACGATCAGGTCGCGCGCGAGCGGCGCGAAAGTGAGGCATTCGAATCCGAGCATATCGATTTCGCCGCCCGGAATCGGGGCGGGCGGCGTGACATATTGCAGGTTCTCGATGCGGATCCCGTATTGGCCCTCGCGGTAATAGCCCGGCTCGTTCGACATGATCATGCCCGGCTCCAGCGGCACGGCGTTCCACGCCTTGGCGATCCGCTGTGGCCCCTCATGGACACCGAGATAGGAGCCAACACCATGCCCGGTACCATGCTGGTAATCGAGCCCCGCCTGCCAGAGCGCATGGCGAGCGAGCACATCGAGGTGCGTGCCGGTCGTGCCATGCGGGAAGCGCACGGCCGCCAGCGCAATATGACCCTTCAGGACCAGCGAATAGTGGCGTCGCATCTCGTCGCTTGCCTCACCGATGGGGACGGTACGCGTCACGTCGGTGGTGCCGTCGAGATACTGACCACCGGAATCGACGAGGAAGAGCGAGCCGCGCTCAAGCACCCGGTTCGACGCCGTCGAGACACGATAATGCGGCAACGCGCCATGCGGACCAGCGCCGGAGATCGTCGGAAAGGACATATCGTTCATGGCGTTGAGTTCTTCGCGGAAGGCTTCGAGCTTCATCACCGCATCAATCTCGGTGACCTTGCCGCTCTGCGCCTCGGTATCCAGCCAGTGCAGGAAGCGGGTCAGGGCCACACCGTCGCGGGCATGCGCTGCCGTGGTGCCGGCAAGCTCTGCTTCGTTCTTGCAGGCTTTCGGCAGCGCGACGGGATCGCGTTGGCGCAGAACCTTCGCGCCAGCCGCATCGAGCGTGTCGAAGAACCAGGCCGACGCAATATCGGGATCAACGCTGACCGTCTTGCCCTTCATGTCGCCCAGCGCGCTTTCAAGCTGCGATAGCGGGCGAACGGTCACGCCATTGCCGAGATGAGCGCGCAGGTCGTCGCTGACCTTGGCTTCATCAATGAACAGGTCAGCGGACCCGTCAGCGCGCAGGATCGCCCGACCGAGCGGCAGCGGCGTGCAGCTGACATCGCCGCCTCGGATGTTGAAGGCCCAGGCGATCGACGCCGGAGACGTGATCACGGCCGCATCCGCCTTATCGGCCTTCAGGGCCTCACCGATCCGGGCGCGTTTCTCGGCATGGTCCATGCCGGCATATTCTACCGCATGTGCCACGACAGGGGCGGAAGGCTGGTCCGGACGGTCGGCCCAGGCGCGGTCGATCGGGTTCTCGGCCACAGCAACGAGATTGGCGCCGGAGGCTGCCGCAGCCTGCTTCAACAGTTCGACCTCGTTCGGACTGACCAGTTTTGGATCATATCCGATTGTCTTGCCCGACATGTCCTGCGCCCGCAGCCATCCGAAGGCGCCCGGCTCTGGCGTGCCCTGAATTTCGAACAGGTCGGGGTCGGTCTGGTCAGCGGCCTGTATCGTATAGCGGCCATCGGCGAACAGGACGGCGCGGTTGGTGAACACGAACGCGTTGCCGAACGAGCCGGTAAATCCGCTGACCCAGGCCAGGCGCTCATTGGCATCCGGCAGGTACTCATTCTGGTATTCATCATCGTGCGGCACGTAGAGGCCGTCGAGATTCATGGCGGAAAGCTCTTTGCGAAGGAGCGGCAAATGGGCCCGACCATCTTGCGGTCCACCCTTGATATCAAATGTCTGTCTCATGGTCGTAGTCTTAGCGCTGCTGCGACGTCATGGAAAGCCGCCGGGATCACGGCTTCCGGAAGACAAGGGTGGACCAGCCATCCTTCTTGATCCGGCGCTGGAAATTCAGCCCGCGCGAAGCAAATGCATTGCGAACAGGCCCGGCCTGGTGGTGCAGCAGGCCTGACAGGATGATCGTCCCGCCGGGCGCCGTCAGCGGCGCGATCGTGGGGGCAAGTCCGATCAGGGGCTTCATCAGGATGTTGGCAAACACCGTATCATAGGGGCCGCCCTGACGGATGCGCGGCGTGTTGGCCCCGGTGACATGCAGCGCCGTGAAGCCGGTCACATGGTTCTTCACCGCATTCTCGTTGGCGACGCGGACGCTGTCAAAATCGATATCGGTGCCGATAGCGCTGTGCGCCCCAGCTTTCATCGCGGCAATCGCCAGCACGCCAGAGCCGGTACCGAGGTCGAGCACTTTGCCGATGGCGCGGCGGCGGCGCAATTCATCCAGCGCCAGCAAACAGCCGAGCGTTGTGCCGTGATGGCCGGTGCCGAAGGCGGGGCCGGCTTCGATCAGGACCGCGATCTTGCCCGGCGCCATCTTGGCGAGGGCGTGGCTGCCGGCCACGAAGAACGGACCCGCCGCAACAGGCGGCAGGCCTTCAAGCGACAGTGTCACCCAGTCGCGATCCTCGAGCGCTTCGATCCGCGCCGTCAGTTCCGGGGAGGTTTCATGAATGATTTCAACGCACAATTCGGCGTCTTCGAGCGTTTCCGTGAACGCGTCGAGGCGCCAGGCAAGGCGCCCGTCTTCCTTGGCATCAACGGCCCCGGCGGGCGACGGATCGGCCCAGGCAAGAGCGTCCCACGCGGCTTCGATGGGCGCCCGTGCGCCCTTGGCGGTAATCTGGTACATGGCGCAGGCGCTTAGCAGGCAAGCTGCCAGCGCGCCAGAGGTGTCGTACGCAAGGGAGTGTCAGGTATGGGGTGGAGGTGTGCGCTGGTCGCAGCAATGGTGGGGGTAATGGGGCAGCAGGGGGGTGCTGAGGGTGCCTGGCGTCCGGTCAATCCGGACAATCTCGTCCTGCTCGACACCACGACAGGGACCGTCGTCATCGAACTCGCACCTGACGCTGCGCCGCAGCATGTGGCGCAATTTCGGAACGCTGTTCGCTCCGGCGTCCTTGAAGGTGAATTTTTCTATCGCGTCGTCGAAGGCCATGTCGCGCAGGCGGGTCTTGAATTCGACCCGAGACTCGGAGACTGGCCCGAGCTGCCACTCGAAGCGGAGCGCACCATAACAGCCGACGGCTTCGTACCGCTCGGCAATGGCGACCTGTTCGCGGCGACGGCCGGACATCGCGACGGGTTTGCGGCGGGACGGGCGGGCGACCAGGAATGGTTGCTGAACTGTCCCGGCGCGCTAGGCATGGCGCGCAATGAAGCGCCGGACACGGGCGTGATCGAGTTTTTCATTCCCCTCGCGCCCCGGCGCTACCTGGATCGCAACTATACGGTCTTCGGACGCGTGATCGACGGCATGGACAATGTGCATCGGCTGAAACGCGTCGATCCGGAGGATGAGGCAAATTATCCCGACCTGTTCGTGAACGGCGAAGCGGCGTCCAAGGCTGCCTTCGCGGCGCGAGCGGCGCGGCTGGCAGGCAATGAAATCATTTCAATGACTCTGGCCGCCGATCTGCCGGAAGCCGTCCGGCCCGCCTATGAAGTGATGGCGACGCAGAGTGCGGACTGGCAGGCGCTGAAGACATCGAAGCGTGATTATTCCGCCATCAATGCATTCGTGCACACGCCTCCCAAGGTGCTGGACGTGTGCAGCTTGCCGGTCCCGGCGCGCCGCATGACCGCGCAAAACGACAACTGACAGGCCAGAAAAACCGCCCGCCTGCGGTATTTGCGGTTGTTCCTGCGGGCAATCTGTCGAATGAAGTGCAGCAGAGCGCAACCAAGCGCCGAAAAATGCCGAGGGAGGGCTGCATTGACCCAGGTCATGAATTCCATGAGGCGCATCGGCGTGCTCGCAACACTTGCCGGGCTGGTCGCAGCACCCGCATTCGCCGACACAGGCGACACGGCCTGGATCCTGACATCGACGGCGCTCGTCCTGTTCATGACCCTGCCCGGGCTGGCACTGTTCTATGGCGGCCTCGTGCAGACGAAGAACCTCCTGTCCATCCTGATGCAGTGCTTCGCCATTGCCTGCCTGATGAGCATATTGTGGCTGGCAGTTGGCTATTCGTTCGCCTTCGGGCCGGGTACGGGCGGCTTCTTCGGCGGATTCAGCAAGGCATTTGCAGCCGGCGTCACCAGCGCGCCGCTCGACGGGCAAACAATTCCCGAAGCCCTGTTCCTGATGTTCCAGATGACGTTCGCCATCATCACCCCTGCCCTGATCCTCGGCGCCTTTGCCGAACGCGTGAACTTCGCCGCCGTCCTGGTCTTCTCGGCGTTCTGGATGCTGATCTGTTACGCGCCGGTGGCCCACTGGGTGTGGGGTGGCGGCTGGCTCGCGGCGCGCGGCCTGATCGATTTCGCCGGTGGCGTTGTCGTCCACACCACGGCCGGCATATCGGCGCTTGTGTTCGTGCTGATACTCGGCAAGCGCCAGCATTTTCCCAAAGACATGCACCCGCCGCACAATCCCGCCTTCGTGATGCTGGGGGCCTCGATGCTCTGGGTTGGCTGGTTCGGCTTCAATGCCGGCTCGGCCCTGGGTGCCAATGGCGACGCGGCGCGGGCCATGCTGGTGACGCATACTTCGGCGGCGACCGCTTCGCTGGTCTGGATGTGCATCGAATGGATCAGCTTCAAGCGTCCAACCCTTGTCGGCATTGCCACCGGCATGGTCGCCGGCCTGGCAACGATCACGCCCGCGGCCGGGTCTGTCGGCCCCGTTGGCGCCATCATCATCGGCATCCTGGCCGCCAGTGTCTGCTACGGCGCGGTCGTACTGATCCGCAACCGCATGCACATCGACGACAGCCTGGACGTGTTTGCCGTTCATGGCGTCGGCGGTATACTCGGCACGCTGGCCATTCCGTTCCTCGCGGCGCTTGGGCCCATGGCCCCGGGCCTTGATGGAACCTCCATTGCCATCCAGTTCGGCGTGCAGCTTCTCGGCGTCGTCGCAGTGGGCGCCTACTCGATTATCGTGACTGTCGGGCTGTTGCTGGCGATCAGGGTTTTCATCCGTCTCAGGGTAAGTGCCGACGAAGAAGAAATCGGTCTCGATGAGTCGAGCCATGGCGAAAGCGCCTACCACCACTGACAGGCCGCGCCGCCGGGCCTTGACAGCAGACGCCGCCCATTTCACCCGTAGGGACATGGCTCTACCGTTCAGCACCTGTCCGGGCCTTGCGGGTTTGCAGGGCATAACCCACGGCTTTTTCGGTCGGAAGGGCGGCGTGTCGACGGGGCTCTATGACAGCCTCAATGTCGGCGTTGGGTCTGGCGACAAGCCGGACGCGGTTGCCCGCAACCGGACACTTGTCGCCGCCACGCTGGGCGCCGAGCACTTGTTGTCTTGCTACCAGGTCCATTCGGCCAGCGTTGTTCCCGTCGCGGCGCCTTGGAGCGAACGGCCTCAAGCCGATGCAATGGTCACCGACCGGCCCGGCATCGGCCTTTGCATCCTGACGGCGGATTGCACGCCCGTTCTTTTCGCCGACGCAGACGCAGGTGTGATCGGTGCGGCACATGCCGGGTGGAAGGGCGCGCTTGGCGGCGTACTGGAGGCAACCGTGACAGCGATGACGAATCTCGGCGCAGAACGTTCACGCATCCATGCTGCCATCGGCCCGACAATCGGACAGGCGAGTTATGAGGTGGGCCCGGAATTCCGCGATGCCTTCATGTCAGGCTCGCCCGGCAGCGAGGCATTGTTCCTGACCGGCAAGGGCGACCGGTTCCAGTTCGACCTGCCGGGCTTCGTTCGCCAGCGGCTGGACGCGGTCGGCATCGGCGCGGTGACCGATGTGGGGCACGACACGTGCGCAATGGAAGACGACTATTTTTCCAATCGCCGCCGCAATCATCGCGGCGAAGCCGACTATGGCCGCAACGGGTCGGTGGTCCTGCTCAGGCGCTGACACGCGCGGCCAAGTGTTGCCGATTCAACGCGCCCGGCACTTCATCCCTTCGGCACGGCGCGAACGCGACGTTTGGCGGTTGCGACTCGCGGGGCTTTGTTACAGAAGCGACACGAATGCCGGGCAGTCTGAGGTGATGAGACCATGAAACTTCTATCGTGCAATGCGAACCGACCATTGGCGGAAGCCATTGCCGATTATCTCGACACACGCCTCACACGATCTGAAGTCAAATCCTTTGCCGACCAGGAAATCTTCGTCCGGATCGACGAGAATGTCCGGGGCGAAGACGTGTTCGTTATCCAGTCGACCTCCTACCCGGCCAATGACAATTTGATGCAATTGCTGATCTGCATGGACGCGCTGAAGCGCGCCTCGGCCAAGCGCATCACGGCTGTGATCCCTTATTTCGGCTATGCAAGGCAGGACCGGAAGACGGATGGCCGCACGCCTATCTCGGCCAAGCTCGTGGCCAACCTGATCTGCTCCGCCGGGGCGGACCGGGTATTGACGGTCGATCTCCATGCCGGCCAGATCCAGGGCTTTTTTGATATCCCGACCGACAACCTGTTCGGCGGCCCGGTCATGGTGGATGACATCAAGGAGCGCTTCAACGGCGACAAGATTATTGTTGTCTCGCCGGATGTCGGCGGCGTGGTCCGCGCGCGCGCGCTGGCCAAGCGGATCGATGCCGACCTTGCCATCGTCGACAAGCGCCGTCCGGAAGCGGGCACATCGGAAGTCATGAACATTATCGGCGACGTCAAAGGCGCCCGCTGCATCATGCTCGATGACATGTGCGACAGCGGCGGAACGCTTGCCAACGCAGCCGCCGCGCTGAAAGAACATGGTGCGACGTCGGTGTCGGCCTATGTCACGCACGGCGTATTGTCGGGTGAAGCGGTCAAGCGGATCGAGGACTCCGTCCTCGACGAACTCGTGATGACCGATACGATCCAGCCATCAGGGGCGGCACGGAAATCCAAGTCCATTCGCGTCCTGCCCATCGCCCCCCTGCTGGGCGAAGCCATCCGCCGTATCGCGAACGAAGAGAGCGTCTCGAAACTCTTTGACCGCTAGGGACGCATCGCGTCAGGTCCGCGACCACGACGTCTGACTTCGCGTGCTATTTAAATATTGATGGAGCCTATTCCACGGTCCAGCCGCGAGGGGTGCGGCGGGCATTGAGCGTCATCGGCTCATCGTCGGAGTGGGGTTGCCTGACGGAAGCAGGTCGGCCACCCGAGAACCGCATGACAAGGGCCGCACCGGCCAGGATCAGTCCGGCAATCGCCGTCATCACCGCGAAGACGCCTGCGGCTGCGACAAGGAGCATTCCGATCAACACCTGAATGAACAGGGCAATGCCGCCGCGCGCAGCGCCGGCGAGATTGAAATGGAAGAGTCCTGAAGCGTTCTGGGTCATATCAGTTCCTTGTATCGCATACCAACATGGCGGCATCATGGCGGCGCGTCAATCACGCTTGGTGCGAGCGGTATGCCAATCGCGTGAGCGGCCTAGTCCGGGCGCACCAGGAGGCCACGCTCGGTACGTATCTGGGCGTAAGCCGACGTGATCGACGCCGCCTTGGCGTGGGCGGCATTTTCGAATTCGCGCGGCGCGCCCATCTGCACCACGCGGTCGGGATGATTGTCGGCCATGAGCTGGCGATAGGCGGCGCGGATCGACTTGAACTCGGCATCGTGCGGCACGCCGAGGACAAGATAGGGATCGTCTCGTTCCGGCCCGAGATGGCTGGCGCGGATGCGCCGGAACGTGCCCTCGCTGAACCCGAAGGCCAGGCTGACATTTTTCAGGAACTGCATCTCGGCATCGGTGATGACGCCGTCGGCGCCAGCGATCTCGAAGAGGCCGTCCAGCACGCCTTCCAGCAGGCAGGGGCGGTTGCGGTACTTGCGGCCGATACGCCTTGCATAGCTCTCATAGCCACGCACGGTCTGGCGGGCGATGTTGAAGACGCGGCGGACATTGTCAGCGTCTTCGGGCGCGGCGCGGAAGACACGCGAGAAGACCATGATTTCCTGGTCGGTCACCGCGCCGTCGGCCATTGCGAGCTTGGCCCCAAGGCCAACAACCGCTGCGGTAAAACCGACATCATTGGGATCGGGCGCGCATTCAATGCCGTCGGCCGCCGGTTCGGGTGAGGAATCGGGTTCAAATAGGCGATTTCCGCCTTCCAGCAATCGTGTCCACAGGCTCATTTGCCGGTCTTATAGCAGATTATCCGGCCGTTGTGAGTGAGACGCGCTGACATATGCGTGAAGCAAATGGACACATGGGCGTATCGGATCAGGCGTCGCGGGCGGCAACCATCAGTTTCAATTCCGCAATCTCTGCGCGCATTGACGTCATCAGCCGCACCATCTCGCTGCGCTGGTCCTCGGCCTGGTCCAGCTCGCCCTCAAAGTCGCCTTCCATTTCCACAAAGCCCTCTTCGATCAATGCCTTCTGTTCCGATGCCAGCGCTTCGACCACAAGGGCGATGAACAGGTTGAGGATGGCGAAGCTCGCGATGAAGATGAAGATGATGAAGAATATCCAGGCATAGGGATTGCCGTCATCAATCACCTTCTGGACCACTTCGAAGCGCCAGCCATCCATCGTCATGACCTGGAACAGCGAATAAGCTGATCGCGGCAGGTCGCCGAACAGGAGCGCGACCTCCGGATTATCCGTGTCGCCGAACATGTTTGTCGCCATGACGGCCGCGACATAGGTGACAAGTGCCAGAACGGCAAAGATCGCCCCCATGCCGGGCAGCGCCTTCATCAAGGCTTCCGTTATGCGCTTCATCATCGGGATGATGTGCAGGAGACGCAGGACACGGAGCACACGCATGGCGCGCAGGACGCTAAAGCCGGCGCCACCGGGAAGCATCGACACGCCGATAACCACAAAGTCGAACCAGTTCCAGCCGGAGCGGAAGAACTGGCCGCGGTACACGAAGAGTTTGAGCAATATCTCGATCGCGAACACCCAGGTGACGGCCCGGTCAAAGACCTCCAGCGCCACGACAAGCCCGTGCGGCAGGTATTCGTGATAGGTCAACACGCCCAGAACGATGGCGTTGATGACGATCAGAATGATGATGAAATGGCGAAACCAGGGGCGTTCGATCTCGCGCTCGAGCACCGAATTGCTGGTGTCAAAGTCAAGTGTCGCGCGTTCCATGCATGAATCTCCGTTGCGGCCCTGCGTCTCCGACACGGGTTCTGCCCCTTATGGCCTGGCCTGCCAATTGCGGAATCGGTATCAATCCGCCGACGTGGTCGTGTCCGAGACGATCAGCCATCCGCCATCGATCTTGCGCAGGACCAGCGTGTAGAGACCGGACGGGCGATCACCGGCGCGTTCGAGCAGCCAGGCGCCATGCGCAATGGCCGCGTCTGGCGACAGAAGCACGATCTCATAGTCGGATGTCACAAGACGTCCCATCAGGTCGGGCGTCGCATAGACCCGGTGATAGCGCGCATTGGTTTCGTCCCAGCCACGCGTGACATCGCCGCCCGACGCAAATCGCAGTTCAGGCGAACGCCAATAGCCGTTCATGAAGGCATCGATATCGCCGCGGTTCCAGGCGTCATCCTGCTGTTCCAGAAGGGCGGTGATTGCACCCACTTCTACGTCGGACGAAACCGCAGCCGCGGGTGGCGCCTGGACTGGTCCAGAACTGGTACAGGCTGCCATGGGTAGCGACAGGACGAGGGCGGCGAGAAGGTGTTTCATGTCGAGGCTTCCGGTTTGGGCGGATGAACGCCTAGTGCAATTCCGCTTCCGAGGTCGCTGCATCGCCATTCGCTGCCGTCAGTTCCTCATCGTCGTCTTCCGCGATATCCGCGTCCGGTTCATCCCTGGGCACCTTGCGCTTGCCGAGCGGTCCGCGCGTGTCGGCATGCCGGTCATACTGCATGTTGTAGTATTCATGAGCGGTATGGGTCAGCGGCCGCGGCGTCAGGTTCAGCCCGTATGTGCGGAGCCGTTCGACGACTTCGTCCCGCAGGTACATGCCGGGCAAGGCGCCCTGGTTGAAGCCATGGCCTTTCATCCAGTCGCGCACATGCCAGCTGCGCACGACGCCCGCGTCAGACGGACGGGCTCCGTCATGCACTTCCCACATGTAGAGCGTGGCAATGCCATTGATCACGGCGTCCATGGCATCATCAAGCGATGTCGCCGGATCGCGGCCCTGGGCAAGCGTCGCCCGCAAACTCATCTTGCGGGCCTCGAGCTCCTGATAGGTTGCGCCAAGCACGGCAATCGCATTGCGGTTGGCGCGGATCATGGTCGAATTGACGCCGTCAAGCTGGGGATGGCGGATCGGCAGCAGGGCGTCCGGCCCGGCCTCGTGATTCGCGGCGATCTGGGCGATTTCATTGACCATGCGCTGCAAATTGATGCGCAATTCGTGGCTGACGCCCTGGAGGGCCGAGATCGCCCCTTCGCGCTCATCGTCGCGCAGGCGCCAGAATTGCCAGGCGATCAGGAGCGCCGCCGCAATCAGGAGGCCGAGGCCGCCCGTGAAAAATGTGTAGAAATCCGACTCGCTCATTCTGAGGTCCCCTTCAATCGCCCTGCGCGGCCTGGCCAGACCTGCCCCCAGCCAATTGAAGGCGAAGCTTAGCCGCCAAGCGCCCGGCCTGCAATCACCTGAAGCTTTGCCAGCATGGCCGGGTCGCGCTCCGCCGGGGCGGTGATCAGGGCATGGTCGAGACAGGTATCAATGCCGTCCGGTGAGGGCGTGCGAGGCCTGTCGGCCAGCATGTCAGCCAGTCGCACCACGGCCTGGCGGGCCAACGCGCTGTTCTGGCCCATGATTTCGAGCACATTCGTGACGTTGACGGCCTCTTCCTCTTCACGCCAGCAATCATAATCCGTGACCATGGCGAGGGTAGCGTAGGGCAGCTCTGCCTCACGGGCGAGCTTGGCTTCGGGCATGGCGGTCATGCCGATGACATCGCAGCCCCATTGGCGATACAGCCGCGATTCGGCCAGCGAGGAGAATTGCGGGCCCTCCATCGCGAGATAGGTGCCGCCCCGGTGCATCACGGCACCGACGCCTTCGGCGGCCTCTGCGGCTAGCGCCGACAGGCGTGAACAGACAGGCCGGGCCATCGAGACATGCGCGACCATGCCGGGACCGAAAAAGGTGGACTCGCGTGCGACAGTCCGGTCGATGAACTGGTCGACCGCCACGAACTGGCCGGGCATGTACTGCTCCTTCAGGCTGCCGCAGGCCGAGATCGAGAGAATGTCGGTGACGCCGGCTGCCTTCAGTGCGGCGATATTGGCGCGGTAGGGCACGGCTGTCGGCGTCAGGCGGTGGCCCTTGCCATGGCGGGGCAGGAAGACAAGCTCGACCGGGCCGATATGCCCGCGTACCAGCACGTCTGAGGGGTCGCCCCAGACCGTCTTCACAGGTTCCTCGCGGCGATCGGCGAGGCCATCGATCTCGTAGAGGCCTGATCCGCCGATGATGCCGAGCGTCCATTTCGTCATGTGTCAGGTCCTGAAAATCTTGCGCATGCCGAAGGGTGGCGGCGACAATGGGTTGGGTGTCGTCAGCTCAACATCATCTGCAGGCAGGTAATCAAGTCCTTCATAGAACACGATCAGGCGAGGCTGGTCGGCGCGAATGGCCAGTTGAGCCCCTGCGGCGCCGATCTCGCGGCCCATTTGCTCGAGGGCGTCCAGGATGACCAAGCCAAGTCCCTGCTTCTGGAAGGCGGGCAACACGCCGATGCGCTTGATTTCTATCCAGCTGCCCTGCCCGCCCGGCCCCGGCACGCGCACGAACCGGCCTGAGCCAATCGTCTCGCCGCCTGCCTCGAGCAAAACGCCGCCGCCATTGGCAATCTGCGCCGAAACGCTTTCCGGCGTTTCCCGGAAAACTGTCGATTCGGAACTAACCCTGCCTGTCCAGATGCGGCGTGTCAGGGCCTCAATCAAAAAACCGTCCGCAGCGCTGGCGCGGCGGACGGTTGGATTCGATGCCTTGTCGGCCAAGGAACGCCTAGTGCTCGACCTTGCGCCAGATGCGCTTGTACGAGAACCAGAGCAGGATCGTCAGGATGCCAAGGTATATCATCACTGGCAGGCCGAGCGACTTGCGGTTGGTCTGCTTCGGCTCGCTGGCCCAGGCCAGGAATTGGGCCACATCATGCGCCATCTGTTCAGTCGTCGCCTCGGTGCCGTCATTGTAGGTGACACGGCCTTCAGGGAGCTGCGGCCCCATGGCAAGGAAGCCGCCAGCGGGCGATTTGCGCGGGTCGCCTTCATATTGCGGAGTCGTGTCACCGGCCATGAAGGGATTGTAGTACTGGCCGGCAGGCTGGATCAGGACGCCGGCTTCACCATGGTCGCCTTCGGCGGCGTCGTGTCCCGGAATATGAACTTTCGACATGTCGATGACGGTCTGCATGACGGCAGGCGTGGAGACTTCAGCCACATCGTCGCTTGGATCATCCGGCGTTCCATTATCGGATGCGGCTGTCGTCACGACGGCCGGGGTGACTTCGCGCGTACTGATCGCGTCTTCCGACGGATAGCCCGACAGGAGGCTATAGACATAGCTCGCTCCGCCATGGCGGGCTTTCACCATAACTGACAGGTCTGGCGGCGCGGCGCCATTATTGGCGGCGCGTGCTGCATTGTCGTTTGCATAGGGTGAACGGAACTGGTCGGCCGGCGTTGCCGGACGGAAATCATAGTCACCGATATCGTTCGGGGTCGGGCTCTGGATTTCCACGTCGGCGGCCAGCGCCTTCACGAACGGGTTCTCGTTTGCGTTCGGGTATTCCGGATCGAAGAACGGGCCACCCGGCTCGCCGAGATTGCGATAGCTCATCAGTTTCATCGAGTGACAGGACGAGCAGACCTCACGGTAGACCTGATAGCCGCGCTGGACGGATGGCATGTCGAACTGGCCAAGAATGCCTTCAAAGGGCCAGCCATCCTCCGGCGCATGTGGATGGGCGGCGGCGCCGCCTTCAGCATGTGCGATGGCTGCGAGGCTGAGGCCGGCAAGACCGGCGGCGAGAATGCGGAACGCTTTCATGGATTTACCTCGAGGCTCCCTATTCGGCCGGAACGGCGGTTGCTGAAGACGCCTTGTGGCGTTTGAGCACGGATTTATGGATGGATTCCGGCAGTTCCTTCGGCTTCTCGGTGAGCCCGATGAAGAACAACATGAAGAAGTACCCGAAATAGCAGATCGTCAGGATCAGCGAGAGCTGGCTGAACTGGAAGGTCGGCGGCGCAACGGCAGCCAGCGATGGGCTGGCACCTTCCGGCAGGCTGGCCATGAAGCGTTGTGCATCATGATAGGCCTCGTCGCCCTTGTACTCGCTGGTCGCTTCCTGACCGTTCTCGCTGTAATTCACGACGAGAATCTTTTCGCCTTGCAGCGCCGGTATGACGGGCGCGTCGGGTGCCTTTGCCCCGCACCAGCCAAGCAGAACACAGACAATAACAAAGCCGAAGAAGAACTGGCGGGCCACCGGACGGTAGCGCATCGATTTGACCTTCGACGTGTCGAGCCAGGGCAGGACGAACAGGATGGCGATGGCGGCGAACATGAAGATCACGCCGAGCAGCTTGGCCGGGATTGGGCCGAGATCGAACGTGATGGCGCGCAGGATCGCGTAGAAGGGCAGCATATACCATTCGGGCACGATATGGGCCGGCGTCACGAGCGGGTTGGCTTCGATGGCCTGGTCAGCGTGGCCCAGCGCGTTCGGTGCGTAGAACACGAAGGCGGCGAACAGGATCAGGAACAGCACGATCGCGAAGCCGTCCTTGATCGTGTAATACGGGTGGAACGGCACCGTGTCCTTTTCCACATCCTGGACTTCGACACCGGTCGGGTTGTTGTTGCCCGGAACGTGCAGAGCCCAGATGTGCAGGATCACGACAGCGGCGATCATGAATGGCAGCAGGTAGTGCAGCGAGAAGAAGCGTTGCAGCGTCTGGTTGCCGATCGAGGGTCCGCCGAGAATCCATGTCTGCAGGCTTTCACCGACCAGCGGGATGGCACCGAACAGCGAGGTGATCACGTTGGCGCCGTGATAGGACATCTGGCCCCATGGCAGCATGTATCCGAGGAAGGCCGTTGCGATCATCAGGAGGAAGATCACGCAACCGAGAATCCACAACACTTCGCGCGGCGCCTTGTACGAGCCGTAATAAAGGCCGCGGAACATGTGGATGTACACCGCGAAGAAGAACATCGAGGCGCCATTGGAGTGAATGTAACGCAGGAGCCAGCCATAAGGCACGTCGCGCATGATGCGCTCAACCGAAGCGAAGGCGCCATCGACGCTGGCCTCATAGTGCATGGACAGGATTATGCCTGTCAGGATCTGGATAACGAGGCAGATCGCGAGGATCCCGCCGAACGTGTACCAGTAGTTCAGGTTCTTCGGCGTCGGGAACGTGATGGCCGTGTCGTTCGCAAAGCGAATCAGCGGCAGACGCTTGTCGAGCCATTTCTCGAAGCCGGAATTGGGCGTGTAGGATGATTCATGTCCGCTCATCAGAGGTATCCTTCCTTAGAGGGAAATGTTGACCACGGTATCCGACACATACTTGTAGTTCGGAATCGGGAGATTGGTAGGCGCCGGGCCGCTGCGAATCCGGCCGGACGTATCATATTGCGAGCCGTGGCACGGGCAATACCAGCCGCCATAGGCACCGACATTGCCTTGCGTTGGCCCCACAGGAACGCAGCCGAGGTGGGTACACGCACCGGACGTGATCAGGATGGCCGGATTGAGCTTGCCGTCCGCCATCGGGCGCAGGCGCTCATCATCGGTCTCCGGATCGCGCAGTGACGCGACATTCACCGCATCCGCCGCTGCGATTTCAGCTGGCGTGCGGTGACGCACGAAAAATGGCTTGCCGCCGATCAGGACGCGAATCTCGCCGCCGAGCGGCACTTTCGAGATGTCGACGTCAAGCGACGAAGCGGCGCGCGTATCGGCCGCCGGATTCCACTGATCGACAGCGGCGATGGCAAAAGCGGCGAGACCGCCGAAAGCCACGGCACCCGTCGCAATATGGATGAAATTGCGGCGATCTTCATCGACGGCATCGTCATGGGAATGTGCAGTTTGATCAGTCACGCTGTACCCGTCCTTCAAGGCAGATTCTTGGCCCCGTATTACACAGGGCCCCTTTTCTTGCCCATTGCGGCAAGGCGACACGGGAGGCCCCGGTAAAACACTTATCGACGCGCGTTATCCTGACTTGTGGCCTGTGACAACAGCGCGCTTGTCGCAGGAGGCCAGACAGCGCATCAAAAGCGCCATGACCAATCCTGATCTCGACACCCGCAAGGCGCGCGCCAGCGCCTGGTTCAAATCCCTGCAAGACGATATCTGTGCCCGCTTCGAGGCACTGGAAGACGCCGTCGAAAGGCCCCTCTATTCCGGCCCTGCCGGGCGGTTCGAACTGACCGAATGGACCCGCGGCGACGGCTCGGAAAACCTTGGCGGCGGGCGAATGGGCCTCATGCGCGGCAAGGTGTTCGAGAAGGTCGGCGTCCATTTTTCCATTGTGCACGGGACATTTTCCGAGGCTTTCGCGGCGCAGATCCCCGGCGCGGACAAGTCCGACGGGCATTTCTGGGCCAGCGGGATCAGCCTGATTGCCCATCCCCGCAACCCGCACGTGCCGTCTGCCCACATGAACACGCGCATGCTGGTAACCAGCGACAGCTGGTTCGGTGGCGGCGGCGATCTCAATCCCCTTCTCGCCTACCAGCGCGACAGGGCGTTCGAAGATTCTGTGGATTTCCATGCCGCCATGAAATCAGCGTGCGATTCCTATTCCGGCGCGGACTTCGCGGAGATGCGCGATCATTGCGACACCTATTTCCACCTGCCGCACCGCAACGAACCACGCGGCACGGGCGGAATATTCTATGACCGTTTCAATACGGGCGATTGGGAGGGCGATTTCGCCTTCACACAGGAAGTCGGCCGCCAGTTCGCGGATATCTACCCGAATCTCGTCGATCGCCGCATGCGCAAGGCCTGGAGCGAGGCCGAGCGCGAGGAGCAACTGGTCCAGCGCGGGCGCTATGTCGAATTCAACCTGCTCTATGATCGCGGCACCACGTTCGGCCTCAAGACAGGCGGCAATGTCACGAGCATCCTGTCCAGCATGCCGCCAGTAGTGAAATGGCCGTGACAGTGGCCGAACATAATTCCCGGACAATCCGAAAGAAAAATCCCTGATTTCAATGTTCTGAAATGACGATGCGCCCTTATCAGGGTACACTGTCGTCATGCTGGTGCGCCAATATCCCATACCCTGGATGAGCGCCGTCCTGGTTGTGGCCAGCGCGGCTATCGTCAGCATTCTGGGATATCTCGTCGCCAATGGCGCGTCGCCAACCTGGTATGCCGGACTCGCAAAGCCGCCTCTGGCACCATCCGGCATCGCCATCGTGCTGGCCTGGCCTGTTGTGATGATTGCAGTTGTGGCCGGCGCGCTCCTGGTCGTGAAGGCAGCTGGCAGCTTCCGTGACGCCAGCAGCGCCCTCGGCCTCTACTTCCTGCTGCTGGCCGGCGGCATGGTGTGGAATCTCGCCTTTTTCGGGCTTGGAGACGCAGGCCTCGCCTTCGGCGTGATGGCCATCCTGCTGATTCTCGATTTCGCCTTGCTGCGCGAATTCGACCGCCATTCCCGCACCGCAGCGCTTATCCAGTTGCCTTATCTCGGCTGGCTGCTGTTTGCCGCTTACCTGACCGCGACCCTGTGGGGCCTCAATCAGGCGATTTGAGCCGCATCAGGAGCGCTGCGCGATCCAGCGCGAAATCGCTGTCGATCCAGGCTGATTCGGCAGCGCGCAGGGCCGCGCCAATCTCGGGGCCGGACAGGCCCAGTGCCAGCGCATCGTCGCCGCCGACCGGCAGGTCTGGCCGGGGCCAGGCCGCGATCTCTGACAGGCGCGCGCCGAGACCGGCAATCTGTTCCGACTGGGCCGCTTCCAGCACGGCCCGGTCCTGAACCGCTTCGGCCCCGTAAGCATAAATTGCGGCATGCAGGTCGCGCGGTGCGAGGCCCTGGACATGGTCCATCCCGGCGCTCGCCCAGGCCAGCAGGCGGCGGTGTTCCTCGTTCGACAGCCTGAGACGCCCGGCCACCGCATCCATTTCGCGCCCGCGGCGCGGCAGCATGGCCATGACGCGCTGCATCGGGTCGGGACGCAGGCCCGCCTGCTTTTCAGCCTCGCACAGGGCAACGATTCCATCGGCATGGGCGCCGGGCAGGATTTCTTCCAGAACGCCGCACTCTTCCATGGCGAGCATGGCGATTGAGGGATCCGGCGCGCCGAGCAGCTTTTTCAGTTCCTTCCAGATTCGCTCGGCGGCGATCTTCTGCAGGCCGGTTTTCTGGCGCGCGCACGCGTCGAGCCCGGCTGCGTCAATCGCCTCGCCATACCAGGCATTGAAGCGGAAGAAGCGCAGGATGCGCAAATAATCCTCGCGCAGGCGTTCATCGCCATCGCCGATGAAGACGACCCGGCCCGACCGGGCGTCGGACAGGCTCTGAGGAATCGGCTCGAATACATGGCCCTCGCGGTCGGCATAGAGTGCGTTGAGCCGGAAATCACGGCGCGCGGCATCCTCGACCCAGTCCTCGGTAAAGGCCACGACAGCGCGGCGCCCGTCGGTCTCGACATCGCGGCGCAGGGTCGTGATCTCGAAGGGCCGGCTGTCAAAGATCGCGGTAATCGTGCCATGCTCGATACCGGTTGGCAGGGCACGGATGCCAGCGGTCTCCAGCGCCGCAGTGATCGCTGGCGGCTCCAACTGGCTGGCAATATCGATATCGTCATCGGCATGTGTCGTGCCCCGGAAGACATTGCGCACGCAGCCGCCGACGAATCGCGAGCCGCCCGGGCGCGCCGCTTCCAGCGCCGCCATGACAGCCTGCGTCCCGCGTTGCCTCAGCCAGGCCGGTGCAATCTGGTCAATCGGGGTCATCGGGGCTGTCTGTCGCCTCGGATTCCGGGAAGCGCGCTTGGATGTCAGACGCATCCCGTGTGTCAGCGGGGCCGACAGCCCCTTGCGGCACGATGCCGGGCGAATCCTTCAGCGGTACGCCGACATCGCGCACATTCTGCTCGCACGGATAGTCGCGGGCCGGAATGATCACGCCATTCTCGAACCGGGCCGGTTCATGGCAAATATCGCGTTCCTTCTTTTCCATCGCAATCAGGACGAACCAGGCGATCGTGGCGAGCGCGAGCCCGGCCAGGAACAGCATCTGGACCGGCCACTTGCGCTTGCCTTCCTGTTCGGCGCTGGCCGTCGCCAACAGGTAGAGTCCGAACAGGATGAACGGGATCGAGAAGATGAAGGCCTCAAAGACCAGCCTGCCTGCCAAAATATCCCTCCAATTCAGGTTACGTCCTAGATAAGCCGCACCGGGCCCAATCCAAACCCCTAATCGCCACTCCCGGGCTCAGCCCTCATACAGTGTCTGGTACAGACGCCTTATAATGCCCGCTGTCACGCCCCAGATACGATAGCCGTTATGGGGCATCTCGTAATATTGGCGTTTCTGGCCCTTGTAGACGGCATGCCCGGTCTGGTGGTTGGCCGCGTTCATCAGGAAATCCAGCGGCGTCTCGAACACATCGGCGACTTCGGTCGGGTCCGGCACGGCCACGAAGTCGGCCGGCAGCACGCCCAGGACGGGCGTGATGCGAAAGCGCGTGCCCGTGACATAGGGCGAGCCCTTGCCGATGACATCGACGTCAGCCGGGACCACGCCGACTTCCTCTTCCGCTTCGCGCAGGGCGGCGGCCACCTCGTCGACATCGATCGGATCGACCTTGCCGCCCGGGAACGCAACCTGTCCGGCATGGGTGGACATCGTCGTCGGGCGGACCGTCAGCAGGGTCGTCGCACCGGTCTTGCGCGGGATGACCCCGATGAGCACCGCAGCGGGCCGAATGATGGCGACTTCTTCCGGCGTCAGGAAATCCATGTCGCCGCCTTCCTGCAGGCTCATCGCACCCACAGGCGGATCCAGCCGCGCAGCCGCTCGTGTCAGGAAGTCGTCGAGATTTGTGTAGCCCATCGGGATCAGGCTGCCGGGCCAATGGGGAAGAACGCGCCCTGGCTCCACACGCCCAGCGTCGGCGACCCATCCGGATGGGGCACGGCCATNTCAGCCAGTTCATAGAAGACGGGNCGGGCGAGCCNNGCCTCNAGCCGCCCCCGCACCAGCACATAAGGCGAGGGCTCGCCGGTTTCCGCATCGGTTTCCACCCGGAGCGGGTGGTCCGGCCCCGCTACGGCCACGTCGCCAACATTGGTGAGGAAGGCGAGCGCCTGTTCCGGTCCGGGCTTGCCCGCCCGGTCGACGCGCACGGCAATGAAGGGCGCATCCTCGACCCGGACAACGACCTTTTCATACGGCGTGACAAGCCATGTTTCGCCGTCTTCATCCTTGCGCAGGATGCGGGAAAACATCTTTACCATGCGCTCGCGGTTCATCCGGCCGCCTTCATGCCACCAGCTGCCATCGGCGCGGATCGCCATGTCGATATCGCCGCAACGGTCCGGATTCCACGATTCCACCGGCGGCAGCTTACCCGACAGCTTGCCATCCGGCATTATGGCCTTAAGCGTCTCCTCGAGGCTCAATGTGTTGCCGGGACTGGATTTCACGTCTTACTCCGCCATGATGAGGCCTTAGACATAGGTTTGTTTGCCAGATACGTGAAGCCGGAGGCGCCCTTTATATGGCCGATACTGCAGTAGATACGAATGACATCGTTGCCGAGGCCGAGGCCGCCACCGAAACCCTGCACCAGGTCAAGGCGGAAATCGGCAAGGCCGTCTTCGGTCAGGAACGGGTCGTCGAACTGGCACTGGCGGCTGTCCTCGCAGGCGGTCATGCGCTGCTGATCGGCGCGCCGGGCCTCGCCAAGACGCGCCTCGTCGAAGCGATGGGCACGGCGCTCGGCCTCGCCAACCAGCGCATCCAGTTCACGCCGGACCTGATGCCATCCGATATTATCGGTTCCGAAGTGCTGGACGAAAGCGCGGGCGGCCAGCGCACGTTCCGTTTCCTCAAGGGCCCGATCTTCACCCAGCTGCTGATGGCCGACGAGATCAACCGCGCCAGCCCGCGCACCCAGTCCGCCCTCCTGCAGGCCATGCAGGAACGCCATGTCACGGTCGCGGGCGTGCGCCACGACCTGCCGGCGCCCTTCCATGTGCTGGCCACGCAAAACCCGATCGAGCAGGAAGGCACCTATCCCCTGCCTGAAGCCCAACTCGACCGTTTCCTGCTCAAGATCGATGTCGCTTATCCTGACCTCGACACCGAGCGGCGCATCCTGATCGAGACGACGGGCGGCGCCGACCAGACCGTCCGCCCGGCGCTCGACGCCGAGCAGCTGATGTCGATCCAGGCATTGGTGCGCCGCATGCCGGTAGGTGAAAAGATTGTCGCCGCGATCCTGAACCTGATCCGCGAAGCGCGGCCCGAACAGACCAGCGACGCGCGCGTCCAGCGCCTTGTCGACTGGGGGCCGAGCCCCCGCGCCGGGCAGGCCCTGATGCTGGCCGCGCGTTCCCGCGCCCTGCTGCGCGGACGCCTCGCGCCGTCAATTGAAGACGTCGAAGCCCTCGCCGAACCCGCCCTCGGCCACCGCATGGCCATGCGCTATGACCCGACCGGCGAAGCACCGAGCCTCACCGACCTGATCAACGATCTCGCGCGGAAGGTGGCTTAGTGAACAGACTTCGTCAGATTTTTATTTACAGTGCATTCATCGCAGGTAGTGCCCTCGCTCTTAGCCCCGTGGCCGTCGCCGAACTAGCAATCGAAGATCAAAACAAGATTGATTGCACAGCGGCAGTCGCCGCGCAGATGGCATTCAAGAACTCGGCGGAGCAAATTCGAAACGGCGTCGATCCGTCCAAAATCAAGCAAGACATGGACAACATATTCGATTCCGGAGCTGCAACCGTTTCGGTCCTCTATGATGAGCCTGATCTAGCGACATCGCTCTATCGACAAGCAGTGCAAAAATACAATGGCGCAATAGGTCAGGCACTTACCTCAGGTGATCGAGCTCAATTGACTGCAGTTATGGGTCCCGCGCCCACCTGCCTCGCGAGTGGGAAATAGCCGCGCGCAAATGACTCCCTCCTCCGATCTTCGTGCTGAAGCTGAAGCGCTGGCCCGCCAGCTGCCGAACCTGAACTTCAAGGCCGAGGCCTCTGAAGCCGCCCATATCGGCAGCGCCGGACGCCGCCGCGCGGGAACGGGCGAGCAGTTCTGGCAATATCGCCGCTATGCGCAGGAAGACGCCGCCGACCGGGTCGACTGGCGCCGCTCGGCCAAGGGCCATGAACTGTTCGTGCGCGAGACGGAACTCGAAACCGCGCGCACGGTGCTGTTCTGGTGCGACCCGCATGCCGGGTTCAACTGGAAGGGCGACGGCGACATTCGCACCAAGGCAGACGAAGCCCGCCTGTTGATGCTGACGCTCGGCATCATGATGTCGAAGGATGGCGAACGTATCGGTGCGCTCGGCGCAGGCCGCACGCCAAGCTTCGGCAAGCGCGCCGTCGACCGCCTCGCCGAGGATATTTCCAATGGCGCGGGCCGTCCCTTCCCGCCCCCGCCGCGCACGTCCGCCACGCTGGTCATCGCGTCTGACTTCTATGATCCGATCCCGGAATGGCAGGCGCGCCTCAAGCCGCTCGCTGCGAAATGCCCGGAAGGCGTGTTGCTCGCTGTCGCCGCGCCGATCGAAGAGAATTTTCCTTTCTCCGGCCGCGTGAAACTCCACCGTCCCGGCGCCGACACTGACCGCATTCTCGGGCGCGCGGAGACAATGCGCGAAGACTACCAGCGCAAGTTTGCTGCGCAGCGCGAGGCCCTGCTGGCGCTCGCCACCCAGATCGGCTGGCGCTTTGTCTCCCACACGACCGGCAAACCGAGCCTGCATGGCGCCGCCCGGCTGAAACTGGCCGTCGAGAGTTTCGGGGCACGCGGATGACCGTGCTCGGCCCCTTCCTGTTTGGCGCGCCGCTGGCGCTGTTCGCACTGCTGTCCCTGCCGGTCATCTGGTGGGTGCTGCGCGCAACGCCGCCTGCGCCGAAAGATGTGGAGCTGCCCTCGCTTCGCCTGCTTGAAGGAGTCGAACCGAAAGAGGAAACACCTGCGCGCACGCCCTGGTGGGTCTGGCTGATCCGCACACTGGCGGCAGCCGCCGCGATCATCGGCCTGTCGCAACCAGTCTATGCGCCGGGTGCCAGGAATGAAGCACCGGATGCCGGCGGCGCGCTGCTTGTCGTGGTCGACAATGGCTGGCCGTCGGCACCGCGCTGGAGCGAACTGGTCGATGCGGCCACCGCGACGCTCGACACGGGCGGGCGGGACGCGGCGACGCACCTGTTACTGACCGCGCCGCAGACGCTGAACACCGACCCGGCCATGCGGCTTTCGCGCGCCGACATGGGCAAGCGCCTCTCTTCGCTGCGCCCGCAATCCTGGAGCACCGACCGGACTGAGGCGCTGGAGCGGTTGAAAGACTCCGGCCTGAAACCGGCGCGCATCTTCTGGGCCAGTGACGGAATCGAGGACGAGGGCGGGCGCGCATTTGCTGCTGCCCTGTCATCCATGGCGCCCCTTTCGGTTTTCGCTGCGCCGCCCAAAGGGCCTGCGGCGATTACCGGTATCACATCGCAAACTGATTCCGTTTCCGTCACACTCCGCCGCGTCCAGCCGCGCGGCGAGGAACGCAGCTTCGTCTCCGCCCTCACACTCGACGGCTCAGCGCTGGCAACCGCCGAAGCGGTCTTCAATGACGGCGAACGCGAAGCCGTGGCGAGCTTCACCATTCCGGCCGCTGCGCTCTCGCGGATCGCGCGGTTCACGGCGACCGGACGCCAGGGCGCAGGCACAGTCTGGCTCTGGGATTCATCAAACCGCTCACGGCGGGTCGGCCTCGTCGATGCAGGCTCGGTCGCCCAGCCGCTGCTTTCGGACATGCATTATGTGCGCAAGGCGCTCGAGCCT
>JGI24723J26617_10000894_pt1 | contig 27720 bp, 27 predicted proteins | sample Cruoilmetagenom6_FD_26617 | JGI IMG/M metagenome (IMG submission 26617)
TTACAAGAGGCAGGAATGACAGCAGCAGGTAATAGGCAAAAGCGGCGGCTCCCTCGTTGCCATCCGCTTCCACCCAGCGTGCGTAAGCGCGGCAGAGAACCCGCCACGCGGTTGACTGCTTAATTTTGAGAAATAGCTTTCGCATCGGATTGAAGTTATTTGTCCAGCCGCCAGCCACCAAACAAAACGGCTGGAGGCAAACGGTGTCGTTGATGTTCGCCAATGCCGCGGTTTTCACATGGCGACGATTCGTTTGTATTGCCGCTGCGAATAAATCCAGTACGTACCCGACGATGGCTTTGGTGCTCACGCACTCGGCTTTCAACGGTCACTCAATTGCCCAAGTGTCTGGTCAAGGGATCTCTTGAGTTTTTCAGCCGCTCCATCAATCGCCTGGCCAATCGTCTCCGCCGCATCCGAAACCGCAATCGGTTGGTGACCTTTTAGGCGTGCTTCCATCATGCAACGCTTGTCATGGCTCCCGACCTTGTCGCTGTTCTCATCGCTGAGATGCACTTCGACGCGGGTGATATGCTTCGCCAGATGGACGAGCGTGCTTTCCACCGTCGCTTTGGCCTGAACGGCCAATTCTTCGCGACCTGCGATGTGGTTGACTGTGTTGATTTGGATTTTTATGATTTTTGTTTGTCTTCCTTCTGCCAGTTTCGAAAACGTTCGTGGCGACCAAGCCCGTTTTCGTGGCTCGATCCTCTATTCCCGGTCGAAGCGCACGACTTTACCGCTTTTGAAACGCAACACCAATTGATCGCTTTCAAAGGAAAATGTCGCCTCTTTTCCTTCCCGAATCGCCTCCGAGCTAACCGTATTGCCATGCACTGAAAATGGCCCTTCGAGATCTCGGACCTGACCGACAAACAGAATATCGGACCACGCCATGAGAGTTGCAGTCTTTTCTCGGCGGAAGGTGAGCCGAATCTTGACCTCGCCCATTTTTGCGTCCACGTCTTTGGCCGTCCAGGTGCCGTAGAGTCGCTCGGTTAGCCGAGAGGGCTTCTCGTCTTCCCCGACTTCAGCGGCAAGAACACTAAATGGAGATTTTATCCTCTCAATCGAAGTTTCATCAGCAAGTAGGCCGCCCGATACAGCGGCCGTGGTGAGGAGGGCGACGAGTGCTCCGCCAGCGGCTTTCCGCGAGATCCTAATCGGCTTAAAAATCAATATGTTTTTCATGTGCTTCACTTTTTCATTCTTTTCTACAGCGTGTTTTCGCCGGGCCGTTTCCACGAGGCGGGCTTGTGCGTGCGCTAATAACGGCAGGTCGCTGCCGCTCCCGTTTTCGAGCGAATAAAGGGTTGCTTGCGTGTGCAAATCAATGCCAGCCAATGCCAGATGCATACCCACATCAGTCTTGAATTACGAGGGTTTATTTGTGATCAGATGCTTTAAGGTACCAGCACATGCCAGACGCAAGCCTACTCCCACTCAATAGTTGCAGGCGGCTTCCCGGAAATGTCATAAACCACACGGTTAATTCCGCGTACTTCGTTGATAATTCGGTTAGAAATTTTGGCCAGCAAGGCATGCGGCAATTCTGCCCAATGTGCGGTCATGAAGTCCTGTGTTTGCACCGCACGTAGCGCCACCACCCACTCATAAGTACGGCCATCGCCCATCACGCCTACTGACTTTACTGGCAGGAAGACAGCAAATGCCTGTGCGGTTTTCTCATACCAACCAGACGTATGCAGCTCTTCAATGAAGATTGCATCAGCACGACGCAACAAGTCGGCGTACTCTCGCTTGACTTCTCCAAGGATGCGCACACCCAGCCCTGGTCCCGGGAATGGGTGGCGGTACACCATGTCACGCGGCAAGCCGAGTGCCACGCCGAGTTCGCGCACTTCATCCTTGAATAATTCTCGCAATGGTTCCAGCAGCTTAAGGTGCATGGTGTCGGGCAAACCGCCAACATTGTGGTGTGATTTGATGGCTTGTGCCTTTTTGGTTTTGGCACCAGCAGATTCGATCACGTCAGGGTAAATGGTGCCTTGCGCCAGCCATTTAGCCTGCGGCAATTTGGCGGCTTCGCGCTGGAATACTTCGACAAATTCGCGCCCGATAATTTTGCGTTTTTGTTCTGGATCAGACACGCCTGCCAAATGCTTCAAGAATTCCGCGCTAGCATCAACGAGGATAACTTTCACGCCTAAGTTTTTAGCAAAAGTTTCCATAACCTGCTTGGCTTCATTCAAGCGCAACAGGCCATTGTCCACGAATACGCAAGTGAGTTGCGTGCCGATGGCTCGGTGCAGCAATGTTGCGGCCACTGAAGAATCCACGCCACCTGACAGGCCGAGGATGACTTCTTCCTGGCCGACTTGGGCGCGAATTTTTTCTACTGCCTCACCAATGTAATCTGGCATGTTCCAGTCTTGCCCGCAGCCGCAAATGTCATGCACGAAGCGGCTGATTATCGCCTTACCTTGCGGAGTGTGGGTCACTTCCGGATGAAATTGTACGGCGTAAAAACGGCGTGCCTCGTCGGCCATACCGGCAATTTGCGTGATTGCATTGGAAGCAATCACCATGAAGCTCGGAGGCAACTGGGTGACCTTGTCGCCGTGGCTCATCCATACATCGAGCAAGCCGTGGCCTGCCTCGTTGTTGCGATCTTGAATGTCGCGAAACAATTTTGAATGGCCGCGAGCACGGATTTCGGCATAGCCAAATTCGCGCACCTGGCCGATTTCTACCTCCCCACCCAGTTGCTCGGCCATGGTTTGCATGCCGTAGCAAATACCCAGCACCGGTACGCCCAGTTCAAATACTACTTGCGGCGCTCGCGAGGCATCACCATCCGTCACAGAATTTGGGCCACCCGAAAGAATGATGCCAGCCGGTTTGAAATTACGAATAAATTCATCATCTACGTCGAATGGATGCAGCTCGCAATAAACATGAGATTCGCGCACGCAACGCGCTATGAGTTGGGTGTATTGCGAACCAAAGTCGAGGATCAGAATTTTTTGGTGGGACATAAAGTTATCAGTTATAAATTATTAATTAATAGTTTGGTGCAGCGACTGTTGCCAGCTTACAAGCAGCTCGATTGGCCTTTACCAAATTTTCAGTTTACGATGTTTAACCCACTTTTTCCCAACTAATAACTAATGGCAAACAACGACTAATCAACATGGTAATTCGGTGCTTCTTTGGTGATTTGCACGTCGTGAACATGCGATTCACGGATGCCAGCAGCAGTTATTTGCACAAACTCAGCCTTGGTGTGCATTGTGGCGATATCGGGACAGCCAAGATAGCCCATGCTGGCACGCAAACCACCCATCAGTTGGTGGATAACCGCCAGCCCGCTACCCTTGTAAGGCACGCGTCCTTCCACTCCCTCAGGCACTAATTTGTCTTGATTGGATTCGTTGTCCTGAAAATAACGGTCACTGGAGCCCTTGTGCATTGCACCTATACTACCCATGCCGCGATAAGATTTATAGGAGCGCCCTTGAAATAACTCCACCTCACCTGGCGCTTCTTCTGTACCAGCAAGCAGACCTCCCAACATCACTACGTGCGCACCTGCTGCAATCGCTTTTGCGATATCGCCGGAATAACGCACCCCACCGTCTGCAATCAATGGTATGTCGAAACCTTGCAATGCTTCCGCCACATTCTGGATAGCCGATATTTGCGGCATACCTACACCCGCGACCATGCGCGTAGTGCAAATCGAGCCGGGGCCAATACCTACTTTAACGCCATCTGCACCATGGTCCATAAGAGCCTTGGCGGCGGCAGCAGTAGCAATGTTTCCGCCAATTACATCCACGTTTGGAAAATTCTTCTTCACCCATTTAACACGGTCCAGCACGCCCTGCGCATGGCCGTGAGCGGTATCGACTATGAGCACATCCACTCCGGCTTCTATCAATAGGGTAGCGCGTTCGTCCGTACCTTCGCCCACACCAATCGCGGCGCCAACGCGCAAACGCCCGAGTTCATCTTTACACGCCAACGGATGTTCGCTGGACTTGAAAATATCCTTTACGGTAAATAGACCGCACAGCTCAAACGCATCATTTACTACCAGTACACGTTCAATACGATGCTGATGCATCAAGCTGCGCGCTTCTTCACGGCTGGCGTTTTCCTTGACCGTGATCAACTGATCTTGCGGCGTCATAATATTCTGGATGGGTTGATCAAGGTTGCTCTCGAAACGCAAATCGCGGTTCGTTACAATACCAATCACCCGCTTACCTTGTACCACCGGTAATCCGGAAATATTGTGCTGACGTATGAGGTTCAGCACATCGCGCACTGTCATCCCGGATGTGACGGTGATGGGATCTTTCACCATACCGCTTTCAAAGCGCTTAACCTTGGATACCTCAGCAGCCTGCTGCTTGGCAGTCATATTTTTATGAACGATGCCGATGCCTCCTTCCTGCGCCAAGGCTATTGCCAGACGCGCCTCGGTGACGGTATCCATTGCAGCGGATAACAAAGGGATATTCAAGGTGATGTTGCGGGTAAGCTGAGTACGCAAACTGACATCACGCGGCAACACATTGGAGTGTGCCGGAATCAGCAAGACATCGTCAAAAGTTAGTCCCTTTTGGGTGATACGCATAATAGATCAACCTCAACAAAAATTTATCGATGGACTTGCATTTTATAGGTTTTTACCAGTGCTAACCTCAATTTGTGCAAATGAATAATTGCCGATAGCTCAAAACCTTGTATATGGATATCCCGCTTAGTATCGGGCGTTGATCATCTGCAGAACGATATAAAAGCTCTCCACAGGGTGCCCAGCAGAATCAGTGGCAACTCCAATATGAACATATTTTTCATGCTCTATTTAACAGGGCGAGTGACACTGGCCAATCGATGCAACCGCCAAACTGAGGTGCGGAACGACCGAAAGTCAAGGCGCATCGCAAGGGTTCCAACAAACGTAGAAAGGAGATTAAGGACGGTATGTTTTAAGGGTAGTTAATTTACTGATTTTTGAAGTTTTTGCATGCCCACCATCGAGCATCTCTTCCGCATTCATGAACAACGAATTCTCTTGCTTAGTTACAACCACGGCCTATACCTTCTTGATACAAGCCGCGGCATTGAACATTTTATAAGCAGCTTGTTAAGCTTAGTCAAATTCGAGATGCACAGGTTATATTCCATAACCAATATAGCTTGGTATTTCCTGATCCTAATAATTAGGTGGTACACACCTCATCAACTAGAACGTACTAATCTTACGTGACTACGAATTTCACTGTATTCGCTAAACGTTTTGCCAATGTAGAAACTGACAAACCAAGATAAAGCGCCATCAGGCGAAGCTGTAAAAAAAGGTGCTCCTGGCGTTCCAGGAAAGATGTCTGTGTCAATCGACGGATCTTTACGGCTCGTATCCACGATGCTCGACAGTTCTTCTACTTTAGGTAAGCGCCAAGCTTTGTTCGTGGCCTTTGCTTCGTTTTTAGCCAAAGCCAACGAATCTGCCAAATTATAAGTGCCAGGAATCCCACTGCAGCCATCGATACTTGCTGTCATACCTTCAGGGCAACGACGCCAGATCAGGCCAGTTTTATTGTCCGTAACTTCAGTACCATCCTCAGAAATGATAAATCGTGCGGGCGGCTGCTCATCTGGGTTGCCTGCCTGCGTCTGGGAGTTATCAGTTTCATTTTGCATATTTGATTTTCTTTCTTTCTATCAGTTAGTTATCAGTTAACAGGGATATCCCTGCATTGTGCAAAAAATATTCATCATTACTGCAACGAATTAACTACACTGTGTTCTGTGAGAACGCGTATTTGTAAGATAATTATAATATCTTGTCAATGTTAACATTCTACGCCAGAGTAGCTTCGTTTCGAACCTTCCTCTAGCCCTGTCATTTCATCACTGACCCGAACGCACTAAGCGCACCTGGAATTTGCCGCCGCAGACGTAAGTATTCAAGAATCCACCATAAAACATGACATACCAAGCCTTCAACGGATTATTCTCCACGGGCGAAGCCGACCAGAAAGGAGCTGCAGGCGTCCCCGGAAAGGCGTGCGTATCAATCGCCGGATTTCCGAGGTTGGCATCTACAATGCTCGAAAGTTCTTTTGCATTGGGAAGACGCCATGACTTGCCACTAGCCAACGCAACTTCGTTGGCTAAGGCGATCGACTCATCCCAGGTGTACGCGGCTGCAACCCCACTGCAACCACTACTGCTGGCCGTCATTCCTTCTGGACAACGTCGCCAGATCAGTCCGGTTTTGCTGTCAGTCACCTCGCTTCCATCCGCCGAAATAGCATATCTGGTCTGAATTTTTGCATCTGAGTCGCCTGGCACAGCTGATGTATCTGCCAACGGCTGGGGAGTACCGGTTTTCATGCGAACGTTCTCCTTAGGATTAATTAAATTAAGCTCGTTGTACTTATGCAGCCCAGAAAAAATCATAGAAAGCCAATATTTTATTCCATTAATTTACCTGTGCATAAAACAGACAATGTAACTGCAATATTTTTATATAATGCACTTTGTACTGAACACAATTGTCAAAACAGTAACATCTTGCCCATATCAAATATTTCACCGACACAACTTTAGTTCCTACCCTCGATTAATTTATTTAACTTAATCGGCTTAACAGGCATCTTACGGTGAAAGACTGTCTTTTTATTTTAATCCATTACTTCCACGCATAATATCCGGGATCAAAATGACAAAGTCCGACTTTGACAGTATGCATAATACAGGACGCTATTAAGCTTATGCACATCACCCACTTACTGCATGCCACCTTTCTGGTGGCAGATCTGAATAAGGCACGCATTTTTTACGAAAAGGTTCTCGGATTGGTACCTGACGGCAAACGCCCAGAGATGAGTTTTTCCGGCGTGTGGTATAACGTTGGCATACATCAGCAAATCCATCTCATGCAACTTCCTAACCCGGAAGCTAGCCTGCAGCGTCCAGCGTATGGAGGACGCGACCGCCATATAGCCCTATCGGTAAACAATCTGAATGTGTTGATGCAAAAATTGGATTCAGCCTCGATCAGCTACACGATTAGTATGTCCGGCCGCCCTGCCTTATTCTGCCGCGACCCTGATGATAATGCGCTGGAATTTATTGAGTACAAGTCTTCCCTTTGAAATATCGGGGTAGCAAATTTGCCCTGTTTTAAACACTATTTAATATTTTGTAAATATGCTTCTGATAACACCTTGATCACATGAAAACTCCAAAAAGAATTGAGCCGCTCATCCTGGATGGCATAGTTGACAAAGTTGACCGTCAGCTCATGAGCGGCAAAGAAGCCAATGTATATATTGTCATCTGTGGAGAAGATATCCGCTGCGCGAAAGTTTATAAGGAAGCTAACAAGCGCAGTTTCCATCAGGCCGTTCACTACACAGAAGGCCGCAAGGTGAAAAATAGCCGTATGGCCCGTGCCATGGAAAAAGGCACCCGCTATGGACGTAAAGAACAGGAAGCAGCCTGGCAAAATGCTGAGGTGGACGCTTTGTACAAACTTGCTGCTGCAGGGGTGCGTGTCCCGCATCCCTATGGATTTTACGAGGGTGTTTTGCTGATGGAGCTGGTGTCCGACGAGAATGACGAGCCCGCTCCGCGACTCAATGATCTAATCCTTACTGATGAGCTCGCGCGGCAATATCACCTGATTTTGATCAGGCAGGTCGTGCGCATGCTGTGTGCTGGCATCGTTCACGGCGATCTATCCGAGTACAACGTCCTCGTTGATAGCAACGGGCCGGTCATCATCGACTTGCCGCAAGCAATTGATGCTGCCGCAAACAACAATGCCTGCAAAATGCTGGAGCGAGACGTCGATAATTTGGCAATCTATTTCGGCCAATTTGCTCCCGAACTACGTTCTACAGACTATGGCAAAGAAATATGGTCACTCTATGAGACCGGTGAATTACATCCTGAAATCATTCTGACGGGCAAATTCAAACGGTGCGAAAAACAGGCTGACGTTGGCGCTGTAATGCGGGAAATTGATGCCGCTCGTGATGCGGATATGGCACGGCGACTCTTGCGTCAAGCAGCTAAAGCAGATGGCAGGTGAAATATTCCTCTTGAAAATCGTGAGACCACCCCAACCTATGCGTGCGTCCTGTCTAAAAAATAACGGAGAGAGTAATGACCGATAATGTAACCAGCAATCGTGAAACCATGGGCTTCCAGGCCGAGGTAAAACAGCTACTGCAATTAATGATTCATTCGCTATATTCGAATCGCGAAATTTTCCTGCGTGAGCTGATATCTAATGCGTCCGATGCCTGCGATAAGTTGCGCTTCGAAGGGCTGCATAACTCAGCATTGTTTGAGAATGATTCTGAGCTGGCTATCCATGTCAGCTACGACATTGAGGCACAAACGCTGACCATTAGCGACAATGGAATTGGTATGAGCCGCGACGAGGTCATCAACAATCTTGGCACTATTGCTAAATCCGGCACGCGCGAATTCTTCTCTCAGCTTTCTGGAGACCAGCAGAAGGATGCAAATCTTATCGGTCAGTTTGGCGTGGGTTTTTACTCATCTTTTATCGTCGCTGACAAAGTAAGCGTACTAACGCGCCGTGCCGGTGAGAAAACCGATCAAGGTGTAAGCTGGGAATCTGACGGTGGTGGAGAATTTGCCATTGAGATGGTCGAGCTAGCCACCCATGGTACATCCATTACCCTGCATTTGCGTGAAGGACAGGAAGACCTGCTGAATGGCACTAAGTTGCGCAGCATTATCCACAAGTATTCTGACCATATCGTTCAGCCTATCTTGATGAAAAAGGAGGAATGGAAAGATGACATTCAGCAGGTGCTGGACGAAGAAGAGACAGTCAATCAAGCTTTTGCACTGTGGGCACGCCCCAAAACCGAGATCAACGATGATGAGTACAAAGGTTTTTACAAGCATGTAGGCCATGATTATGAAGATCCGCTGGCCTGGACTCATGCGCGTGTAGAGGGGCGCCAGGAATACACGTTGTTGTTATATATACCGGCCAGGGCACCATTTGATCTGTGGGAACGCGATGCGAGTCACGGCATTAAACTGTATGTGCGCCGCGTCTTTATCATGGACGATGCCACCCAATTAATGCCACATTACATGCGCTTTGTGCGCGGCGTGGTTGACACCAATGATCTCCCGCTCAACGTATCACGCGAGATTCTGCAAGAATCAAAGGACATCGAAGCAATCCGTTCGGGCTGCACGAAGAAAGTGCTTGGTCTGCTGGAAGATATGGCTGTTAAAGATCCCGAGAAATATACCAAGTTCTGGGATGTATTTGGCCGCGTGCTGAAGGAAGGTGTAGGCGAAGATTCCGCTAATAAAGACAAAATCGCTGGCTTGCTGCGCCTCGCCTCTACTCATACTAATTCGCCAGGAGAAATCGTTTCTCTGGCCGATTACATCAGCCGTATGAAGGAAGGGCAGGACAAGATTTATTACATCACCGCTGACACTTTCAATGCCGCGAAAAATAGTCCGCATTTGGAAGTATTTCGCAAGAAAGACATTGAAGTGCTTTTATTGACTGATCACGTCGATGAATGGGTGGTGAGTAATTTATCCGCATTCGAGGGCAAACCGTTGGTGTCTGTTGCTAAAGGAGGGCTTGATCTAGGCGAACTAGAAGACGAGGCAGAGAAACAGGAACAGGAAAAAGTTGCCGGTACATTCAAAGATTTAACCGACAAGATTAAAACTAGCCTTAGCGACCGTGTTAAAGAGGTACGCGTGACTCACCGCCTGACCGATTCGCCAGCCTGTCTTGTGGCGGACGTTCATGACATAAACGCTAATCTGGCTCGTCTACTAAAGGCGTCAGGACAAAAGGCGCCAGTGTCGCAGCCTATCCTCGAAATTAACCCCAAGCATCCGGTTGTGTTACGCCTGCAAGCCGAAGAGAAGCAGTTTGATGACTGGACTTCAGTATTATTTGACCAAGCCTTGCTGGCCGAGGGTGGCCAGCTCGACGATCCAGCCAGCTTCGTGAAACGTATTAATCAGTTGATGTTGGAGATGAGTAGTAGTTAACTCTGAATTGCTGTCGGCAGGGTATGCATATGCGCCATACTCTGCTCTGGCAGTCTAGCATTTTAAAAGCTGGGCAGCATACTAATGCTGATGCACCCATGATTATACAAGTAAAATCGGTACCACAGTCGCATTAACTTTAAAATAATGTGGCTATGGTACCGATTTTACTTGGCACGAATGGTAACAGAGCAGGCATAAACAAATGCGGACAAAAGTATACAGATGCGGACCATATTTATACTTATCATCGGTGCCTGGTTGGCGCTACTATCTGCAATTTATTTAAGCGTCGAGAATCGACCGCTTATCACTGGAATAGCCGAATTTACTCCAGCTCATATCGAACGCGCCAAACATATACTTTCGCAAAATGATCCGCGCAAAATGAAAACAGGGGTGCTGCGTACCATTACTATTAGTCAAGAAGATCTCGACCTTGTAGTCAACTACCTTGCCAACAGTTACAGCAAGAGCAGCTCCAAGATAGCTTTACAACAAGGCATGGCCAACATACGCGCAACTGTCGAATTACCGCCCAATCCAATCGGCCGCTATCTCAATATCGATGCCAAATTACGCGAAACGAAAGCACTCCCACGATTTGAGTATCTGCACATAGGTAAGTTACCGGTGCCCGCGTTTGTAGCAGACTGGCTACTCAAGTTTGCTATTAAGCAGATGCAAGCCAGCGAGGACTACGGGGCAGCTGTCAATATCATCAAGAACGTGAGCGCAAGCGATAATATGCTGCGTGTTGTCTTCGAATGGAACGAAGCACTGCCAAATCAGCTCAAGGCTTTGCTAGTGCCGCCCAAGGAGCAGGAGCGACTAAAGGCATATCACGAGCGACTGGTCGAACTGACCGGTAAGCCTGGCTCAAAACGTTATCTACAATTCAGTGAACTGTTGCGAGCGTTGTTCGAGTTCGCTACACAACGTTCAAACGGAGGCAATCCGGTGGCTGAAAATCGCGCCGCGATTATTGTTATGGCATTTTACGTAAACGGAAAAGGACTTGGTGACATTATTCCGGCTGCCAGACAATGGCCCAAGTCGACTTCGCGCAGTATGACCCTGAATGGACGCAGAGATTTTTCTCAGCATTTCACGATTTCTGCGGCACTTGCCGCTACTGCTGGCAGCCCGCTGTCGGATGTTATCGGCTTGCACAAAGAAATCAAGGATTCTCAAGGTGGTAGCGGCTTCAGCTTCAATGACATCGCAGCTGATCGTGCTGGCACACGTTTCGGTGAACTTGCGACAACAAATGACCGTGGCGCGAAAAAGGTGCAGCGCCAACTTACTGCAGGTCTGCGCGAATCCGACATCATGCCGGAAGTGAAAGATTTGCCTGAATATATGCAGGAAATCGAGTTCAAACGCCGCTATGGCGACATTGGCAGCCCTGCTTATAAAAAAATGACAAACGAAATCGAGCGACGTATCGCAGCACTGCCTCTATATCGCTGATAACATAAAATCACTATCATAATAATTTATGAACCCAATTCACGAAAAAATTAATGAGCTGTGAACTTTGTGAATCAACGAGTGAAACACTGCTATGGCGTGGCGAGCATTGTCGCGTAGCACTGATCGAGGATGCCGATTATCCTGGATTCTGTCGCGTGATATGGAACCGCCACGTCAAGGAAATGACAGACTTGAATGCTGGTGAACAGCATGCTTTTATGAGCGTGGTATTTGTCGTGGAAAGCGTGCTACGTGAAGTGATGCAGCCCGACAAAATCAACCTTGCCAGCCTTGGCAACATGACACCGCACTTGCACTGGCACATCATTCCGCGCTACGTCCTCGACAAACATTTCCCCAACCCGATCTGGGGCACACCACAACGTGCAGGCATTCCAAAGTTACCGTTAGATTGGCAGACTCGACTAGCAAAGAGCATACGTCAACAACTTCAGGGTGACCTAAAAAAATCGAGTTGTTAGAGCTTTACTAGTAATAAACCACGCTTGGCCAACAGGGCCGCTCCGAAGGCAGATTCAGTATGCTCCGCTACCGACAGTGGCACACCTAACAAGCGTTCTCGTATTCTCCTCCACACTTTATTTTTCGCTCCGCCACCGACGGTGGTAACAGATTTTAGTGGGCTTGCACCAAGTTCAGCCAGCTTGGTGTAACCCGCCACTTCGATGCGGCTCAAGCCTTGCAGCAGACCATGCAGAAAGAGTACGTCGTCCGCAGGGCGTGGGGTAAGACGTGGCGTCAAGGTGGGATCGTTAATCGGAAAGCGTTCACCAAGTCGCGGCAACGGATAGTAGTCAAGAGGGCTATTAGTGACTGGATCAATGTGCTTGCTGAGTTCACCGATTTTCGGATCGCTAAAATATTGCCGCAACACGCCGCCGCCTGCGTTGGATGCACCACCCGCCAGCCATAAATGACCAAAACGATGACTGTAAACGCCATATTGCGCTGCTTCTACTCGTTGTTCCGAAAGTAGCTTGAGTACCATCGTGGTGCCTAGTGAAGTGACCGCTGAGCCGGGTTCATGCACGCCTGCGGCAATGAATGCGGCGATACTGTCAGTAGTACCCGCGTGCACCATGCACGCCGGGTTAATCTTAAAATACTGTGCCACAAAGGAGCTGACGTTAGTAATACTTGCTCCGGGGGCGACAACTTGCGGCAGAAAATGGGCATGCGGCAAACGCTTAATCCAATCTGGCCAGCACAGGCGCTCCACATCATAACCGCTCTTAAGCGCATTATGATAGTCGCTGACTCCGCCTAGCCCGGTAAGCAGCGCGGCGAGCCAATCCGCCTGATGTAGAAAGTACGCTACATTTGAAAGCTCGGTGTGCCTTGTCAGCCATAGAAATTTGGCTAATCCTGAGGTTGCGCTACAAACAATGTGGTCAAGTGGGGCAATCTGCTCGAGTTGTTCCGATTCTGCTCTTGCGTGATTATCGAAATAAAGCAAAGCGGGAGTAGTCGGCTCCAGTTCTTTATCACACAATAATACTGTGGCAGAAGTAGCAGCAATTGCGATACTTTGTAATTCAGCTGCAATCGTTGCGGGCAGGCGTTTAAGTAGTGTATATAGTGCTTCACGCCAAGTCAGATGACTTTGTAAGGCAGCATCAGGATAGAAGATATAATCTTCGTGAATAATAGTCTGGACTTTGTCCACAACACAAACGCGTGCGCCGGATGTGCCAAAGTCCAGACCGAGATAAGATTTCATGTGGAGAGTTAAGGGAGGGCCGAAAAGTTAAAAAGTGCCAGCATTTAAATGCTAAAACTTAGAAAAGAATATAGTCTGGCTCCCTTGGATGACTACCGTAAACGAAACTAAAATTTAGTTTACTTATTGATTTAATGTGATTTATTTAGAACATCGGTTTCGTCGCTGTTGACTTATAGCACTTGACCCCATTCAATATCTCCGCCTTGGCTTCCTTGACCCCGACCCAGCCATCTATCTTGACCCATTTGCCTATTTCCAGATCTTTATAGTGAGCGAAGAAATGCGAAATTTGCGAAGTTATAAGTTCCGGCAGATCGTCATGTGATTTTATTTTGCTATAAAGGCTGCATAACTTGTCAACGGGCACAGCCAGTATCTTGGCATCCTCGCCAGCTTCGTCAGTCATCTTCAACATGCCCAATGGTCTGCAGCGAACCACCACACCATTAATTAGTGGTACGGGTGAGATTACAAGTACATCTACCGGATCCCCATCTTCCGACAACGTATGTGGAATGTAACCGTAGTTACACGGATAATGCATCGCTGTGGACATGAAACGATCCACAAACATGGCACCGGTTTCCTTATCCACTTCGTATTTGACGGGATCAGCATTCATGGGTATTTCTATGATGACGTTGAAATCGTCGGGAAGGTCGCGTCCAGAATTTACTCGATCTAGATTCATTATCTATTCCTAGCTAAAAAATTTCATTATACCCGTGAGTCCGACAGATCATCCAGCCTGAGCCTTATCGAGCCATTTGCGCTGTCGCAATTTTTCATCGATCTTTTCTAAAAAATCAAGCCTGTTTATCTATGTGCTTGCATGCAATAGGTACAATATAGCCGTCTGTGTACCATAGATAAAGCAATTCAAGTGTTTCACGTGACAGGTTTACGGTGGGATTTAGCTGGCGCGTATCGGCGAGAGATCGTAATTCTTGATAAGCGTATTTACCTACGGCGTGTGCCATGCCATTAATGAAAACCATACCACTATGACACAACATCTGTGATTTCAAGGCCATCGCTACACCACTGGTTTGTATCGTCTGATCGAAGCGAGTACGACTAAGTGGTTTCGTAGGTGGATCAAAAAATATATGAGGCTTAGGTTCGCTGAGATAGCTACCTAGAAAATTGGCAATGTCGCGCTTAGTCCATTGCATTCGTCGGATGATCTGCTCTACCTGACGTAGCATATGCGTACCAATTTCTGAGGGATGGCGTTGAACTTTTAGATCCGGATCGGCGTACATACCGTCCAAGCATACCTGATCCTGCAAATACACCAGAAACTGCTCCGCCAATTCCTGATAACTCGGGGTGCGGAAACCAATGGAATATGTCATACAATCGCTCTCGGCGATGCCATTATGAGCATAATGCGGCGGCAGGTAGAGCATATCGCCTGGTGCTAACACCCACTCCTGTTCCATCTGAAAGCGTTGCAGAATCCTCAATGGAGCGCCTTCTACCAACGTATGATCCTGCTGTGCGGAAATTTGCCAGCGACGATGACCGGAGCCCTGCAACAGAAATACATCATAAGAATCGAAATGCGCGCCTACACCTCCCCCTTTGGGAGCATAGCTCACCATCAAATCATCCAAGCGCGCATGCGGTATAAAGCTAAAATTCTTTAGTAGCGCGGCTGCTGTTAGCAGGTGTTGATTCACTCCTTGCACCAGCACAGTCCACTTATACTTTCCCAGGCTATCGAACTTTGCCGCTTTAAATGGGCCATCTTGCACTTGCCACTGACCGTGCCGTTGGGTCACAAGGCGTGACTGCACATCCTCAGTGCAAGCCAAATCGAACAACTGCAAACGATCAAGTAATCCATTGAGTTGCGGGAATGCTTGGCGAATGAGCAAGGGTTTTTTTTGCCAATAATCGCGTAAAAACTCCTCTATCGTCAATCCACCCAGCATGGTGAAGTTGGTTTTCATGATTAGCTTTCATTCATAAGCACCCGAATTTTCAGAACTGCCCGCTTGTTATTTTTCGGTCAATTACCATAAATCGAGCACTTGCTTTCGTTATTAACAGACGAATATGCCATCTTGGTTCGTCCATTCTGTTTTCAACGGATTTGGCGCGAGCTTCCCAGCGCCATAATTGGTGTTCTCAATATTCCACACTTTGACGCACTATTAATCTTGTAGCGACAGTCTGGCGAATAGATTGAAGCACACGCCAGCATTGCCGACATCACCTAAGACTGAAAGTGCTCCAGCCCTTTCCCTGTACATCTATTCAAACCAAACACCCGTTTCAGAATTAAGATGCTGCCTTCGATCCTCGCACGGAAAGGTGGGTTCTATGTAGTGTTCAGCTCGTTTCATGCAGTCCGTGTTTGTTGTTGTGCCACCATCACATATTTACCGAGCGCTAGGTTTGGCGCACGTTACAGATGGGTTTGCGGTAATGCTTGCACCGTTTCAAATCGAGTTTACAGTTGAAGATCGTCATAAGTAAGTCCATCGCCGGTGTTGCTTGGGCAGTCCGCAATGCAATCTCGCTTCCATGCTCATACCGCTATGCACAGGATCCTTGACCTCTTTCCCTGAACGTTTTTCTCTACCCAGTTTGATGCTTAAACATGACGATTCAAATACTTGGAAATGGTTTATAATCTCCGGTTGATTTCGCGCTCCGCAAATGTCTCATATATACTTATCTGGCGGTGTGCGCTTCGTACGCATTTTGGATTCTTCAATAGCTGAGTGTTTTGTACAATCAATTACTTGACTGCAATCATGCACATTTCTGTTGGGTTTTTTTATCGATTAAATGATATTTTGCTAAACTAAATCAAATTGTTATGTTTATGGATGAGAACTGATTAACATTATACCCACGCCAATGCATACAAAAATACTTTCGTCCAAATTACGAAAATGTAAATGAACATAATAAATATAAATCAAACGCTCCATTTTTGTGATCGTCAAGCAAGACAAGTTACGCAGTGCTTTATTATTGTGATCACGCACACGGTAATGCCGATAAAATTCTCAATCTGATATAAGGAGTTGAAATGAAAATTGCAAAAGATACTGTTGTATCGTTGCGCTATGAGTTGTTTGATGCAAACGGCAGTCCGCTGGAAAAAACGGAAGATCCCATCAGCTATCTGCACGGAGGTTATGACGGCATATTTCCGACTGTGGAAGAAGCGCTACAAGGCAAGGATGTAGGTGCTGAACTTAAAATTACGATGGAACCCGACGATGCTTTTGGGGAGTATGAGCACGACTTGGTGCGCGTTGAGCCACGCAATTTGTTTCCGGATGAAATTGCCATCGGCATGCAGTTCGAGGGAGGGGTGGAAGACGGCGACGACGACGATTACTCGCTCTACACTGTTGTGGATGTAACTGATACCGAAGTGACTGTAGATGGTAACCACCCGCTTGCTGGCAAAACGCTAAACTTTGCAGGTGTTGTTACCAATGTGCGTGCCGCTACTGCCGAAGAGCTGGAACATGGCCATACGCATGACGAAGGCGGACATCACCACTAATACAGAATTTTTCCAGAATATATTGTTGCGGAAATCTTTGCTTATTTGATTTAGGGGAAGGAAGGATTTTATCCTTAAAATTGCCCGGCAATTGGCTGAAGAAAAAATTGGATTGTCCACTTTACGCCTCAGCTTGGAATGGCTGAAAAATATATTACTCGATACCGGTTTGCGCAAGCCGGCGTGAAGAGGGTTGTTGTAGCATTTGCGGAGGGAGCAACACCTCAGCTCTCTGTGTCAAACAGCCCAAACATCGAACGGGATTCCGCATTTTTAAAACGATTGGGCAACTCGACTTTTTTTGCTGATGGCTCGAAGAAAAATTGAAACAGCGCAAAGGGATCTTATGAAAAATAACCTTGACAATATCTACTAAATAGGCGCACCATGGCAACAGGCGTTTGATTCAAAGTTTTTGCGATACTGGTTTTTTCCATGTGCAATCTTCGATTCAAATGGTTTCGCGGGGGAGTTTCCCCGTTTTTAGTTAAGGAAGTAATTCACATGGCAACTGGTACAGTAAAGTGGTTTAACGACGCAAAGGGTTTTGGTTTTGTTACTCCTGATGATGGTAGCGAAGATTTGTTCGCGCATTTTTCAGCAATTAACATGAGCGGCTTCAAGTCTCTTCAAGAAGGTCAAAAAGTTACGTTTGACGTGACTCAAGGCCCTAAAGGTAAGCAAGCATCCAATATTCAAGCTCCTTAAGCAGTTCTTGATTGGATCAAAAAAGCCCGGCATGCAAGTGCCGGGCTTTTTTGATATTGAAAGGTGGCGCCTGCGAATTGACCTCTATACACTGTGATTTTGTGGTAAGCAACTTGTTCATCAACATTCCTGCTCGGGTAGCAAAATAGAGGATTGCCATCCGTGCCAAGTACACCACTGCCGTTCCTGATTTATCGTATGAGCTAACTCTGCAACATCTGTACGCCCCATGCCACGCCAAATCCCGTCACTTCGCTTGCTACTATACCCAAGCCGCCTTCGCAACGGCTGGCGGACAAATCTATATGTAGCCAAGGAATGTCATCGACAAAACGTTTAAGAAAGCGGGTTGCCAAGATGTGATCGGCCCCGCCGTCCAGCGTGCATTGCTTGATGTCAGCTACTTTTGAATCCAGCGCAGCTTCATAGTCATCATCCAGCGGGAAGGCGCACAGACGCTCGCCACATTGTTTGCCCATGCTGACCGCACGCTGCAACAGCTTCTCGCGGTTACCCAACACGCCGCTGTAGCGAGCGCCTAAGGCTACGGCCATGCTGCCGGTTAGGGTGGCGAAGTCAATCATCAGATCTGGTTTGGCGCGTGCCGCCAGCGTGAATGTGTCAGCTAGCACCATGCGCCCTTCGGCATCGGTATGAATAATTTCAATGGTAGTGCCGTTCAGCGCCGCTACGATATCGTTTTGTTTGTAGGCTTTTGCGCTGATGTGGTTTTGCGCAATCGCCAGCCAGCAATCAATATTCACTTCCAGCTTGCCCTGTGACGCTGCAAGTTAAGATGCCAAGTGCTACGGCCGATCCATTCATGTCTTCGTGCATGCCGTGCATATAGCGCGTTGGCTTCAGGTTGTGCCCGCCGGTATCGAAGCAAATACCTTTGCCTACCAGCCCTACGGTTTGCTTGGCTTTCGGATGAGTGTAGCGCAGATGTACGATGGCGGCATCTTCGTCTGCGCTACCCTGCGCTACAGCCACAAAAGCACCCGCGCCCAATTTGCGCAGTTTTTTAAGGTCAAACTCCACATGCTTCCAGCCATGTTGTTGAGCGAGTGTTTTGACTCGCGCTCGGTATAAAGCTGGAGTCAGCTCGTTAGGCGGAAGCACAGTCAGTTCGCGGCATAGAAAATTACCTTCGGCCTGCGCCTTGAGTAAGGCAAATGCTTGCTTGTCGAAAAAACCGAATAGTTCAATTTTGCGCAGCGGTTTGCGTTTATCCATTTTCTTATGTTCCGGCAGCATGCTGCCATTCACTCATGCACTATACACAGCCAGCTCTGCAGCCAGCTTGCGTTGCTCAGGCTCACCCAGCACCACAATGGAGATGTTTTTGGGCATTTCTACCAGAAGTAATTGCATGGCTTTACGCACTTGTGTCTGGATGGCGAAGGCGTCTTTTGAAAAATCCAGCATCGTCCACGTTATCAACGCGCCATTAGTTGCATTGGCAGAAACTGGCGTGTAAGTCAGTTCATCCACCTTGAGGCTGCGCCGCGATAGCACTGTCTTGAGTAAGTCGCTATGCGGCAAGTCGTGGGGTAGCGTTTTTGCTTTGGGTAGCTACACCAACAGATGTTGGTTAATCAGATTCATGGGCGGCGTCAGGGAAAGAGTAAGTTGTGCTAGCATTTGTTCCTCAATAAATTTTATGTATTGATTGGCATTATATAAACAGTCATTATCTATTCCCTGAATCCTTATGCGCCAGTATTTATATTTAATGAAACACGTGCTAAATCATGGCACAAGGAAGAGCGATCGCACCGGCACCGGCACTGTAAGCGTATTCGGCTATCAGATGCGCTTTAATCTGGAACATGGCTTTCCGCTGGTCACTACCAAAAAATGTCACATGAAATCCATCATCCATGAGTTGCTTTGGTTTTTACATGGTGATACCAATATCCGCTATCTTAAGGAAAATGATGTCAGAATTTGGGATGAATGGGCGAACGAGGATGGCAATCTTGGTCCGGTGTATGGCAAGCAATGGCGCTCGTGGACAGCAAAGGATGGTCTCACCATCGACCAGATTTCAAATGTTATAGAGCAGATTAAATGCAATCCCGATTCACGCCGCCTGATCGTTTCAGCCTGGAACGTAGGTGAGCTGGATAAAATGGCGCTGGCACCGTGCCATGTTCTCTTTCAGTTCTATGTGTCTGATGGCAAGCTTTCCTGCCAGCTGTATCAACGTAGCGCGGACATTTTCTTGGGTGTACCGTTCAATATCGCATCTTACGCGTTGCTGACCTTGATGATGGCGCAAGTGTGCGGTCTGAAGCCAGGCGATTTGGTACATACGCTCGGCGATGCACATCTGTACCTCAACCATCTGGAACAGGCTGAGTTGCAATTGTCGCGTGAGCCGCGACCACTGCCTGCTATGCACATCAACCCAGATGTGAATAATATCTTCGACTTCAAATTTGAGGATTTTACGCTGGAAAATTATGACCCATACCCGGCGATTAAAGCCGCAGTGGCTGTATGACCAGCAACGAAAGAGGAATAATAAAGAAGGGCAAGATTGCGATCATAGTCGCAATGGCTCGTAACCACACCATTGGCATCAACAACACGCTGCCATGGCGTATTCCGGCAGACCTCAAACGCTTTAAATCGCTCACTATGGGGCATCATCTTATTATGGGGCGCAAGACTTTCGATTCTATAGGCAAGCCTCTGCCCGGTCGTACCACCGTGGTGGTAACGCGCAATGATGCATTAAATATTGAAGGCTGCATCATGGCGTACTCGCTGGAAGATGCGATCAATGCTTGTGCGGAGGATGATGAAATTTTTATAGCCGGCGGTGCTGAACTCTACGCATTGGTCATGCCGTTAGTGGACACGATCTATCTCACCGAAATCAGGCAAGACGTAGCAGGCGATGCTCACTTTCCAGAATTTGACAAAACACTATGGCAGGAATTAGCGCGTGAGGAATGCAGCCAGGAAACTCCCCAGGCACTGGAATATAATTTTGTTACTTATGGCAGGAAATAATCAATGGTGGTATCTGGAATCAAGTGTAGGGAAAAAGTAAAGATTGGGTGCGCCAAACGTTGGGCCGCAGTGCAAAACAGGCTGCTTTTTTGAGGCTGCGTCCGGTAGGATTGTTAGGCTAAGAGTGGATGAGAATTCAGATGGCCCGAAAAAAAACAGCCAGCTACTCCTGAAGAAAAGCAATAAAATTATAAACAGCGAATGAATTAGCTTGTAATGGCAAATAGCATGCTTATTATGATTTTTATGATAAAAAATAGAGACGAAATTGAAATTAAAACAGAAATGATGAAGTTAATAGCGTTTCAGTGCTATCGGCTTTTATGACAAGGTAGTGAAAACACCCACTGTCACTTACATTGCCCCAAGCATTATGTAAAGTACAAAAAAATCAGCTTCGTCAAACAAGATTAATTCCATTTGTTTAAATCTGAATAATAATATCCGAAAATACAATGGATTGAGCTGAATTGTTTTTTTAAAAAAGTGCTTTATATTTTCATGTTTTTTAGTTAATCAAGTATAATGATGAGTTGCTATAGTAAATGAAACCCACAAAAAGGAAGGCAAATAATGTCTATAAATCGTGTTACTTTCTTCCCCGTCGGCAATGGAGATACCACCTTAATTGAAGCGAATGATAAAACGATACTTACTGATATCAATTATCGTTGTGAACGATATACAGATCGTTTTAGAAGTTCCATTGATGCTAACTGCAGTATAGGAAATGCCGCCACTCTAGGGTATGAAGAGGCGTCAAAACCGTTTGAGTGGGTCTACTACGACTTTGCTCTTGATCTTCAATATGCTTGTTATCATTCAAGTTATCGGAGTAACCGAGAGTATCGATTGTCGCTCTTGGTTTTGACTCACCCAGATAAGAATAACGTAACTGGTTTTGACAAACTTTTTTATCAAGGTGATCCTGCTGAATTTGAGGATCGGCCAAGGGAAGATGATAAGTTGATTCTTATTGAAGAGATGTGGATCAACACATGCTTTACAGATTCTAAATTTGAAACTGATGAATCCAAACCACTATTTCAGGAGATTAAACGTAGGTTGAATCTTCAAGGTAGTAAGGAATCAGAATTGAATGGCAACAGAATTTGCATATTGGAAGCAACGTCATCATCTGGGTTAATCAAAACTTTTTCGCGAAATATTGAAGCGCAAGTTCTTTCACCTGTCCAAAAAGATGGGGAAAAGTCCAAAGCCATATCAGTCGAAAATAAAGCTGACGTTAACGACAGTAGTTTGGTTATACGTTGGACAGTTAAAGTTTTTGGTGGGGTGAATCGCATTTTGTTAGGAGGGGATGCGACAGTCGAAGCTTGGGATTCTATTTGGCAAAATTACAAAGATAATGTCGATAAGCTCAGTTGGCATATTTTGCTTGCACCATATCATTGTTCTATTGATGCTATGGCGCGAAAAAACAAAGAGGGCAAGTATGAGTATTCTCAGAATGCACTTAACGCGCTGAGCCAAGTGGAGGGTGATGGTTTCGTTGTATCAAGCAGCGAAGAGATCAAGCACAATGATGACGTACTGCCTAGTTGGGAAGCCAAGCAAAAATATCTTGAAATATTGAAAGATGCGGATGAATCAAGGTTCTTGAACCCAGATACTCGCGCGAATACTCCTTTGCTTTACTCACCACGTCAAGATTATAAACCTGAGTCAGTAGAGTTCAACCTCACCAAAGAGGGGCCTACTATTGATGCGCCTGCTCCAGCTTCACCGCACACACCTAACAAAATTGTGCCGGTTGAAACTGGTAATGATGAATTTGGCCATAAATGGAATATGAAAGTGTAAGGTGCGTTTGTTCTCAGTCAAGACAACAAGTTGTTGTAATTAAGTGGGGATGGTCAATCAGTAATCGCAAGATTGGATTTAACCAGTTAATTCAGAAAAATATTATCGCTATGGATGGTTTAAAATTCACCAAGAAAGACGTCATCTCACATGGTGCATAGCTTTATCGAGGTGATGTCTCTCGCATGCCGATAACTCATCCATAGCCTTCGCACTGCTGGTCGCTGTCATCACATCACTTCAGTGTTTTGTTTGTCAGCGATTGTTGCAGCTGCTGTACGAAAATAGCTTTTACTTTGAGAATCATTTCATACGAGGCTTAGTTAAAATATAAGTGCGTGTCGGACTGACACTGTGCGTGATGATGGCCATGTTGTTGCGGCACGTCACAGTCGGCCACCCGAAACAGATGTGTTCGCTAGGTATTGCCACTTTTAGCCTCAGGCTAGATTGGCTGAAGGAAATGTATAGCTCATACCGGTTTACGCAAGCTGCTTGGAAGAGACTTGCCGCCGTATTTGCGGAGGGAACAAACGCCTCAGTTGTTTGTGTCAAATGACACAAACATCGAACGAAATTCCATATTTCTAAACAGTTGGGTAACACGACTGTTTTGGCTGAGGACTCGAAGAAAAATTAAGACAGCGCAAATGTCGCTATCATTAATTTGCTAGAATCATTGCAAGTTTTAATATAGACTACTGAGTCATCACTATGATTTAGCGTTGTAGCGGGCTGTCACCCCAATTTTTTATATGTAAAATTAATATTACGAAGGAGAAATAAATGAAACGTGTCGCTCTAGTTGTTGCCTTATTGGCATTGTCCCTGACTGCTTGTGGTGAGAAGCCTGCGGCACCTGAAGTTGAAACCCCAGTTGTTGTAACACCTGAAGTTGAAGCCCCAGTTGTTGAAATGCCTGTACCTGCTATTGATGCAACCGATGCCGATGCATCTGCTGATAGCGCTGTAGAAGATACTGATGCTGACCATGGCTCAGTTGATACTGAGAAGGCTGAATGAAGAAGTAATTTTTTTCGTAAATAACTTAAATAATAAAAAAACCGACTTAAAGTCGGTTTTTTTATTATGATCGCAACCGACCTCTAAACAATTTCTCGCCAGGTAAGTCCTTCGTCTTGCGTAGCCACCGCAACCCATTCCGGGTTGCAATTGAGCGCTGTGCTTAACGCATTTGCCGCTAGTTCAGGCGTATTATTTTTACGGCTCAGATGCGCAGCTACTATATGCTGCAAATGGCTGGAGTCTAACCGTGCTAACAGCGTTGCCGCGTCCGCATTATTCAAATGACCGAATCGCCCACCAACTCGAAGCTTAAGACTTCGTGGATAATCACTGTTGGCCAACAGTGCAGCATCATGGTTGCATTCCAACACCAACGCATCGCAGCCACTTAGCGTCGCTTCAATATGAGGCGTGGAACAACCAATATCGGTCAATACCCCCAGCCGCTTTGCACCATCGCTGAACGTATACTGTACTGGCTCAGCCGCATCATGTGGCACGGGAAAAGGTTGCACTAACAGCCCATCGATGGCGAAGAGATGGTGAGAGTCGATTTTGGTCAACTTGGGAATGTTGCCCAGAAGTTTTAATTGCGAGCGAAATGTACCGTGCGTCAACCATATCGGAATCGAGTACTTACGTGCCAGCCTCGCCACCCCAGCGATGTGGTCGCCGTGTTCGTGCGTCACCACGATGCCGTTAAGACAGTCAGGGGTCAAGCCAAGGCGCGCTAGACGCATGCAGGTATCAGTTAGGGGAAAGCCGCAGTCCATTAATACACAGGTTTTCCCAGCCTGTACTACCAGTGCATTACCTTCGCTGCCGCTACCAAGTGAAGCGAAGCGCATCGATTAAGGTTGAACGCTACTTGGCCAACTGTTTGTATAGTAATTCTGTTAAACGCTGCGTCGTTTCGTCATTGCCAGAATCTCCGTTGAGGGCACCGACCTCGCTCCCAGCGTTATTCTCACGTACGAATATTTGATAACGTGCAGCCCCTGTAGCCGAATTTTTAGTTGATTTGCTGTCACTCTCATTACGCCAGAACATCAAGCTATCGACCCAGCTTTCTTCCTTCAAGAAACCCTTGCTCGCGTTCACAAAATATATGCCACTAACCCTGTTCTTGTCCTGTATCTCGATGCCCGCCTGATCTAACGCCAACCCTACCTTGCGCCAACTCTTGTCAAATGGTTCGTTCAATATAATAATTTTGCTGCCATTAATTTCTTGTAGCTTCGGCATGGCGGACGCTCTCGATGAGGATTTAGCGAGGGCTACTTGCGATTCAGGTGTTTGCTCTGCCTGAACTTGATTTTCCGTGCCACCCCCTAACTTGATCATCAATAATTGCAGCATGCTGGCCTCCAGCTCTGGATCATTCGGTCGTGACCTCCATTTATAGCCATTTTTGTCTGCGTCCAGCTCTTCTCTCATGCCGCGATGGCTAATATAAATTTCCGAGCTATTGCCATCCTCGCTACGTTCCAAACGAGTGCGATACATATCTTGTTCGCCAGATGAATTAACTTTATCGAATATATTGCTAAATATTTTGCTTAAACCACTTTTCTGGATCTTGGCCTGCCTCTCTGCCCAGTTTGTTTCGATGAGACCAGCCGAAGGGTTGTCAGATTTGATGATAAAACCTTGTTCCTGCCAGAACTCTTTAACCAGCGGCCAATTGGATTCTACGTTGCTTCCCACGACTAGCCAACGCTGAGTGCCGCTGCGCTCTAAATGCACATTCTTTGCTTCTGGCAATACTTTGGAGCCACCACCAGCTTGCGTTACTTGACCTTCCTTAACAAAATCAGAATAGTTTGCTGCGTTCTCGTCGTCACTGCCCGGTATGCTATGTTTACTTCTAGCTACAGGGGAAGTCAGATCAGGCGGCACTTCTAGCGTCGGCACCCTGGTTGCACCGGATTTATAATCAACACGCTTGTTCTCAAGGCCTATGGCACTGCATCCGGCCAAAATTAAAAATGAAAAAAATAATACTATTAAAGATAGTGTTCTCATGCCACCCCTGAAATTATTGATTGCCGTAAGTTTATTTAAATATTACATAACTAAGAAAAGCTCTGACATTTTGGATACGCAGTACCAGACGGAATCTGCGCACCGACATGTCTCTCATTGGGGAGAAGACTTTTACCAGTAATGGATCTGACTTCAGCTAATCGATCACTCCTGCCTGACGCATCGCATTCTCCACTGTGTCTTGAGAAACTGCAGGCAGTGGCGTAAGCGGCAGACGCAGTACATTCTTCATTTTTCCCATCGATGACACAGCCCATTTGACCGGTATAGGGTTGGCCTCAATAAACAAATGGCGGTGCAACCCAAGCAGACGGAAATTGATCTCACGCGCCTTAACTAATTCACCATTAAAGGCAGCTAAGCACATCTCGTGCATTAACTTGGGTGCCACGTTGGCGGTAACAGAAATCGTGCCATGTGCGCCCAGCAGTATAAGTGCCAGCCCACTTGCATCATCACCACTGTATACTGCGAAATCTTTAGGCACCCGCTGTAACAGATCACTCCCACGCTCGATATTACCGCTCGCATCTTTGATGCCAACGATATTGGGTATCTGTGCCAAGCGCAGCACAGTATCGTTATGCATGTCCGCACAGGTGCGTCCTGGCACGTTATATAGGATGTGCGGCATATCTACAGCCTCGGCAATGGCTTTGAAGTGCAAGTACAAACCTTCCTGCGTTGGCTTGTTGTAATACGGTACCACCGTCAGTGAAGCATCTGCCCCCGCTTTTTTTGAGAAAGCCGCCAATTCGATAGCTTCTTTAGTTGAATTCGCGCCAGTTCCGGCAATCACTGGAATGCGCCCGGCGGCATGCTTCACTGCCACCTGAATCAACAACTCATGTTCGGTTAAATTCACCGTAGGCGATTCGCCTGTGGTGCCGACAACTACAATACCATCCGTGCCCTGCATAATATGAAAATCAATGAGTGCGCGGAACGCAGTTAAATCTAGACTGCTGTCCTCGTGCATAGGGGTCACGATTGCAACTATACTGCCTTTAATCATGGCTCTTGGAAATGTTGAAATTGAATCGATTATGGAAGACATTTATGTTTTAGTGGACGCCAAACAACTCAACATCAAAAACTAATGCTGCATTTGGCGGGATAGCACTTCCTGCACCTCGAGCGCCATAGCCCATGTCAGCGGGAATAATGAGTGTGCGCTGACCACCGACTTTCATACCGGCGACGCCTTGATCCCAGCCTTTAATTACCCGCCCTGCGCCTAATGGAAAAGAAAAGTGTTTGCCACGATCGAGGGAGCTATCAAATTTTGTCCCTTTGTTATCTGGTTTAGCTGCATTGTAAAGCCAGCCTGTGTAGTGTACGTCAACCATTTTACCTGCTACGGCGTCATTGCCATCGCCGACTTTGCGATCTATTTTAATCAGTTTTGTAACGGCAGTCGCTGCACTATCGGTGGCAGAAAATGCGTTCTGGCTTGACAACATTATAGGTAGAAGAAATATGCCAGAAAATAAAAGTGCTTTAATGTTATGCATTGATCAATCCTTAGTAAATAATAACGGTGCAATAGTATCATTTTAGGAACATCTAAACTAAATGTTGCTCAGATCTAAAATTTGCGATTGAACCTTAGTCAACCTTGCTAGATGTAGTCTCGTATAATGAATTGGAGAAGCCGTCCCTGTGGGCGCAAGGGAAAAGCCGTTGGATGGATGCTGAAATAACGCAAGTGGCATCCATCGACTTCTGGGGTAGCAAAATAATCGGCCCAATGCCGCAAATCGCGCCGAAGAAACACGCCACTATACGAATGTGGCAAAGTGGAATGCGGTGCCACGGAAGATCGGAAAAGCAATGGTACATATTGCTCGACCGAAGCCGTGTGCATATTGCGCTCTCTGTGGCGCCAGTGCGGGATGCTTTTGAAAAGCCAGGCACGCATGTGCAGCGCATGCAAAAGGCGCTCACGCAGATGAACATCCAACTCACCAACATCTTCTCGGATGTGGTCGGCAAAACGGGACAGAAGATTCTACGTGCCATTTTTACCTGTGAGCGCGATGGTCAAGTGCTGACCGCGGTGAAGAATAAGTGTCATGTCCCACCTGTTCGTAAACACGTTTAACATATAGATCTGGTTTTGCTGTGTATCATTTTTTAATGACTGGATGGGCGTCAAGTGATTCAAAGCAGCGCTGCAGAATATGGTTGTTAGAAACATTTAAATAGCGCATCAAAGTCGCCTCCAGCTCAGTGGCATGGTGAAGCAGGCTTGCTTCACCATGCCACTGATGAGCCCATT
>JGI24723J26617_10000896_pt1 | contig 27683 bp, 24 predicted proteins | sample Cruoilmetagenom6_FD_26617 | JGI IMG/M metagenome (IMG submission 26617)
GGCTGTCGCCATTTCACTCGAACTGACGATAGAACATAGAAGGAAGTTGAATGCCCTTCATTTCTAGCTTGTTTACCGTCACTTCGAGTGATTTTGCATAATGAAGTGGAGCAAAATAGTATCGAGAAGCACTCGATTTAGCGTTTGAATTACATTAAATATGAAATTATCTTACGTATACATTCTTAAATGTGCTGATGATTCATACTATACAGGTGTAACATCAAATTTAAATGGACGACTGCTGGATCATATTTCAGGTATCCATATAGATAGCTATACGTATTCACGAAGACCATTGTCATTGGTTTACTATGCTGAATTTTCAGATATAAATTTAGCCATCCTAACCGAAAAGCAAATTAAGAAATGGTCTAGGGCTAAAAAAGAAGCGTTGATCAATAACGAGTTCGAAAAATTACCCAATTTAGCAAAGAAAAAATTTAGACCTAAGTAGGGCTTCCTTCGTCATACAATGCACTCACCGTCACTTCGAGCTTGCCCGGCCCTCAAGGCGGGCCTGCCCGACTTTAGGCGGGTGATTTTATACAGTGCAGCGAAATAAAATTGTATAGAGAAGTAGACGTTTTGAACTAAACTAGTTCTCGATACAAAAAGGCTATCGCCCGTCACTTCGAGTGATTTAATGGAGGGCAGCTAAATAAAATTGTATCGAGAAGCACTCGAACTGACGAAAGAACCTCAAACTAAGATGTTAGAAGTTTAAAAGAGTAAATGTTGAATGCCCGTCACTTCGAGTGATCCGACAGAGGAGGATTGTATCGAGGATTAGACGGCACCGCGAAGCACTCAAGTTTAGGATGTTAAATATTGATTACAACCCAACCTTGTACACCAAAACTACAACCTCGCAGAAACCGACAACACCCCAGATCTTCCATAGCCATTTACTCCTGACCCGTGGTACCTGTAATCTTCATTGAAGATATTCTGAAGTCCGGCAGCGATGGTGACACAATGAATGGAATAACTGGCATGAATATTAAGTACGTTCCAACCCGGGGTACCTCCCTGTGGTATCCTATTATCATCCATATCCCCTGAAGCCAAACGGTCCTGCTTGCCGGCGATAAGCCAATCTGCATTGAGGTTCCATTTTTTCAGGTTGTAAGAGGCGGCCAACCGTCCAAATAAGGGCGGGATTCGGCGTGCCGGTTCATCACTGGTTTTATTTTGTCCGTAGGTATAGGTCGCGTTTCCCGATATTTTCCAGTGGGGATCCAATGTTAAATCCCACGCCATTTCCGCCCCTTGGACAAATCCGCGTTCCACATTTTTCTTTTGATAAACGGGGTAACCCTCTATNCTATCTCCTTCAATCCTATGGCGTACGATTAAATCGTACAATTCATTGCGATAAAGGAATACCTCNGCTTTAAGTAGGCGATTGCGAAATTTATACCCCAGTTGATATTGTAGCGAATGCTCTGGTTTGAGGTCGAAATTGGGAGTTTCGTAACGGAAATCGACAATGCCCAAAGATCCTAGATCATTAATGTTGGGAGCTCTAAATCCGGTGTTGATAGAGGCAAAGACGTTGGAGGATTGGTTTATCCTGCGTTGTACGGCCATATTACCTACTAGGGCGGAAGGGGTTAGTTTGGTTGTGCCCAAGTCCGAATCGGTCACCTTGTTGATAAAGGTATTAAAACGGGCNCCAGCTGTAATTTCCCACGGGTCCAAACGCAGGGTATGCATACTGAAAGCTGCAATACTGGTCATGGTNGCCCCATCGGGATATAATCCGCGATTGGCCGTTTCNGTNTTGGTGGCTAGATCCNTATCGGTCCTATTACTTTGTANCTTGTCGCTATATACCTCTACACCACTATTGGCCGACCATATTTTCCCAGAGCTTGTCCTGGTTTCTGCTGAAAAGCCATAGGTGCGGACCTTATCATTTTCGGTTCGTTCCAGGGTAGCGCCATTTTTTTGCAATAATCTGCCCTCCTCCTGCTGCTGGAAGGAAGCGGTAACCACAGCCGATTTGAAGATGCTGTTATCCAGCTCTTGATGGAGTCGGGCATAGGCCAGTTCCCGTTTTTGGGGATCCATCTTATTTATGGCATAATCCTCTAAAGCCACCTTGTGGTAAACGGGAACATCCCTTTGGTGCACACGTTGGTAGACCGTGGTAAGATGGGACCTGTCCCCAAGCAGTATTTTGCCCTTGAGATCAAAATCCAGTTCGCGGTAGCCGGTCGGACTTTGTAGTCCTGTAGTATCCCCTCCTATAAGGTCCCCGAAATTTCGCCAGGTGANATTGGCCCTAAAGGCCACNCGCTTATTACTGTACTTCAATGCGGTATTGGCAGTCTGTTCCATACCTTGGGTTACAAATCGGCTCATTAGATCTGCCCCCCACAGCGACTGTTGTGAAAACGACAACTCTTGACTTAGGGCCTGAATGGTTCCCCCAATGGCGTCGGAGCCATATTGTACAGAACCACTTCCCCGTAAGACCTCCATTTTTCCAATGCTAAAGACATCAATGGTATTAAAATACTGATTGGGTCCAGATCTTACCGTGGCGTTGTTGAGACGGATGCCATCATATAACAGTAGGGTCTGGTTTCCCGTTAACCCTCTGATAAACGGTGATCCCCCACCGTGGTTGGTCTTTTGTACAAATACACCGGGGGCTAACAGCAGGGCTTCGGGTGCTGTTCGCAATTGAAATCCCTGTATGGTAGGGTTATGGACTACATCTATGGCCTCAGGGGTCTTATTTTGAAATGATTTAAACCTATTTGCTGTAATGACCACTTCATCCAAACTATGTGGAAGCAGGGTATCCCTAGGGGATAATGAATCGTCCTGGCTGTACGAAAATGCAGTAATAAAACAAGAAATTAAGGTGAATAGTAATTCTAAAGAACGATTTTTCAATAAGGTCATTTTATGGTTAGTTCGGTAATGCTTTCTATTGTTGGCTGTTGGGTGCAAATCAAATCCAATTTCACCTTTATATAGTAAGGGATCAAAATTGGGTTATTTGGTTCTATTGAATATTAAATCGGTATTAATTAATATTTATCTTTTGCAATAATAATGGTTCTTCCAAGAATATAAAAGACAATAGCAAGATTGATAATCATAGGAGTTGTTTATTGGCACCGCCAAAGGGTATAATACCCCGAGGCTTGCCTCGAAAATTAAAGTTCGTTTCCTACGAATGCCTCGCGGGCTTGCCCCGAGGTAGTTTACTAAATAATGCCAATAATGGACTATCATTTACCATATCCAACTCTTCTGTCCTGATGGTCTATGGGCAGATCGGTCCGATCTGGGAACCATATTTGATCACTTACTACATATCGCCTGGTATTCCATCCAACCCATGTTAAATTAGGACCCCTACAATGGTAAAAATGCTGAAAAGGACGCTAAAGATTAAAAGGTTAAAAGTGGTTTTGGCACTTAATCTGGCCAAAACGGCACCATTATAGGCCATACATAAAATAGTAACCAGAAAAAGCAAGGTAAATTTTAGTGCTGCAGGTATGTGGTGCATTAGGACTACCATGGCGGCAACAGATCCAATACAGCTTTGACCAATAATGGCAATGGTTGAATAGCCTGTTTGTTCCCTTTTAAATTCGTTTAATAGTTGATTGTAAAGTCTCATAATCGTCATTTTTATTGTTATTCCCAAAAGCTATCGGTGGTATTTTCCGAAAATTTGGTTTCGATATGATGTTCTAAAATAAATTGCAATTGTTGTTCGGTAGCCATCTTCTGAATTTCATTGAACAGTACCCGTTCCTCAAATCTGATATGTTGTTCCAATTCTTCCTCTATACGGTTTAAGGACTTATTTAATTCGGTGGTGCTTTTGAAAAGGCGATCCAGTCTTCTGTGTTGTGCCACTGCTTTTTTTACCATTGCGTTGTCTTTTCCGAGAATAGGGAAAAGGTGTTTTTCCTCCTCTTCAAAATGGGGCGCCAAATAGGTGGTATAAAACCAATCAACGTAAGTCTTTATACGTTTTGTGGATACTCCTTTGGAGAGACCGGTCCTAATTTTCCATGACAACAATAAACCTTGATGGTGTTCCCTGCTCAAAGGTTGTATAGCTTTATGTCTTTTTATAGGTTTAACTTTCATATCAAGATGTTTTAGTATGGTTAAGCTCAAATTTTATGGTCACCCTGTGGGTGTTCCTGTACAGGAGAGGCCTCGGTTTTTATGGCCAATAAGGTGCAGCGAGGGGGATTTTTAAGATAATGTGCCACACCTTAATGGTTATAAAATTGGGTCGCTGGGGGATTTGGTTACAGTTGTTTTTTAGGTAAGCTTTAAGCGCGTAATTCTTTTTCCAAGGCAATGGCCTTTGGAAAGAGAATATTATTTTCCAAATGGATATGCCTGTGTAAATCCTCTTCAAACTCCTTTAGAAGGGAAAAGGTTACTCTATAGGTGTTGCAGGCATCGGCAGGTGGGTTATAATTATTGCTCAACTCTTCTATGAGCCTAAATCGGTCCCCTTCGTTCTCATGTTCCTGCATCATCATTTGAATTGGATTTTGTATGGTGCCAAAATGCTGTTCAGCAGGGGCTTGGCCGTATTGTTTGTTCTGAACCATTTTACGTACGGCAGGGAAGACGATCAGTTCCTCTTTTTTCATATGCATGGCCAGTTCTCCTGCGCATTTGTTGAAATGTTCCGTAATTTCATAAAGTTCTGGATGTCGGTCTCCATGGACTCGGCATAGTTTGGCCAGATATTGATTTAGTATCGGAATTTGTGCCTCCACATATCTATGGTGTTTTTTCTCTATATAGTCTGCCAATAGATCCAGGGGCCAAGTTTTAAAATCGATATTGTTTTCATTGGTTTGGTGCTGCACCGTTTCAATTTCCTGTAAAAGGAGAGTGGCGTCCAGTTTATATTTTTCGGCCACTTCTACAATACTCCGGTTTCCCTTGCAGCAAAAATCTATTTTGTGATTTTTGAATACTTGTGCCGTACGGTAGTTTTCTGCAACTATTTCACCAATATTTTTGGTCATTAAATTTTCCATAGTAATTATTTTTTGAAATTTATAATTGAATCTGTTGCCATTATGGCAACCGCTTTAAAATCCTTCAATACGGTAAGGCTATGTTCCAATCCTGCCGGAACCAGCATAGTGGACCCTTTCTTTAAGACGTACTCCTTATGCTCGGTTTTAAGAATGGCTTTACCCTCTTGAACAACAATGACCGCTTCGTGCGAACTGTTGTGCTCGGGCATACCCATATCCTTCAAGGCCTCAATTTGCAGTATTTTTAGCTTTTCACCTACTTGTAGATGCGTCAACTGTGGTGTGTTCAGTACTTGCATAATGTTCATTTTTATGGTTAATTCCCCAATTTTGTTTTTCCGTTTCTGTCCATAGACTTGGAAAGAATTTGCGTTGCTGATATTTTGGATGGAGGTATTTTTTCCAATCCGAACCACCAGTAGCCTGCTTGTTTTCACCTTTTTTGTCCAAATAGTATTCGGCGGTGCTCAAATGAACCATGGGCCAATCTATATTGTATAATTTATCAAAGGTGCGAAGTCTGTTTCTCAATGCATCTGGAACATAGGGCAGTTGGGCCATTTTGTCTTCCAAGGTATTGCCCGCTACGGTTTTGGCGGTTTGCGCCAAGGCTGGTAGGTATTTCTCCTCAAAAAGTTGAAGTGTCAAACTTTTTTTGCCGGTTCTGGGGTCCGTTCCGGCATCTTTCCAATAAATATGTTCAAAACATTCCTCCAAATTTGGATTGTTGGAGCCTTCTTTTTTATATCTATGGCCAGTTAGGTTTACCAAGGAAGTACAATGCAATTCAATAAACCGGAATTGTGCGGATTGAAAACCACTCGCAGGGGTTAGGGTTTTACGAAAGGTATTGTAATCCTCATAGTCCATTCCTACCTTCATAATATCAAAGGAATTGATAAGCATGGAAGTGTAATGGTTAAGTCGGTCCACTTTATTGATTAAATAGGCCGTAGTAGGCCCTTTTTCATCCACTATCTGCTGTAATTCATGCAGCATCATTTTAAGGTACAATTCTGTTACTTGGTGGTACATGATAAAAATGGACTCATCTTTAAAATTGGTCCGTGGTCTTTGCAGCGAAAGCAGGGTTTCCACCTCTACATAATCCCAATATGTGATAGGTTTTGCGTGAAGAAGGCCCTCCAGATAGGTGTCTGGATTTTCTCCAAGGGATCGGTATTTTTCAACAAGTTTATCGGTGATGTTTAACATGTAAGTGTTGTTATGGATTTTATGATTTTATAGATAAGCAGTTTCGTTCATAATTTATATAAGGAGTTTAATACCTTTTTATCGTTTATTGTGGTAAATTTTTATCTTTTTAAGTGGGTTAGACCTATATCCAGTCCTGTAGCCAATTCGTACAGGCTTGTATTTTGCAGCATCATTTTTAGATTCTCCCTGATGCCTACAAATTTATCATGTACAGGACAAGGTTGTGTGGCATCACATTGTTTCAGACCCAGACCACAGCCAACGAATATATTGTCGCCATCTATGGCATGTACAATATCGTGTAATTTAATGGTGTCTATTTTAGATTCCTCGATTTCAAAGCCACCTGTTGGGCCCTTATGGGAATCAATAATTCCACTTTTAGCCAAGGATTGCAATATTTTTGCGGTAAATGCTACCGGAGAATTTACCTCTTCCGCAATCTCTTTAAGGCTTACACGCGTGTGTCTCATAGATTTTACGGCTATGTATATAGTAGCTTTTATTCCGTATTCGCAAGCCTTTGAAAACATATTAATGCTAAATTAAATCGATACAAATATAATTCTTATTCTTATTTCGGACAAATTTATCTTAAATAAAATTTGGCACCATTTTTTAGTGTGGGGCATAGGGTTTTGGATATCAATGCTCCCCGTACCCAATATCATCCATTTTGCCCTTAAATACCCTATATTGAATAAATACATAGGCTATTAACAGTATAAAGGCAATTATAAACCAATTTATGCCCACCGAAAGTCCGTATTCATCTGCCGCTACATTGTAAACTGTCAAGGATGGATTTATAGAATTGGTAGACGGCAGAAGCTTGGGAAAAATAGATGCCGCGGTAGAGGCAAAGCCGCCCAGAATGAACAAGGAGGAGAATATAAATCCTATTCCGTCCTTTTTAAAGGCCTTTACCCAAAAGAGTCCAACTAGACCTATGAGGGTCAATATAGGAAAAATCCATAGCCATGGCGTTTCAATAAAATTGAGGAAAGGCTTGGGTGCTATAACGTGCCATACCACAAGGGAGAGGATTACCAACGCCAACAGGACAAAATTGAGCCGAAAGATAACGGTCCTCAATTTGTCGTTGAGGTCCGAATTGGTCTTGTAGATAATCCAATTGGCACCATGGATGGTTAGGGTGACCACTCCCACCAGACCTAGTAAAATGGTAAACCAATCAATAATTCCTAAATGTGCAGCCGTTGGACTAAAAGTAGGATTCCATAAGGGGAGAAAAAAATAGTGGGCTTCGTGGGCGGAGACGCCATTTTCTACCATTCCCAAATTTACGCCCCGTACAACATTGCCCAAGGCTATGCCAAAGAAAAGGGCCAATAGAAAGCTGGCAATTCCAAAAGCCTTGTCCCATACGGTCTCCCATAATCGGTGGTGTATTTGACCCCGTAGTTCAAGTCCAATGGCCCTGAAGATCAGCAACCAAAGAATCATGATCAACGGTAGGTAAAACCCACTAAAGGAAGAGGCATATAAGGTAGGGAAGGCAAAGAAAAGAACACCTCCGGAGGCGATGAGCCAGACCTCGTTGGCATCCCAAAAAGGGCCAATGGCATTGGTAATGGCTTTCTTGTCCTTTTCTTTTTTTGCGAAAAATAGATGTACTATTCCCGCTCCAAAATCATAACCATCCAAGACGACATAAATGGCCAACATACTCATTAAAACTATATACCAGAATATTTCCATAATTAAGCTTCAGTAGTTACAGGTCCTTTATTTATAATTTTACCTACCAATATCAAAAATAGCATCCCCAACAATAGATATAATCCAATAAATCCCAATAAGGTGAACAATGTATTTCCAGAGGATACTGTTGGGGAAATTCCTTCCGAAGTCCGCAATAGGTTATATACCAACCAGGGCTGTCTCCCCAATTCTGCGGTATACCATCCGGTGGTATTGGCAATATAGGGAAAGGGAAGGAAGAACAGCAGGGACCACAAAATCCACTTGGTGGCGTATAATTTTTTACGCCATAACTGAATGGCTCCCGCTGCCATTAGCGCTATGAATAGGGTACCCAGTCCTACCATTATGTGATAGGCGTAATATAGGCCCGGAATATTGGTGGGATAGTTTTCCGGTTCAAATTCATTTAATCCTTTCACTTCCGCATCCCATTTTTTGTAGGTTAAAAAACTCAATATATTGGGGACCGCAATTTTATTGTCCAATTTTTTATCAACCACATTGGGTTGCCCGATCAATACAATTTCCGACCCGCCGTCCTGGGTTTCAAATAGCCCTTCCATGGCAGCGAAGGTAACCGGCTGATGCTCCACCACATTTTTCGCTGCCCAATCTCCTGTAGGAAAGGCTACCAATACCGAGGACACAAGCCCGAAGACGACCCCGGTTTTAACAAATAACTTACCGAAGCTACTATGTCTGTTGTTCAAAATATAAAAGGCCCCAATGGAAGCCATTACAAAAGATGCGGTAACCAAACTGGCCAATTGATTGTGCAAATAGGAGGGTAAAAGCCAAGGGTTTGAAAATAGGGCAGTAAAATTATTCAATACAAATTTGCCATTGCTCAATATTTCATATCCTACCGGATGCTGCATCCAGGAATGGGTGGCAATAATTAAAAAGCCACTGGCCCAGGAACCCAGAAACACCAAGAAACCTGTTACAAAATGTAATTTGTGCCCCAATAATTTCTCACCGAACAAAAATAGCCCCAAAAAGGAGGATTCCAGGAAAAAAGAGAACATCCCTTCCATGGCCAAGGTCTGCCCAATGATTCCCCCGGTCAATTCGGAAAATTTGGCCCAATTGGTCCCAAATTGAAATTCCATTGGTATTCCGGTAACGACCCCCATGGCAAAATTAAGCGCGAAGATCCGCATCCAAAATTTGGCGGCATCATTGTAATGGCCTACTTGGGTTCTAAGAAATTTCCATTTAAAATAGACAATGATCAGGGAAAGACCCATGGTAAGTTGTGGAAACAAATAGTGGAAGGTGATAGTAAAGGCAAATTGCATTCTATCATAAAAGAGCATATCCTCCATGAAAAAAAACTTAAGGTTTAATTTAAGTTTAAAATTAAACAACTAAAAATGAAATTGGGTAACACAGGTTACATTATTGCTTATTTAAATTGAATAAAAACAAAAAGGTGCATTACCTGACAATTGTCATCTTTATATCTATTCAATATGTATTATATTTGTCCTGTATTTTAAATATGGCCGTCTTTTATCATGGAGCCTGCCTTAATTTAAAAATTGATAATGAAACATTTAGTCCTATTTGTTGCGATAATTATGCTGATAAAGCCACTATGGCCTTTAGCGGAATATGCAGTAAATTACGATTATATTGTTGAGAATCTTTGCGAAAATAGGGCTACCCCTTCCTTACATTGTGATGGTAAATGTTACTTGGCCAAACAATTGGCCAAAGAATCGGAGGGAAGCGATAAAAACCCGTTTGAGGGCAAACGGTTCAATTTTGAAATACAGTACAATTCTCCGTTCGACCCTTTATTCGTTCTTGGATCGGTCAATGAATACGATTTTACAGTACAAAATAATTATAAGGGAATCCAAACTTTAATTCCCGCTCTATATACTACAGATATTGCACAGCCACCAGAGCTGGGATAATTCAATCATCGCCATAGGGAATTGGGCTCGGTCCAATACCTCTACAAGGCTTATGGCGTCTTAAAGGAATTGTATTATCTAAATAAATCAAATGAACATTTTTAAATGTGTCCATAAGGTATACCTAATACTTATGGAAACTGGCAGACCTATTAATTATTGGGTTTTGTTATTGGGGATTTGTATTTTCCCCAAAGACATTGGCGCTCAGGAATTGGTTTTGCAAAGGGATTCGGTCATAACCATTAATTTGGACGAAGTAATCCTAATTTCGGCCAGAAAGGCTTTGGATTACCATCGGCAGCCCAAACCCCTTTCCACTTTGGACGAGTATCTGGAATCCTCTAAAAAGGTAGATATGGTGAAACGGGGAGCATATGCCTGGGAACCAACTTTGAACAATATGTTTTCGGAACGTCTTTCGGTAACTATTGACGGAATGAAGATCTTTGGTGCATGTACCGATAAAATGGATCCAGTTACCTCCTATGTGGATGTGTCCAACCTATCGCAGGCGCATATAGCGTCCGGTCAGCAAGGTACCGAACATGGAAATACCATCGGTGGAGCCATTAATTTGGAGCTGGATCGTGGTAATTTTAAGGATACGGGCCTTTATGGTGGAGTGGAGACAGGTTTTGAGAGCAACAACCAAATGGGGGTTGTTGGGGCAGAACTTAATTATTCGAATCCCAATTTCTATGTGGATACGGATATTATTTATCGCAAAGCGGAAAATTATTTTGCAGGGGGCGATCAGGAAGTGGATTTCTCCCAGTTTGAAAAATATAATTTTTCGGCCAATGGGGGTTATAAAATTGCAGAAGATCAAGCCCTGACCGGGAGTCTTATTTACGATGAAGCAAGGGATGTAGGTTATCCGGCACTGACTATGGATGTTTCCTTGGCAAGGGCCATTATTGCATCGGTGGGTTTTGAACAGAATACCTTATGGGGCAGTTTACGTAATTGGAAATCCAAGTTGTATTTTAATAAGGTAACCCATGTCATGGACGATACCAAAAGGCCAGATGTACCCATCCACATGGATATGCCGGGTTGGAGCGATACTTATGGATTTTATACCCAAGCAGCACTACAGGCCAAAAAACATCAATTGTTATTTAAGGTAGATGGGTATTACAACAAATCATTGGCAGAAATGACAATGTACCCCAATGACCCTAATGAATTGCCCATGTTTATGCTTACTTGGCCCGATGTTCGTACTGCGAATGGCGGAATCTATGCGGAAGATGAACTGGACCTAAATGGTAGTTTTCTTAAAATAGCGACCAGGATGACCGTTCAGAACCAGAATGTTGCAGACGAGTTTGGATTGAATAGTCTAAAGATTTTTTATCCGGAGATGGAGAAATCCAAAACGCGATTCCTAAAAAGTATTTCTGGGCAATGGCATAAAATGTGGATGCCATGGCATTTTAATGCGGGACTTTCCTATGGCGATAGGGCACCTTCCGTAACCGAAGGTTATGGATTTTATTTGTTCAACAGCTTCGATAACCATGATTATATTGGGGATCCGGAACTTGCCAATGAAAAGTCCATGGAGGCCAATGCCAAGATCTCTTGGGAAAAATCCAAGCTAAAGCTAAGTGCCGAGGCCAATTATTTCCATATCGCCGATTATATCATTGGGGAAATTGATCCTTCCCTGAGTGTGATGACCATAGGAGCGGAAGGGGTAAAGATCTACAAGAACCTGGAGTATGCCAATTTGTTCAACACTTCCTTGGATGTGGAATACGCCATTCTGCCAGAACTGAAATGGTCCGGGTTGATTTCCTATCATCGTGGTACCGACAATAATGGGGGAAACATACCCTTTATAAGTCCATTTTCCTACCGCTCAGGGTTTCAATTTGACAATAGGTCGTTCTCGGCAGCCCTAAGGGTTACCGGTGCAGGAAAACAAGTGAACTATAACCCGGAATTCGGGGAAGATCAAACAAAGGCCTATACGGTGTGTTCCTTGACCTTTGGGAAGACCTTTAATTTTAACAACGATTCCATGTACGCGAAGTTCGGGGTAGAGAATATTTTTGATGAAAACTACTCCACCTATACCGATTGGAAAAACATTCCGCGTATGGGGCGAAACTTCTTTTTAACACTTTCTTATTCAATTAATTAAATAAAAATAAACTTATGAAAACAATAAAACTAGGTCTAATAACATTTATAGCCGCCATAGGGCTGTCATCCTGTTCATCTGATGGGGACGATTCACCTAAAAACGAAATTGATCCTTTGGCAGAATTTAATTTAGTAACAAATATTACGGCCAATGGCCATAGTTTGGAGCTGTATTCCGAAGAAAAAACCGGCTTTACAACTGGGTACAATGAACTTTTTGTACGTATAAAGAATACTGCCGATGATACTTATTATGCCAATCCGGAAATTACCTGGTTGCCCGTAATGCATATGATGAGCATGAACCATTCCTGTCCAATATCCGAAGTAAACATTACGGATGATTATGACACGGTGGCCAAAGGGTATATTGTATTCCAGATGCCTGGTAATGCAGATGAATTCTGGGACATAACTTTCACCTACACGGTAGCGGGACAGGAATTTTCGGTAACGGAAACCATAGATGTTACAGCACCAAGTGATGGCAAGCAAACGGTTTCTTCTTTTATGGGTAGTGATGAAACGAGGTATGTCTTGGCCATGGTTGAACCGACCGATCCTGAAGTTGCCGTTAACGATATAGAGGCCCTGCTTTATAAAATGGACAGTATGATGAGCTTTTCCCATGTGGAAAACTATTCGGTAGCACTTGATCCGCGAATGCCAGGTATGGGTAACCACAGTTCCCCCAACAATGAGGATTTAACCTATGATGCGGCTTCCAAATCCTATAAGGGTAAGTTGTCCTTGACCATGACAGGGTATTGGAAATTAAATCTAAAACTGTTGAACAGTACTGGAGAGGTGTTAAAAGGGGAAGATATTACCGAAGAAAACGAGGCAAGTAGTCTATACTTTGAATTGGAATTCTAGATAGTATTTTATCATATAAAAAAGGCTGCCCAATGAGGCAGCCTTTTTGTTTGTGAATTATTTTTCCTTAAAATTTGTAGCGGACAAAAGCTTCCATGGCAGCGTAATGCGCCAAGCCCAATTCATCGTATTTGGTAGCCGTTTCCTTGTTCCTGTCCTCTGCACGTTGCCAGAATTCCCGGGTATCCGAACCTTGGAATACCACTCCGTCTTTTTGGGATTGGTGCTTGAAAATTCCATAGCGCTTGGCCAAAACCTGACTCGGACTCATAGGGACGGCCATTTCAATATCCTCTATATCCCATTCTTGCCAAGCTCCTCGGTACAACCATACCCAACAATCCTTCATATAGGGTTTGGGCTTAAGTCTTTTTAGAGCCTCAAAAACAATGTCCAAACACACCTTGTGGGTGCCATGTGGATCTGCCAAATCACCTGCAGCATATATTTGGTGCGGTTTAATTTTTTCGATCAAATCCATGGTGATTTTAATATCTTCCTCTCCTGGAGGATTCTTTTCAATAGTACCGGTTTCATAGAAGGGCAGATCGTTAAAGTGTATCTGCTCGTCCGTAAGTCCAACGTAATAACTCGTTGCCCTGGCCTCACTTCTACGGATAAGACCTTTGATGTTTCTTACCTCTTCGATATCTATTTCACTGGTTTTTTTGTTCTTGATGAACTCTGTAGCCTTTTTGTATATCTCAATGGATTTTCTATTGTCCAGTCCAAAGGAACGGTTGTAATCTATCACGAAATCCGAGAATCTCAAGGCTTCGTCATCTGCTACCGCTATATTCCCGGAAGTCTGATAAGCCACATGTACCTCATGGCCCTGGTTTTGCAGGCGCATGAACGTACCCCCCATACTAATGATGTCATCATCTGGGTGCGGACTAAAAATAAGTACGCGTTTTTTTGCCGGATTTGCTCTTTCCGGTCTATTGCTGTCATCGGCGTGGGGTTTACCTCCTGGCCAACCGGTAATGGTGTGTTGTAGTTTGTTGAAAATCCTGATGTTAATATCGTAGGCATCCCCGACTTCGGTCAACAAATCGCTCATACCGTTTTCTATATAGTCGGCCTCTGTTAACATCAATACCGGTTTCTCCAATCTTAAGGCAAGACCCACAACGGCCTTCTTGATCATTTTTTCATCCCATTCCACTTTCTCAACAATCCAGGGGGTACTTATTCTGGTAAGTTTTGAGGAGGAACCTTTGTCAAGGATAAACACACTATTTGGATGCTCCTGTAGATAGGATGCCGGTACCTGTTCGGTTATAGGACCCTCGGCAGAAGCCTTAATGATTGAGGATTTCCCTTCTCCCCATGCCATAAGGATAACTTGCTTGGCCTGCATTATTTGCTTTATTCCCAGCGTTATGGCCGTTTTGGGAGTATTGTATAAGCCTTGAAAATCTTTACTCGCGGCAACCCTTGTAATATGGTCCAGTGTAACCAGCCTGGTTTTGGAATTGGGAAGGGAACCTGATTCGTTGAAACCAATATGCCCATTGCCACCAATACCTAAGACTTGAAGGTCTATCCCGCCCAAAGCGTCTATTTTGGCTTCATACTCCTTACAATAATCGGCAATATCCTTTTTTGCCAATGTTCCATCGGGTATGTGATAATTCCCAGGTTCTATGTCCACATGGTTAAAGAGCAATTCCTTCATAAAACGCACATAACTTTGTATGGCGTCCGGTTCCATTGGGTAATATTCATCCAAGTTGAAGGCNATCACATTTTTGAAACTGAGGTTTTCTTCCTTGTGCAATCGTACGAGTTCGGCGTACATCCTTTTTGGAGTGGAACCAGTAGCGAGTCCAAGGACGCACATCTCCTTGGCTTTCTGTTTTTTCTTGATCAATGTCGCTATTTCAGCTGCCGCTGCCTTGGATGCAACCTCGGAAGACTCGAAGATGACCGTGTTGATTTTTTCAAACCGTTTTTCAAAACTGGTAACCTTGTCGATTTTACTTTTAATCATGGAGAGCTAAATTTTTGTTCATTTTTGGTTGAATCGATAAAAGTAGTACAAAGTATTTAAATGCCTAAATAAGATAGGGAATTTTAATCAAGTTTAAGAATAAAATATATTTTNTGATACTTTTTTAATCTTTCCCAAAATGGTCGGTGCAATACTTTTAAAATTAATATCTTGGTAAATTATTTACTTGACAGAACAGCTGGTTTAAAATAATTTNNTTGCATTGCTGCCTACGGGGTAATGCTTTATTTATAAAAATAGTATTAATGAGTTTAACTTTGGAAAATACATGGAGATGGTACGGACCTAAAGATCCTGTGTCATTATTGGATATTAAACAGTCCGGGGCCACAGGGGTGGTTACGGCANTGCATCATATTCCAAATGGGGAAATTTGGCCTGTGGATGAAATTAAAAAGAGAAAAGCGGAGATAGAAGCGGTGGGCCTGACCTGGTCTGTGGTGGAAAGTGTTCCCATCCATGAAAGTATTAAGACACAACAGGGCGGTTTCCAGAAGTATGTGGAAAATTATAAGACAACCATTGGCAATCTGGGATCATGTGGGATTGATACTATTTGTTACAATTTTATGCCCGTATTGGATTGGACACGTACCAACCTCGATTATGAGTTGGAGGACGGGTCCACGGCTTTGAGGTTTGAAAAGGACGCCTTTGCGGCTTTTGAACTTTTCTTATTGAAGCGCCCAGGTGCTGAAAAGTCCTATACCCCGGAAGAGCAGAAAGCGGCCAGGGAATATTTGGAAAAAACGTCGGAGAAGGATCAAAAAAAATTGGTCAAGAATATAATAGCCGGACTTCCTGGTGCGGAAGAAGGATATAGTTTAAAGGAATTCAATCAGATTTTGGCAACCTATGACCATATTGGAGCCAAGGAACTTAAGAAGCACCTGTTCTCCTTTCTGGAAAGTATAATTCCAATTGCCGAAAAAGCAGGGGTACGTATGTGCATACATCCAGATGATCCACCTTATCCAATCTTGGGATTACCAAGGGTAGTTAGTACGGAGCAGGATATTCTTGATCTCTATAAGGCGGTGGATAGTCCCAACAACGGTCTCACCTTTTGTACCGGATCCTTTGGAGTTAGAGCGGACAATGATTTGGTGGGTATGGTGAAGCGCTTGGGGCATCGTATACATTTTATGCACCTGAGGAGTACGCAGCGAGATGAAAAAGGTAATTTTCACGAGGCCGATCACTTGGCCGGGGATGTAGATATGTATGGGGTGCTAAAAGCCCTGGTGGAAGAACAGCTAAAGAGGAGTGCTGCAGGAAGAAAAGATCTTCGAATGCCCATGCGTCCGGATCATGGCCATAAAATGTTGGATGACCTTAGGAAGAAAACCAACCCAGGTTATTCTGCTATAGGAAGACTTAGGGGCCTAGCAGAGTTAAGGGGGCTGGAATTGGGAATAAGGAGATCCCTATAACAAATAGACCTTCCTCTCTAGGGAAAACAATATGTAGAAATCTAAAAAAAACCTCTGATTACCAGAAATCAGAGGTTTTTCTTTTACAATACCGAACTAGGTAGGCAGACGATGGATGCTTTTACTAGTTCCGAATTCTTTTGATAAGAGCCAATGTTTCCCTTACCGATTTCTCCAGGNCACTGTAATCCCTGTTTTCCACCACTGTTTTGCTAATTAGATTGGAACCCATGCCNACACAGGTAACCCCTGCATTGAACCAACCTTTTAAATTGGATTCTTCCAAGGTTACACCGCCTGTCGGCATCACACTGGTCCATGGTTGAGGTCCTTTAATGGCTTTTACAAAATCTGGTCCGAAATTGGCTCCAGGGAATAATTTAATAATTTCACAGCCTAATTCCTCGGCTTTGTTAATTTCTGTCAAAGACCCACATCCAGGGCTCCATAATACTTTTCTTCTATTACAGACCATGGCAATATCTTCGCGTAAGGAGGGGGTTACAATAAAATTGGCACCCATTTGCATATAAAGGGAAGCTGCTGCTGCATCGGTAACAGATCCTACCCCAACGGCCATTTCCGGTAATTCCCTAATGACGTATTTTTGGAGTTCGGCAAATACTTCGTGGGCGAAATCCCCACGCGCGGTGAACTCTATTAATCTTGCACCGCCGTTGTAACATGCTTTTAATATTTTTTTTCCTAATTCCACATCCGGATGATAGAACAGGGGTACAAGTCCCGTTTCTTTCATCAATGCAGCTACTTCAATTCTAGAAAATTGTGACATATGGATATTCTTGTTTTATCTGCTTACTTTCCCAGAGGAATTTCCTCCTGCNAATTGCTCAATTTCTTCAAGGGTGGCCAAGTTGAAATCGCCCGTAATCGTATGCTTAATACAGCAGGCGGCCGCGGCAAAGTCGATGGTTTGTTGATTGTCTATTTTGTCCTGTAGGAGGCCATATATTAGGCCTCCCATAAAGGCATCGCCACTTCCTACCCGGTCTACGACAGGGGTTACCTCCCTTATTTTAGCATAATGTATTTTTTTGCCATCATATAAGATACCGCCAATTTTCTGGTGGGAAGCATTTACTGAATAACGCAAGGTGGTGGCCACATATTTTAGGTNCGGGGAGCCTTTGTAAAGAAGGTCGTACAGTTCGGGTAAAGAGTCCATATCCTGATAGTCCGGATCTTGTTTTTCTTGCCCTGTCATAAAAAAGGCCGTATCCAAATCCCCTAAGATTACATTGCTGTACTTTAAGAGTTCAGGCATAATCTCTTTTGGTTCTTTTCCGTATTTCCACAGTTTGGATCGATAATTTAAATCGGATGAAATAGTGATTCCCATTTCACTGGCAGCTTTGACAGCTTCCAAGCAAACGGCAGCCGCATTATTGGAAATGGCAGGGGTTACCCCGCTCCAGTGAAACCAATTGGCATCCTTAAATACTGTTTTCCAGTCTATGGTGTTTGGTTCCATTTCGGCGATGGCACTATTGGCCCTGTCGTATACTACCTTACTTCCACGGGTACCGGCACCTGTTTCCAAAAAATAAATGCCCAGTCGGTCTCCTCCAAACTGAATATTGGTGGTGCCCACATTGTGCTTTCTGATTTCCTGTAGGGCACATTCGCCTATATCGTTCTTAGGCAAACGGGTAACGAATTCGGCATCAAAACCATAATTGGCCAAGGATACTGCTACGTTAAACTCACCGCCTCCATAAGTGGCGTTAAAATTGGTGGCCTGTGAAAACCGAAGGTGTCTTTCGGTAGACAGTCTTAATAGGATCTCCCCGAAAGTGATGACTTTCTTCATACTAATTTTTTTGTTTGCTCGATAAATGTACCAAAGTAAAACGAAAACCCGAAAAGAAAATACATTTAGGTATTTATAACTATTATACTATTTTTTGTTTAAGGATTGATCTTGAATGTTAAATAAAAGTATAAACAGGGGGCTGGTTAAAGAAAAATGCATCAATTTGCGAATTTCCTACCAACTTGGAATGCTGATCGATAACTAAAATATTACTGGGATATGACCTTGGAAAAATATAGGAATTCCTAAATTATACATTATTATAGAACCAATGAAAACAATAGCTTTAGCTTTTTGCTGCCTGTTTATTTTTGAAGGCTGTGCTTCCCAATCCTCTCCTGAACTGATCAACTCCGAAATGGAGGTTGTTACTTCCGAAACCTTGAGGTACTATCTTTATTACCCAGAGAATTATGAGGTAAATTCGGAGGAAAAATTCCCCCTATTGCTTTTTTTGCATGGCGGGGGTGAATCCGGGGGAAATTTAAAATCCGTAAAGGGAAATGGGCCTCCAAAACTTATTGCCGGGGGCAAGAAATTCCCTTTTCTAATCTTGGCCCCACAGAATCCGGAAGAAAAAATGTGGTGGAANACCAGGGCCGTACATCAACTTTTGGATAGTATTATTGCTNCCAATAAAGTGGACGAGAATAGAATATACCTTACCGGCCTCAGTAGNGGAGGGGGTGCGGCCTGGGAAATGGCGGTCCAATATCCGGATAAATTTGCCGCTTTGGCCGTGGTTTGTGGAATGACTCCNGTTCCTTATGCCTCATGGATAAACAAAAATATGCCCATTCGGGTCTTTCATGGCGACCAGGACAAGTCGATCCCCATATCTGAATCCATCGAAATGGTTGCTAAATTAAAGGAAATGGGATACCATGTGGATTTGACCATTTACAAAGGGGTAGGTCATAATGCCTGGGACAGGACCTATGCGAATAATGGGCTTTACGATTGGTTTTTGGCACAGAAAAAAGGAGGGGCTGTTGAAAATTAACAGTTTCATGGGTGTAGAACTTTGTTTAATTCTGGGATAATTGTATGCAATTGTTGTATTTTTCAAGCCTGAACAATATTTGCATTTTATGACCCGTAATATGTGCCTTAGGCTTTCTTTTTGTAATCTATTTTTATTGTTGGCAATGATCCTATTTTCCTGTTCCGATATAAAAGGGCAGAAAAGCGACCATAAATATACCAATGACCTCATTCATGAAACTAGTCCATATTTATTACAGCATGCCCATAATCCGGTAAACTGGCGGCCTTGGAGTCCAAGTGCCTTGGAAGAAGCTAAAAAAGAGGATAAGTTGGTATTGGTAAGTGTTGGTTATTCTTCCTGTCATTGGTGCCACGTAATGGAAGAAGAGACTTTTGAAGATGAGGAAGTGGCCAAATTGATGAATGAAAACTTTATTAATATCAAGGTAGATAGGGAGGAAAGACCAGATGTGGATCATGTTTATATGACTGCCCTGCAACTTATTAAAGGGAATGGAGGTTGGCCTTTGAACGTTATTACCCTACCCAATGGAAAACCTATTTATGGGGGTACTTACCATACCAAGGAACAATGGAGCAAGGTCTTGTCTGAAGTTAGCAAGCTCTATAAGGATGACCCCAAGAAAGCCAATGAGTATGCCGATATGGTGGCCCAAGGTATACAGGAAGTAAATATTATACAGCCGGTCTCGGACTTGGGCATGTTGACGCCGGAGGTCCTTAAAAATAGTGTTGATAAATGGAAGGATAACTGGGACCTAAAATGGGGAGGAAATAAAGGATCACAAAAATTCATGATCCCTGTGAATCTGGATTTTTTGTTGGATTATGCCGTTTTAACAGAGGATCGGGATGCCATGGATTTTGTTAAGACTACATTGGATAGGATTGCTTGGGGAGGCGTCTACGATCATATAGCTGGCGGATTCTATAGATATAGTACCGATGCGCAATGGAAGGTGCCGCATTTTGAGAAAATGCTTTATGACAATGCCCAATTATTGAGCCTTTACTCCAAGGCATATAAGGTATATGGAGAACCCATGTATAGGAAAGTTGTGGAAGAAACCATTGCTTTTTTGGATAGGGAAATGAAAAACCAGGATGGCAGTTATTATGCGGCCATTGATGCCGATAGCGAGGGGGAGGAAGGTAAATTTTATGTTTGGAAAGAAGAGGAGTTAAGGTCTGTTTTAGGGGCCGATTTTGAAATTTTTGCCAAATATTACAATATAAAGCGTTCCAATATCTGGGAAAATGATGCCTATGTGCTTTTTAGGACTTCAGGTGATGACGAATTTATAAAGGAACATGACATTTCTTTGGAAGAATGGGCGGTTTACCAGGAGCGCTGGCAAAAGAAAATATTGACTGCCAGGAACAAAAGGGTCAGGCCCAATACCGATGACAAGATCATTACCTCATGGAACGCCTTGCTGATCAATGGATTTGTGGATGCCTATAATGTTTTTAAGGATGCGGCCTATTTGGAAAAAGCCGAGGGGGTGTTCCGTTTTATTGAAAAGAATAGTCTGGACAAAGATCAGTTGATCCATNCTTACAAAAAGGGNAGTAAAAAAAGCGATGGATTTTTGGAGGATTTTTCCTTTTTGGCCAATGCCTCTCTAAAACTCTACAGTACAACAATGTCCCCTTCCTATTTGGACTTTGCAAAAAAACTCAATCAAATTGCACAGGACAAATTTGCAGATGAAGAATCCGGGATGTACAGTTTTAACTCCAATGACGAATTAATTGCCAAAATAATTAAAACCGATGATGGGGTATTGCCATCGCCAAACGCTGTGATGGCGGAGAATTTGTTTCTTCTGGGACATATAGATTACAATAAGGTGGCCACACTCAAAGCGCGGTCCATGCTTTCTTCCATGCTTTCTGCCTTGGAGGAAAATGCCTATAATTATTCCAAATGGAACTCCCTCTTGCTGAAAACAGCCTATCCTTTTTATGAAATTGCGGTTGTTGGCGATGATGCCAAGATATTATTGTCCCAACTACAGCAACATAATTTGCCAAATACCTTAATTGTTGGCAGTGATAAAAACAGTGAATTACCTTTGTTTAAAGGGCGTTACGCGGACGACGGCACGTATATCTATGTTTGTCAGGACCATACGTGCAAACTTCCAGTGTCTACCGCAGAGGAAGCTTTGGAGCAATTGAAGAATTTTTAAGGATATGTTCCCCTTTAATAAAGGAAAGGATATCATTAAGATAGTCTGGAAATAAATTATGGTTCCATAATTTTTGTAATAACAATGCCATTAATATTTTGTCGATTATCCATGGATTTGTGTCAAATTACATGAATTTTCAGGTTGTTCGGTCAAAAAATTTTAATTTAAACTTTTTTTAAACTTATCTTGAACCCCAAAATTAATTCTTCAAAGTATGCAGATAAAAGAATCTTCAACTATTTATGACGTAATCATAGTTGGATCGGGTGCCGGTGGAGGTATGGCAACAAAAGTATTGTCAGAGGCCGGACTAAAAGTGGCCGTGGTGGAAGCGGGTCCATTTTTTGATCCTAAGAACCCTGAACAGATCACACAGTTAAAATGGCCTTATGAATCACCGCGTAGAGGTGCCAGTACCACAAGGGCCTTTGGGGAATTTGATGCAGCTTATGGTGGTTGGGAAATTGATGGGGAACCCTATACCCAAAAAAATGGGTCAAAATTTTCGTGGTTTAGGTCGCGTATGTTAGGGGGTAGAACAAATCACTGGGGACGTATCTCCTTGCGTTTCAGCCAACGNGATTTTAAACACAAGGATATTGATGGTCTTGGGGAAAACTGGCCNATTGGCTATGAAGATGTAAAACCGTATTACGATAAGGTAGACAAGTTAATTGGTGTTTTTGGATCCAAAGAAGGTTTGGAAAACGAGCCGGACGGGTTTTTTCTTCCTGCTCCAAAACCTAGATTGCATGAGCTTTATTATATAGATGGGGCCAAGAAATCCAATATACCGGTCATCCCTTCAAGGATGTCCATGGTGACAAAAAAGATCAACAACGATCGCGGGGTCTGTTTTTATTGTGGACAATGCAGTAGGTCTTGTCAGATATATGCCGATTTTTCGTCGGGGAGCTGCTTAATTTTCCCTGCTCAAAAAAATGGAGGCCAAATAGACCTTTTTGTGAACGCAATGGTACGGGAGGTAACTACTAATGATGAAGGTAAGGCCACTGGAGTGCTTTATGTGAACAAGGAGGATCGTAAGGAATATGGATTAAAGGGGAAAATTGTTGTGCTTGCCGCATCGGCCTGTAGTACTGCAAGAATCCTTTTAAATTCCAAAAGCAAGCAACACCCTGCTGGACTTGGAAACAGTAGCGGAGTGGTAGGGAAGTACCTTCACGACTCCACTGGGGGTGGAATGACCGGATTTGTCCCAGAACTGATGAATAGAAAGACGTACAACGAAGATGGTGTTGGAGGGATGCATGTATATACCCCTTGGTGGCTGGACAATAAGAAGCTCGATTTCGCCAGAGGTTATCATATAGAAATATGGGGTGGAATGGGGATGCCAAGCTACGGTTTCGGCTTTAATCCCAATGCCATGAATGAGTTCTTTGGCGAAAAAGTAGGTGGCTATGGCAATGTCCTTAGGGAGGATGTAAAGAAATATTACGGAGCAATGATCGGTTTTGCAGGACGTGGCGAATCTATAGCCATGGAAAGCAACTATTGTGAGATTGACCCGGGAAAGGTGGATGAATTTGGTATTCCAGTATTGCGCTTTAACTATCAGTGGTCCGATCACGAACGTTTACAAGCCAAGCACATGCAAGAAACCTTTGCGGAAATAATCCACAACATGGGCGGACAGGTCATAGGGAAACCGGCAGGAAAGGATCGGGATTACGGGTTGCTTAACCCAGGAGAAATAATCCACGAAGTAGGTACCACAAGGATGGGCGATAACCCTAGAACTTCTGTTGTAAATAAGTGGGAACAAATGCACGATGTGGATAATGTTTTTATTGTTGATGCAGGACCCTTTGTTTCCCAAGCGGATAAGAACCCTACATGGACCATCCTGGCCCTGGCCTGGAGAACGTCCGATTATATAATTGAGCAATTGAAAAAACAAAATATCTAGTATTATGGATAGAAGAAAAAGTATAAAATCCATTATCCTTGGTGGTGTAGCGGGTGGATTGGCAATAAATGGATGTAAGCCGGGAACGGAAGGGGAGGCTGGAGCCGCAGAGGCCTTGGTACAGGAAGAAAAGCATTTCGGGAGGACTCCTGAGGAAAAGGAGCTGCTGAAAAAACTCTACGCGGAACAGTTTTTTAACGAACATGAAATGGCTACTTTAGGAGTGTTATGTGCCTTGATTTTACCTGCCAGCGGAACCTATGGTAGTGCTACCGATGCCGGAGTGCCCGATTTTATAGAGTTTATGGCCAAAGATATCCCTGCCTATCAAACTCCACTGCAAGGTGGCCTAATGTGGTTGGACCACAAGAGCAATAAAGATTACGGAGTGGAATTTAAGTCCGCAACCGAAACTCAGCAAAAAGAGATTTTGGATGCCATTGCATTTCCGGACAAGGAAAATCCGACATATGAGCAACAATTCTTTTCCCTGGTTCGCAATTTAACCGTTACCGGATATTATACTTCAAAGGAAGGTATTGAAGCGTTGGGGTATAAAGGTAATTCCCCCAATGTTTGGGACGGGGTGCCGGAAGACGTTTTGGCAAAGCATGGAAAATCCTATGACCCTGAATGGATTGCCAAATGTGTGGACCAAAGTAAGCGCAACGATATGGCAGAATGGGATGACGAAGGTAATTTGTTGACTTAAAAATATTAAGTGATATCGAATTATAAATATAGGATGAAGAGATTACAGGTACTATGGCTATTTTTAATAGCCATAGTTTTTTTTGGAACAGTAAGTGTTACGGCCCAAGAGGTGGGATTGCAATTGTACAGCCTTAGAAATCAGTTTAAGGAAGATATCCCAAGTACCCTGAAATTGATAAATGACTGGGGTATTACCGTTTTGGAAGGAGGGGATAGCTACGGGATGCCCGAGGAGGAGTTTAAGGAACTACTTGCCAAAAATAATTTAAAAATGGTTAGTATAGGTGCCACATTCAACGATTTGGCCATTGCGCCGGAGGAGGTTGTAAAAAAGGCTAAAAGTTACGGTGCCACCTATGTTATGTGTGCATGGATCCCACACCATGGCAACAATTTTGGTTTTGTGGATGCACAAAAGGCTGTTGAGGTATTCAACAGGGCTGGGAAACTTTTAAGGGAAAAGGGCCTGAAATTGGCGTATCATGCCCATGGATTTGAATTTAGGCCCTATGGTGATGGTACACTCTTTGATTATATGGCGGAGAATGCCAATTATTTCGATTTTGAAATGGATGTGTATTGGGTACATCACGCAGGTGCAGATCCTATGAAATTATTAAAAAAATACCCTTCAAAATTCATTTTAATGCATTTGAAGGATATGGAAAAAGGAACCACTAAAAATAATACGGGCCATGCCGATGTTGAAACAAATGTAGTTTTGGGAACTGGGGAGGTGGATATAGCGGGCGTTGTGGCCGAAGCCAAAAGATTGGGCATCAAATATATGTTCATAGAGGACGAGTGTTCCAGGGTGGTGGACCAAGTGCCAAAGAGTTTAAAGTATTTGGAAGGTTTAAAATAATCTAGATTTCAATTATTGATATTGCTGAAAAAGCCTCCTTTTGGAGGCTTTTTGTTTATTCCATGGGCTTTCGAAGAAGGAATTGGGCCGTAATTTTATTTGTTGCTTTCGGGGACCTCAAACTTCTAATGACATATTATCAATTATTAATGGTTTTATATCAAAATACATGAATTTTCAGGTTCTTTGGATAAAAAATTCTATTTTGATTTCGTTTTAAACTTATATTGAAGTTCATTATTAATTCATTCCAATATGCAGATAAAAGAATCCTCAGAAATTTATGATGTAATAATTGTTGGCTCGGGTGCTGGTGGCGGTATGGCCACAAAGCAATTGGCCGACGCCGGCCTCAATGTTGCGGTAGTAGAGGCCGGTCCATTTTTTGATCCGGCAGATCCGAAAACCATGAATCAGTTAAAATGGAATTACGAATCTCCTAGAAGGGGAGCAAATACTACTAGGGCATTTGGGGAATTTGATGCTGCTTATGGCGGTTGGGAGATAGAGGGGGAGCCATATACACGTGAGCCTGGTACGGAATTTGATTGGTTCCGATCTCACATGTTGGGTGGGCGTACCAATCACTGGGGAAGGATTTCCCTTCGTTTTGGGCCAAAGGATTTTAAGGGGAAGACCAGGGATGGTCATGGGGAGGACTGGCCAATTGGGTATGAGGATGTAAAACCATATTATGATAAGGTAGATAAACTAATCGGGGTGTTTGGTACCAATGAAGGACTGGAAAATGATCCGGATGGTTTCTTTCTGCCTCCGCCAAAACCAAGATTGCATGAGATTTTTTATATAAATGGGGCAAAAAAGGCGGGAATACCTACTATTCCCGGTAGACTTTCCATGCTCACCAAAAGAATCAATACAGAACGTGGTGTGTGTTTTTACTGCGGACAATGTTCACGTTCCTGTTCGGTTTATGCCGATTTCTCATCCGGGAGTTGTTTAATATTTCCTGCACAAAAAAGCGGGGGCCGAATTAAATTATTCGTCAATTGTGTTGTGAGGGAAGTAACTACCAATGAGGAGGGTAAGGCAACGGGAGTGTCCTACATCAGTAAGGACGATAGAAAAGAATACAAATTAAGGGGCAAGGTGGTAGTTTTGGCTGCTTCTGCCTGTAGTTCCGCCCGTATTCTTTTGAATTCGAAAAGCAAACAACATCCAAACGGCTTGGGAAATAGCAGTGACCTCGTGGGTAAATATTTGCACGATTCCACTGGGGCCAGTAGAGCCGCTTTTGTACCGGCATTGATGAACAGGAAAGTATCCTATAACGAGGACGGAGTGGGAAGTAACCATGTGTACTCGCCTTGGTGGGGAGATAACTCCAAGTTGGATTTCCCTAGAGGCTATCATATAGAAGTCGGAGGAGGGATGAAAATGCCTGGTTATGGTTTTAGTTTCAACCCCAATGAATTCAACAAATTCTTTGGGCTCAAAGTAGGGGGTTATGGGGATAGCTTACGGGATGATGTTAAAAAATATTACGGATCCGTACTAGGGATTGCCGGAAGGGGCGAAGGTATTGCCCGTAAGGAGAACTATTGTGAAATAGACCCTACCACCGTGGATCAATTTGGCATTCCCGTATTGAAGTTTAATTATAAATGGTCCCAATTTGAGAAAAATCAGGCCAAGCATATGCAGGACACTTTTGAAGAGATTTTCCACAATATTGGGGCAGAACCTTTAGGGGAAAAGCCTGGTAAGGACCGCGACTATGGACTTGAGGCGCCCGGACGTATTATTCACGAAGTTGGTACTACCAGAATGGGCAATGATCCCAAAACATCGGTCACTAATAAATTCAATCAATTACACGATGTGGACAATGTCTTTATTGTTGATGCGGGACCTTTTACTTCCCAGGCGGATAAGAACTGTACTTGGACTATTTTGGCATTATCTTGGCGAGCCAGTGACTATATTATTGAACAATTAAAACAGCAAAATATCTAGACCATGGATAGAAGAAAAAGTATACAGACAATAATTCTAGGTGCCGGTGCATCTGCCTTGGCGTTTCATGGCTGTAAGACAGATGGACCCGATTCTGCAAAGGAGGCCATAGCCGCAGCCGAAAATACCCATTATTTTGGTCGTACTCCAGAGGAGTTGGAACTTATTGAAAAATTAAATGCAGAACAGCTTTTTACCGAACACGAAATGGAGACCATTGCGGTATTGAGTACCGTAATACTTCCTCCCAGAGAACCCAATGGAGGGCCGATTGAGGCAGAGGTCCCGGAATTTATCGAATTTATGGGCAAGGATATCCCAGAATTGCAGCTTACCCTTAAGGGGGGGTTAATGTGGCTGGATCATAAAAGCAATACAGATTTTGGAACCGAATTTAAATTGGCTACCCTGGAACAGCAAAAGCAGATATTGGATACCATATGTTATCATGATCCTGATAAATCGTTGGAGACGCAACCACTCGAAATACAATTTTTCTATTTGATGCGGGGATTAACTATCTGTGGTTATTATTCCTCCAAAGTNGGAGTCGCCGAACTGGGNTATAAAGGAAATACACCCAATGTATGGGATGGTGTTCCGGAGGATGTCTTGGAACAACATGGGGTGGCCTACGATCCAGAATGGGTTGCCAAATGTATCGATCAGAGTACCAGAAACGAAATCGCTACCTGGGACGAAAATGGCAAGCTGTTGACTTAAATCAATCAATAGTGGCAATAGGGAAGTAA
>JGI24723J26617_10000898_pt1 | contig 27669 bp, 17 predicted proteins | sample Cruoilmetagenom6_FD_26617 | JGI IMG/M metagenome (IMG submission 26617)
GACTGATTATTCGTTCGTGTTTCATTCTAAGCTCACTCCTCATCATCCGCTAATGCGCGGAAGTATCGCTCAGTGACACTCCGATACAACTCAGAATACTCGTCTGCTATCCCTTGCGAGAGCGCATCACGAATTCGCTTAGGTAACGATCCCCATCGCACGCCATCGAGTTGAATCTCATCACCCGGATTCGCTTCAGAGGAACCTGCAGGCATTGAAGTATCGCCCGATTCGCTCGAAGGCTCGCTCCCTTGTCCAGGTGCTTGCTCTTGCTGCTGCTGATCAGGTTGTTCTTGATTTGAACTTGATGACTGTTGAGATGTTGAAGATTGTCCGCCTCCACCTGACTGGTTCTGCTTTGCAGATTCTATCACCTGATCGAGTTTACGGAGAATGTCTTCTTGGAGTCTTTGGGTCGCGATCGATCGACAAATCATTCTGATTCTCGATTCGAGCAGCGACCTGATCCATCAGTCCGATTGCTTGTGTAAATGCCTGTCCAGCTTGTTGCGGACTCAACACTCGATCAAGCTCAGCATCATTCGGATCTACAGTCTCGACTTCATCCTTTGTTTCCGCGCCATCGTCGATCCCAAGTAGTTCGTCGAGCGAAGGGAGCGATTTATCTTGATCAGGAGTATTGTCTTCAGGTTCCTGGAAATTGAGTTGCGTAAAGCCAGCAACTGTAGATGCACTCAAGCAACTCGAAAATGCGATCACTAAACTGAGCCCAAGAGCAGCGTGGAGGCTGTATGTATTCATGCTCATTTTTCCTCCTCAATCGGTTCTGGAACTTCTTCAATCCCAGCGGGAGCACCCTGAGGAGAGCTCATCTCCTCGATTAGTTTCTGTCCATGTTCGAAGAGTTGCCTTTGTAACTCAGAAACCGCACGGACTTCATCATCATTCACAAGTTCAGGATTCTCACTGAGTTCGCGCGTTTGAAGACCAACGAGTTCCTGCATCGAACGAAGAAGCAGTATCTGCGCAATCGGAGGAATCACTGGTTCCTCGCCCTGGCTACCAGACCCGCTGCTTGAGCCCCCTTGTGATCCATCATCAAAGTCGTCAGGATTATCACTCGATGATTGATCCGACAAGACTTCAACAAGAGTCTTGAGAATCGAGATCGATGCTTGCTGAGACAGCAACACTCGTTTCTCAATTACTCGTTCATTTAAACCATCGCGGCTCTTGCTCATCCGCAGATCAAGCTGTGAATGTGCGAGCTTAAAGATCGGAGCGTCGCTTAGCTCTGTTGTTTTCTCAAGAAGATCTTCAAGCTCTGTTCGGATTTTTTCTTGTTCTGATGCGATCGCACGAGCCTTTGCTCGTCCGCGTCGATCAAGAGCCTCATTTCCAAGTTCTGCGCTATCATCGCGGATAGCAATCTGCAGTGAGAGTGATTCGCGATATGCATCCTTCAGCTCTTCTCGCATTCGCCGCGCCTGTCTATCCGCGGCCTGATCATCAAGACGATTCGCTTCCTCAAGTGCATTGTTGAGATTCAGCAAGCTTGTCTGCTCGAATCGCATCGCGGCCCCCATCTTCGCAGGGTTTTCACGAAGTGATTCGATCGCAATACCCTGCGATTCAGCACTCTTCGCAATAAACTCCGCGATCGATCGTGTCTCAGGGAACGCTCCAAGTGCTTCGTCACGGACNGCGAGCGTATTTTGCGAGAGCATAATCAATTGGTCAGCGAGCTGCTCGGCGTTGGTAACTTCATCGTTCGGCCCATCATCTTTGAATGATTTAAGTCTACTAACTTCCAAGTCCTGCACCTGTATCAGTCTTTCGATCGATTCGATGATTGAAGCAAGCTCTCGCCGGAGTGCGTTATCTCTGCTCTGGATTGTGTTTTCAAGTTCTTCGAGCATCTCTTCGAGTTCATCGAGAACCTCGCTCTGGGTTTGAGTCGCAGAAGAGGTTTGATTGGACGCGATCTGTTCTCCCGCATCTCTCAGACGCTGTTCGATCTGCGAACTCCGTCCTTGTTCTGCTGCGCGATTCAACGCTTCCGCTTGCGTTGGATCATGCTCTTGGAGTTGCTCTGATCGCTCATCGAGAGTTTCAACCGCTTTTCGCGCATCATCAGAGAGTTCAAGTTGACGATCTAAGATCTGCTCAAGTGCGGAGCGTTGATTCTGATCAAGTTGATCCAGTGATTTTCCTGCGAGCTCAGTGCTCAAATCTGCAGTATCATCGCGGATCGCTTCGAGATCATCACGAAGCTGCTGCACTGCTCGAAGCGCCAGCCAAGAGTCTTGCCCTCGATCAAGCATCGAGAGTAACTCACCTATGCGATCACGGACATCGCGTTGACTTTTCGCAGCTTTCTCTTGCTCGTTCCGATCAATCCGATCACTCGCTTGCTCGCTCGCATTAATTGCTTCTTCGAGCACCGCTGAAGAATCTTGCAAGAGAGATTCCAGCGTACTGTCATCAAGCGCGTTGCGTTTGATCGAAGAATGTAACTGATCGATAATTCGCTTGTTGTTCGAGAGTTGACTCACGATTGATCGTTGCTCACGGCTCGATTGAAGCTCTCCAAGTCCTAATCGATCTTCGAGTTCTCCTTGCAATCCATCAAGCTGACGAAGCGAGTTGCGAATCGGACCAAGGTCTTTCCGAAGAATCTCAATTAGCTCCGCATCAGTAACAATACTCAGAGTTCGAGTCGCTGATTCGGTATACCCAGCTACGGAGTTGTTTCGATCATCATTGTCGCTCGCTTGGGATTCATGTCGGAGATCACTCGCGGAAGCAACAAGCCAAATCTGATCGCCGTCTCGCACTTCCAAAAGAGATACATCGAGTATCGTTTGCATTTCAGTGCGTAACTCAGACTCAATATCTAGACGAAGAACTTCACGAGCGTTTCCGAGCGCTTCATGCGGAGCGCCACTTGATTCAACAGGTTTGCGAGCAATCGTTGATTCAATTTTTCCAACTCTCAAACCAAGGTCATCGCTGAGCTCTGCTCGAAGATCAATCATTGCGTGCGATGAGATAATCTCATCGTGCAACGGAGCAATTATAGTTGCTCCAGGACTCTGGTCTCTCAACACATTCATTGACAAAGCAATCGGAGTCCGAACAGGAATTCCAAATGAATCAACAACGCCCGGCTCAATAAGCGTACTGCTCTTTGCAATCAAAGTCAGTTCAATAGAATCATCGGTAGGTTGTGATATTGATTCGAGCTCATTCGAACTCGCGAGCGACTGCACCCAAGCCGGGGTCAAGTTTTTAGGGAAGACAACTCCCTTACTAAAGTTCCAACGAATGCGGATCCGTGATCCTTCAAGGATTGGAGACACCACCGAGTCATACGCCGACGAGCTTTGCAACCCATTGAGTATCAATCCAGAGTCAACAATTGATTGGGCATAGCTAGGCAATGAAATGTCAATCTCAGTCTCCACCAACTCCGGAGGCTGCGCAAGCTCAATCGTCCGCGAACTCTTCAAATCATCTTGAGTTTGAATTTTATACTCAAGTAAAAACGACTCTTCTTCAATCCTCGATGCAACACCCTTGATATCAATAAGCTGTTCATAGATCGGAGTTCCTGTGTCTACATCGCGTCGATGCTGAGGAACAAGCATTGTTTTGGTCCACTCACTGAGTGCTTTCCGATTACGAGCAATCATTCTCCAGCTTACAGTTGCGCGAGCATTCGCATCATCTCCTGATGTATCAGATCCGATCAACGCTCGGACAGGCACCGCGATATCCGCAGCCCGAGGCGATGTGTCACTCACATCAACAATCGCAAACCGTTTCGGCCAACTCACCCCGCTCCAAGGAGTCAGCACACGCTGAGATCCGATCATCGCAAGGTTTGGTGTCCGATATGTCAAGAATCCAACAAAAGCGATTACTGCTGTAAAAATGATTGCTACACGAACAAGATCTTTGAGCTGAAAAATCGAAGGATAATGAATCCCTCCGAGTCGTCGATTCATTGTCGTTAACGCCGCAGATCGTAATGCGCTCGTGATCGGATCCTCATCAGTTTCGACCGCTTGATCACCAAGATCAACCGCAGTTGCAACCAGCCCACGCAATGAAGGATCATGCTGTTCGATCTGAATTGCCAAATCAACAGGGGATACCCTCGTAGCGACCGCAGGACCGAGATACATTCGCCAGCACCGAATACAGAGATAGATCAATCCAAGCAGGAATACAACCCGGATACCTATCGGTAATCGGAGCCCATAATCGACGAGAACCATCGCGAGCAATGACCCGAAAATCAGAGTGGCACTTAGGAAGACTCCTCGAAGTAAAATGATCGATTTGAGTTTGACGCAAAGCCTGCTCAGTTTTTTACCAAGCAACGCAAGAGCATCACGAGATACCTCTGTGCTGTTTACTTCAAGTTGAGTCGATTGATCAGGCATAAATACGCTGTCTTCCTTCTCTCTAATGTACCTTCCAAGCAAGCAAAAGGTTGTTGTCAACAGACGAGAGTGATCGAAAAAGTCCTTAGATTAAGCCAATCGAAGGCTCCGCCGTCCGATCCATTCACATGTAAAGAGGATGATCAACAGAATCAATACAATCGGTCGATCCCAAAGCGAGCTCTGCTTAGGAGCAGATGCAATCGTTCGTGTTCGATTGGGCATCAGCTCAGGAATCGTTCCAAACTCTTCTACGCTGATAACTTTACCATTGCTCTGTGTCGCAAGCATTTCAAGAAGAGCATGATCCGAATCAAGCACTCGTTGTTCATCGGAAGGATCGAGGACTCTCGCATGATTGTTGATCATCGATAACTCTGCATCGACTCCAACTAATGAAGCAGTATATTGCCCAGGCCCAGTCGGAACCCAAGTACCCAAGCGTGTATCACCTGTTCCGCGTAGTAACACAAGCTCAGGCTCATCTTGCTCAAAGCTCGAACGAACTTCTACAAAGAGTTCTTGGGGAATCGAATCAATCCGTTGTTGATCAAATATCCGCAGCGATACCTGTGATGGATTCCCTGGACTCGGATTACTAGGAGTGATACTCAAAGACGCCGCGGCGTCGCGTCGATCCACAGTACCTCTTCCAAGTGTTCGAATCAGAGGCAACCAAAAACGCTCAGGCAAATCTTCGCCTCGTCCATATCGCCAGCGCCAGATCTCGTCAGTTCCAACAAAGATCGTCCGGCCTGCGCCGTATCGCATCATTGTCAATATCGGCGCTTGTGTTCCATCTATGATCGAAGTCGCTTGTGCAAGCACAGACACCCCAGGTTTGAAACTTGTTTCGTCGAGCGCCAATGCCCATTGGAGCTTTGACCAACCAGTACTCGAATCGCTTAAACGATCAAACCATCCATCGCGTGCGTCGTTGAGCCCAAGTACTCCGAGTCGATCCGCTTCAAGAGTCGATCGCATCGTCACAGGTGAATCCCAAGCAGGAGCTGCTCGCTGAGAGCCCGCGGCGTCGCCGTGCATCGGAAGGAGAGATGAGAGCGTTGAATCATACCAACTCGTTGGAGTTGAGCTCTGACCCGCGATCCAGAGTAAGCCTGCGCCGTGAACAGTCACATGCTCTCGCAATGATTCAAGCTGAGACTCTGAAAACAGTTCAGCACGAACATCTCCAAGAATAACTACATCGTAAGGCTCCCATTCCTCGAGTGTATTGGGAAGCACTGTCACGACTTCATCGCCTTCTTGGACATAGCGTCGACTCGATGCAAGCAGCAACGAAGAACTCACAATCGATTCTTCTCTCAAAAGTAAGTTCTTGATGTATCGATGCTCCCAACGCGGGTATCCATCAACATAGAGCACACGCAACGCTCGCTCAACTACACGTATGCGTACGCTCGACTGATCATTCGTTGTGTTAAGATTGAGTTGCTGACTCAGCTCGTTGGAGTCATCCCCGACGAGAACGACATCGAACTCTTGATCCTGCTGAGCAGTAGGAGTGTGCGTAATCGTGATCCATTCGCTTGCTTCACGCTCAGCGATGTCAGGATCATTTGATGAAATACCTAGATGTTCGATTCCAATTGGATGCGACCCAATCACTTTTCCAGTGTCGTGCTCAACGAGTTCAACTCGCATCGGATGCTGTTTGAGATCTTCTTCTGTAACACCTGTCCCTGCGAGCTGGACCCTGATCGGGACCAAGTCATCTGCAAAGACCGAACTCGGCGCTTCAACTCTGCTCACTTCAATATCACGAACCGGTTCGTCGTTCCCAAGTGGAACAACAAAGACTGGTATCTGTGAACCCTTGAGCGCGTGAACAATCTCCGGATCAATTGGTTCGATGCTTCGCCCATCAGAAACAAGCACGATCGAAGAGATGGGTCTCGCTCGCGCTTCGTCAAGCGCACTCAATATCGACTGCCCAATATCTGTCGCTCGTCCAGCTGCTCTTACGATATTCTCGCTCTCAGGCACTCCCCCTCGCGCAAGAACAGATATCTGATCATCAAACCCAAGCCAAAGGACCTGCTTCTGATCAGCAAGCGTTTGCCAACGTGGATCTTGCTGAGCATTTGCAATCATCCTCGTCATTTGCTCATCGCGAGAGATTAGCTCGCCATCGATTACTGAATCCTGAGTGGAAAGAGATCCAGATCGATCAAGCATGACCAATGCCCAGTCTTGCTCCACTCGGATATTTGTCTGCTCAATCATTGGACCAAGCGCCATTACCAAAAGGACAGAAACCGCTGCAATACGTAATGATCCAAGCGTAAATCTCATCGCTTTGGATCCAGGTATCGCTCGATAGGACCACCACACTCCTGCGATGAGTACTACGATCGCAACGAATGCCAGCCAAGCAGGCAGCGGATGCACAAAGCTGAGATGTGCATCAGGAGAACTAAAGCCCAGCGAGCTTTGCCCGTTGTCAGCTTCATTCGCTGTTCCTAACCCAAAGATCCAGTTGAGAAGCTCATTCATGAACGAGTCCCCTTTACTTGATTTAATGGAGCCGTACTCGTTGTGTGAACCGTATCAGCAAAGACGTTTGTAGTGAAAATCTTCGCGAGCACGAACTCGAGAATCGCGATGATTCCTGCTGCGAGCAGCATCCACAATGCAATCGACACCCCGCCAGCGGCGTGATCTAATGTCGGCCCACCCGCGTTTTGAGATGTTTCTTCTTCATCTAATCCCTGATCCACCCACTCAACCGATTCGACATCAATCCCTGAGATCAACAGCTCGTTGATTTCGTTCTCGTTGGCGATTGTTGTTGTTGAGCCTTTCGAATCGGGATGGATCACAACAAATCCGCGTGTCGCACCCTGTGAATCGTATTGCGCAATCACGCCTGAGCGTGTCATCTCATCACCTCGAGAAGAAAGGGTCGGTTCTTCATGATCGAGTTGTAATCGTTTCTGAGAGACAACCCACGCTTGCGACGGCACACGCTCACCCGCAATCACTGAAGGCATCGTTGAACCTCGTCCTACTCCCTGTCTGAGGATTTCTTGCATCATCGGAACAAACATGGCTCTCGCAGGGAGATTCGTCCAGTCCAGATCAAACGCGAATCCAAAGACAACAACAAAGCCCTTGCGTCCGCCGTTGAGATCATTGGTTCTGGGTTGGAACTCAAATGCAAGCGGAGATCCGTCATCAAGCGACAAGATCGGTTGCCCGAGTTCACTACTGCGATCCTGTCCGTCATCCGAAGTGGAGCTTACAGGCTGACCCGAAAATCGAATCGCTTGCGTAACCGTCACAGATCGACTCAGTGACGCGTACTCGCCGGACAACGCACCTAACAAGTTTGTTGATCCATCGGGTAAACTGTTGTTTAACGCAACCGGACTCTCAAATTCTCTCTTGAGCGATCCATCGAATATGTTTTCTGTAGAAGCATCTGTGATCAGTTGTTCAGCCTGATCGAGCCATTCAATGGACCCGCCGCCCCGATCAGGAGTGAAAACGATTAGCGAGCCAGATTCATGTAGCGATGCAATCCGTTCCCAAGCGGCTTCATCAAGCTGAGCAGGACTCAAGACAATCAACGCATCTAGATCACCCGAGATCGAACTCGCTGCGCGCGAAGCATCAATATCGAGTATTGAAACACCGAACGATTCGTCAGGCGCCAGCGCTGCACGAACCCATTTCGACGCTGCGATTGATCCTGCTCTAGTGTTGTTGTTCTCTCCTGATCCTTGGATCTGATCGATCACACCAGCTCGGATAACCCGGCGCGTCGAGATCGGAACAACAAGTTCATTGTCGCGTTGATTCGCATCATCATCAATTGAAATCCGCAGGAGTGATGTGCGTGCTCCGATCGGTTCAATGGAGTCTGGATTGATCGCAACAATCGCGGATGCTTGTGTTTGTCCGAGTCCCCAACGGATTCGTCGATCACCAATCAGTTTATTCTTCTGATCAAAGATCTGAATCGAACTCGAAACTTGCTCTGATTGATCTTGTGTGCCTGTCGCTGTTTCTGCTCCAGAGCGAATCAGATTGACCCGAACACCCATCGGGAGCGACACTCCAGAATGTGTGACGAGTGAACGATTGATATCCACAGATTCAATTCCAACATTCACAACTGTTCGTTGTGATGGGCGCATCGCAAAAACGCGATCAAACCGAGCTCGTGATTCAGATTGGAGATCAAGCGAGTTCATTCCTCGCCCTGTCGCAGCGAGTACTAAAATTTGTCGAGTTGCTTGAGCAGGATCAATCTCCATCTGCTGTGCGAGTTCAAGCGACTGATTCAGATCAAATCCTGAATCGACCGGTTCAAGTGTTTCAATGATGGATCGAACTGATCCAAAGTCCGCAGTCTCTGGGACAACGAGCCCCTTTGCAGGGCGCCCCGCAGAGATCAGCATGACCCGATCGCCGCGAGATTGATCGAGCTCTTCGATCATTTGTAGTGCAAATCGTTTGTTCGTCTCGATTGACATCTCTTCGCCGTCAATCAATGCAGAGCCAATCGATTGATCAATCACGATCACCATCGTGGTCGGGATTGATCTCTGCAACCCTGACCCAAGCATCAACGACCCAACACCCATCGCGATTAATGCAATCAGAATGCATCTCAGGAACAACAAGATCAACTGCTCGATCGTTAAGATCCGTCGCCGTTTTTTGTACGCCTGCTCCAAGAACCGCATCGCTCCCCAAGGGATTGGGCGCCGCTTGCGTTTAAGCAAATGCAAAATAATCGGAATCGAGACACACGCGATACCAAAGGCAAAGAGAGCAGGATGGAGCAGTGTAAAGGGCATGAATAGTCAGTTATCAACCTAACGAGCAGTCCTCATAGATGATGCAGCATTTCGCCGCGCAACAAACTTTGCAAGTGTCGGCCCTAACCATTCATGAGTCGAGACAACCTGATGATCAAACCCAAACGATCGAGCATGCTTCGATACCTGATCAATATGTTCTTTAATCGCTTCGAGATATTCCTTTTTCAACGATCGAGGATCAATTCGAATCGTTGGTTCATGCTCCATTCCGATAAACGCTGCTGGATCATCGAACTCAAAGCTAGTTTCTGCTTTGTCGAGCACCTGGAGTGCGATCAGATCGTGTCCGCGATGCTTTGCCTTTGCAAATGCAGATCGGATATTCTCAGGATCATCAAAGAAATCGCTCACGATCACGAACAAACAACGATTCGTGATCTTTGCCAAAATTTGATCCATCGTTCGCACAATATCAGTAGGCTCATCAATCGGTTCTGTCGCAAGAGCATCCACGATCTGCTTCCATGTCGATTTTCGCGCCGATCGAGCAACCATTGTCCCGAGTTCTTCGCCGTACACTCCGAGCCCAACCCGATCACCCTGATGAATCGTGATATACGCCAAAGCCGCAGCCGTCGCCGTCGCATGATCAAACTTGGACCAGTTTGGACGCCCGTCAGGAGCAGTCTCGCTCGCTGAACCTGATGCGTCTGAGAATAATCTCGATCCAAACTTCATCGATCCCGACGAATCCACTAGGATTACGAGATCCAGCGTCGTCTCCTGCTGATACTGCTTAACCATCAGCTTGTCTGTGCGTGCATAGACCTTCCAGTCGAGATGTCGTATGTCATCTCCTGCAACATATTGCCGATGCTGAGCAAACTCGACAGATACCCCCGCATATGGTGATCGATGCTGTCCCGCCATCACGCCCTCGACAATCATCTTCGCCCGAAGCTCCATTGATGAAAGCCGAGCAAGCGTCTGTGGATGTAAATACATATGCGGATCAATCTTCGCGTTGTTCTCAGATTGATTCAGCGTGGGTGACATCATTGAATTGTACCGGATAGAACCATCGAGGCTGCCGAAATCTGCCGCCACTTCGCCACAATATCTCATTCTTGAGAGATCATTTCAAGAGAGAAGAGGTTGATTGAACCGATCATCTCCCCATGGCCACAATCAACGATCGAGTTCCCGTATCCAACATCAAAAGAATCGCCGTCCTCACAGGAGGAGGCGACTGCCCAGGACTCAACGCAGTCATCCGCGCCGTCGTCAAAGACGCAATCAACTGCGGAATCGAAGTCTTCGGGATCGAAGACGGATTCCTAGGACTCATCGAAGATCGGATCAGACCTCTTGATATCGACGATGTGTCCAACATCCTCACAATGGGTGGAACAATCCTCGGTTCCAACAACCGATCAAACCCACAGCGATATCCGATGGGAAAAGACGAAAACGGAGACATCATCTATAAAGATCTTACGGATGTCTGTGTAACGCACCTTCAGATCCGAAAAATCGAAGCCCTCATCGTCATCGGAGGCGACGGCACAATGTCAGTTGCCAAACCAATCACCGACAAAGGGTTCAACTGCATCGGAGTACCCAAAACAATCGATAACGATCTTCACGGCACAGACATCACCTTCGGGTTCCAAACCGCTGTCCATGTCGCAACCGAAGCGCTCGATCGGGTCCACTCAACCGCTGCAAGTCATCATCGAGTCATGGTTGTCGAACTCATGGGACGAAACGCAGGATGGATCACTCTTCACGCAGGACTCGCAAGCGGCGCCGACGTTGTTCTTATCCCTGAGATCGAGTTCGACCTCGACAAGATCGCAGAATACTGTCTCTGGAGATCACAACGCGGAAAGCGATTCACAATCATCGCTGTCTCCGAAGGTGCTCGTCCAAAAGGAGGCGAGCAAATCGTTGATCGAGTCGTCGAGAAATCTCCAGACCCAATCCGACTCGGAGGCGTCGCAAAATGGCTCGCCACAGAACTCGAAGAACGAACCGAAATCGAATCACGCTATGTTGTCCTCGGACACACCCAACGCGGCGGAACCCCAGTCGCTGGAGATCGTGTCCTCGCAACACAATTCGGACATCACGCGATGCAACTCCTCAAGATGGGTAAAACCAACCGCCTTGTCGTCATGCAAGGAGGAACGCTCGGAGATGTAGATATCCAATCAGCCGCCGACAAACAGCGTCTCGTTCCAAAGGATCATCCATTGATCGCCGCCGCGAGAAGTGTGTATACAAGCTTCGGAGACTGAAAATAAGAATCAAAGATTCCCAATGAGTTCTCGGAGGTTTTCAACCATGCGATCATCAGGCGTCTCATATCTACTCTGGTTTCTATGCTTCATCGGATTCTTTGGGATCCATCGATTCTACAACGGAAAATGGGTTACCGGTATCATCTGGTTCCTCACAGGAGGCTGCTTCTTGATCGGACAGTTTGTCGATCTTTTCCTGATCCCAGGGATGACTGAACGAGCAAACTTCAAAGCCCGTTCAGACTTTGTAAGAGCTGGATATTAAGGACAACCCTCAGAGAACACAGTAAGAAACGCGGCGATATCGAAGAAGTTCAATGTCCCATCCTTGTTAAAATCAGAAGCTAGATCCATCGCTGCAAACGCACTCAAGAATTCACTCACATCAAAGAAGTTGATCGTGCCATCCATGTTCAAATCTGCAGGACACGGAGAATCTACTGAGGCAATCCCAGTAATAAGCAGATCGCCTTCAAACTCGCTAAGGAATTTGAGTTCGCCTGAATACATGTCAAGCGAGAACGCCATAGCTGGCGGCGAGTTCCCTTCAGTGACAAAGTGGCTCGCGATTATCAACGCAACTTCCTGATCCGCCGATTCCATTCCGCCGATCGGCCGAAAACTAAATATGTTGCCTACCTCTTCTGACAAGATTTCTGTTTCCATTGTGTCCGGATCAATCGTAAATGGACCAGGCATATATTGGTTCCATGCCACAAGCATTCCGTCACTGCGAAGTGTGAGCCCGTTGATGTCAAGGATGTCAAGGATTCCTATTTCAGTAGATACTCCTGTTGAAAGATCAACCAGAAAAATTGCGCTTTCAAATGAGCTCCCATTGGATCGCCCGCCTACAAGATAAGCCATGCCGTCGTCACGAATTGTGAGCCCGCCTTCAAGTTCGAAACCGTAACCAAGATCGCTGATGAGAGTCGCACTCGCATTCCCAGGATCAACCTGATACAACCTCGCCGGAGAGATTGCACTATTTGGACGAGAATGCATATACAACATGCCGTCAGGACCCATATCAAGAGATGATGCGCGTTGAACGGAAGTGTGTCCAATCAAGGTCTCCTCGCCCAAAGCCATGTTCAGGTAACTCAGCTTTCCGCCGTCGCGTATCGCGTACAAATCTTCAGCTGATGAGCCCGCGGCGAGTCCAGCAATCACAAGTGAAAATATTGTTGTCCTGAGTTGAGTCATTGGTATTGTCCCTTAATAAATATGTGTGAAAATTAAATCAGTCAGTGTGTTTCCTGAAATCGCCCAGCATGAAGGCAATGAGTCAGTATTCGTTAAATAGAAGATCATGGTTTCACGCAAGTGGTAGTAATATTATAAATTTATATTTTATAATGATTGGCAACAGCAATGCTGATGTCTTTGATTCAGACATTTCTTGCGCTTGTGATTTGTGTTGGAATACGGCCTTGTTAACAGCCTTGCATCATCAGAATCACATCTGTGTCGAAAATCATTTAAATGGGCATCCTTCGCTATACGCACTCAAAAACGCCGCGACATCAAAGAAGTTGAACCGTCCATCTCCATTGATATCCGATCGCGGATTCATGTTGCCGAACTCGCTGATGAATGCAGAGACATCTAGGAAGTTGAGCACGCCGTCATTATCGAAGTCTGCAACACATTCATTGCAGTACGTGTCAATATTCACGGTGAGAATTTCATATTGAGAAATGATTGCGATTGAGTTGTTCAATGCAGCAACACTCTGTGAATCTAAGTTGATGTACTGCGACCCAACTAGTGATGGGTTGTGCGGATCACCAACATCAATCAGCAATACCTTATTTTCCCATGTAAACCAATATGCGTACCCATCAACTACTTCCAGTATTCCACTTCCATTGACATCTACGTCTCCATAGCTTTTTAAATCATCAATAGAAGAAATGTGTAGGCTCGAATTCGAGTTGTTGGTTCCATAGAGAACTCCGTTGACTATCTGAATATGTTCAAAGGCAGTTGGAGCTACATGATCTGTGCGCATCGGACGAAACGGATCCGAAAGATCAATCTCCGATAGAATTGGGGTTGGAGCATCATCGATCTCCATTACATGACTGATAAAGATCCGATCGTCCGCAAAGGCAGAGCTATGGACATCAGTATCCGCGATGTGATAGAACGCGAGAAAATCAACCTGATCTATATTACTGATGTCAAATATCGCGTAGCTCGATCGATCTACTTGCAGCCACAATGTTTCGTTGTGGATCTCGATATCAACAATGTCTTTAAATACTTCGTAAGTCAATATCTGCTTTGGTTGTGTTGGCGTTGAATAGTCAACCAGCTCCAAGCCAAATGATTCCCTGATGATGAATGCAACTTCATTGTGAACCACAATGTCTGTGATTGAATACAATTCCGTGTAATACTCTGAAACAATCACAGGGGATTCGGGTTCAGACATGTCGAGAGCCATAATCCCTTCCATAGCAGGATCAACAAAGTGCTCGCGATAAACCGGGATGAACAACATGTCAGTCTCAAACGCAACATCACTCGAGTAGAGAACCTCGATCAGATAATCCGAGTGTTGATTTACTCTCCAGTAATCCGAGTATGGAACAATCGTGTTCGCCTGCGCCATATCCAAAGCACTAAACCCAGATTCTTCTCCAGCGACAACTGCCACACCTGAGTTCAATACTGCTAACTCATGCGCGTAAGGTCCGATTGAAGACAGTTGCCCTGTAAGTACTGGTTGCGTCGGATCCGCGAGTGAAAACCGAAACACATTTCCATACGCAGAAAGCACAGTCAGAATCCCATTCTTGAAGTGCAAATCACTCCGAGGGCTCCGATGAAGATCGCCCGCCAACTCGTAGATGTACGACTTGCTGAGTTCCACCAGTTCATCTCCTGATTGAACATCAAATACCTGCATCCACAAGCGCCCGTAAAGAACGAGAACTCCTTGATCAACCTCAACATGTGCATAGCTGAGAACATCATAATCAAAGGTCATGTTCTCTTGCAGGTTCGAAGGATCACTAATATCGATTATCACGAGTTGCTCAGAGTTTAACGATACATATGCTTTGGAATCGCTTGCCGCAAAATCTTGCACGAAGGTTGGGAACGAAAATGAATCCATCTTAATCGGATTCGTTGGGTCACTCAGATCAACTGTGACTAACCCGTCGGTTTTATCAATGAGATATGCAATCTGCCCTTGAATCAGAATATCAGTAATTTCATCTGTTGTGTCGAGTGTACTGATCTGATGAATCGCACTGGGGTCAGATATATCAAAGATCGCTATGCCAGATTCGTACCGATTCAAAATCATGAGCCCAGAACCGACTTCGACAACTTCAGGCTCTTCAACTACAATCGATTGCAGTAGTATCGGATTCGCTGGGTCCGACATATCAACCGAGCTCAGTGTCGGTTGATGGAGCGATTTGTCCCAATGGGCTGCAATCACAACATCGCCAACCACATCAATACTAAATGTGTATCCCTCAGGGAGTATAAATTGACCCAAGTATCCTTCCATGCTGCACGCGAGCCCACCGGTGCTATCTTGTCCTCGAACTTCTGAGATCATCGTCCCAAGCAATCCCAAGCAACATAGCCCCAAAAGGCTCGCAGAGACCACTTGCCCTAGCGTCCGATTAAAATATTGGATAATCATGATGTGCCTTGTTGTGCAAAGCCCTCAAGCATGCATCGACACCATCGCGCATGCGAGAACCCCAGTCATCGTGAATGCTTATACGACAGTGGGCTCGTGCCGGTTCCGATATAACTTCTTCAGAATATTACATGAACATCAGATGAACTACTATCACGAACAAGTGACATTGTCTCCATTGTCGATATCCACAGTTGGAACGCATCGACATGACTGAACTGATGTCATCCATTCGCTCTCACCGAGTTCAAGGACAACCCGCTCCGAATGCAGCTAAAAACGCTGACACATCAAAGAAGTTGAGCATCCCGTCCCCAGTAAAGTCTGCGGCTGCATCCCCGTTCCCAAACGCGTTCAAGAACGCAGAGACATCAAAGAAGTTGAGCATGCCATCTCCTGTAAGATCACCCAAGCACACGCCAACAGTGATATCAGACGATTCCATTAGATGACCGAAGTGTGGAGCCGCAACATCCGCGAGCGGATTGCCGTGCCCATCTTCTGTCCAACTCTTCGCGTCAACCAGCGCTCTAAATGCACGCCGGTAAATCAATCTCGCCCGAACATGAACATCGTTGCTATTGGGAAGTTCGAATGTGTAGCTAGAACTGTCAGTCGCTAATGCAGGGATTCGATTATCGAATGTGATACCTGTTGCATCCGTAAAGAAGGTAGGCCCATTCCCGTTCGCATCATGGTTCACTTTCCCGAAGTATCGACCAGGCAATCCCGCATAGTACCCTTGCTCAGGATCACCAACTCCGCCTAGATCATGAATGATTTGATCGCCGGTAAATACCAGATCGTCGCCGTTCGATTCGTTGTACGCTTCAATGACCAAAATCATGTTCCGCACAGTTACCCCTGTAGGAAGATGATGACCAGTGTACAGATTAGATATGTCCACATCCACATGGAGTTGATTTCCAACAACAGAAGTGTTGACGATCATCTCTGCTGCATTTTCTAAGAACTCTGGAGTAGAACCCAAGATCGTATGATTTCGCACAGTGCCTGCTTCGCGCCCGAGATCCATCAAAATGCTGACCTGCGTATCGTTATCAACAGGCATATGACAGTCGAGACAACTCGCGTACTGCCCTGAGTTCGGATCCGCATACGGCGTATCGACCCACTCCAGATAAGTAGGCTCGGATATCACGCCGTTGTATGTATGATTCTCGTCAGGGTCCGCCGCGTCTTGATGACAAGAAGCGCAAGTCTCTGCGACGAGCTGAGGGTTGTAAGAACCTCGCATCGTTGTAGGTAGTGAAAAATCAACATCTCCAAGTAGTCCGTACATCACTTGGTTATAGCTCGGACCCTCAGGTCGAGTAAACTCAACCGCGCCAGGGAACACGCCAGGGAAGTTGATCTTGCTCACATCAACATCCGCAATCTTGTGACAAGTGTCACAGGAAATTCCATGTACAACTCCAGGAGATGGATACCCAACATCAGTCGGGTTTTCCATGCGAGAGAATGGGTCCTGAATCCAAGGCTCAGGTTGATGACATGAAGCACACTCTGAGGTTGGATTCGATTTGCTGAATACCGAATCACGCGTGTATACAAATCCGCCCATCCCGCCAGGCGTGCCAGTCCCGTTAAAAATATCATGCACCCATGTATTGAGTCCTGCTTTCGCCATCGGAGTGTCAGTCCATTGCTCGAGCTGCTTTGGATGACAGACCCCGCAAGAGGCCGGCGTCATAAACTGATAGCTCGGATCATTCGCGTGAGGAACAACTGGGATATCAATATTGATGACGGTCGAGTCACCAGTGTTGTAAGAAGCAGATTGATTGAAGTATCCCTTGTGAGCCGCCACGATCACCGCTGAATCCGTGTCTGGAATAGTCAATGAGTACGAGCCGTCCGCTTGGGTTGTTGTCCGAGTCGTAGTCGCTTGGAGTGTCACGATCGCATCTGCGATCGGTTGATTCGTCGATTCATCTCGAATGACACCGGTCAGCACAATATCTGCGCACGCGATTCCTGCTAAACCGCACAATGTAATGGCCGTCAGTTTCGTCGTGAATCGCCATGATCGGGTCATTTCTACGCTCCTTTAAGGACAAACTGCTTCAAAAAACAGTTTAAAACAGGGAATGTAGATCAGTATCGTCGATATCAGCGACAAAAACAAGACAATAATGTCCAATTTATTTAGACATTCTGTATTGCTTGTTATGCAGGAAATTATTCGCTTTTAAAACGGAGGCATCTCTTCGTCATCGAAACTCACGTCATTACCTGATCCGTCACGGAAGTTCGCTTCAGGCCCACTCTTGGACCCAGGCGCGAAATCCTGGACTGGAACAGGCGCTGCAAAGTCTTGTCCGCCCGATGCAGGCGCTTCTGGTTCAAACCCAGGACCGTCGTACCCGTACGATTTGCCTTCCATCTCTTGCGAGAAACCGTAGCTTCCGCCGCGATGATGATTGTCTGAGTTCTTGAATCGAACCGTGCCTGCATCCCAAATCAACTTCACAGTACCTGTAGGCCCGTTACGCTGCTTTGCGATGATCAACTCCGTCAAGTTGAGCTTCTCGCGATTGTCCTCGTCAAACTCAGGACTCGTCGGATCCCAAGCTGGATCACCACGATGGTAATACGACTCACGATGCAAAAGCATTACAACATCCGCATCCTGTTCGATCGAACCTGATTCACGAAGATCCGACATCTTGGGTCGATTCCCTTCACGTTGCTCTGCGCCACGATTCAACTGCGCCAAACATATCACTGGGAGCTTGAGCTCTCTCGCAAGTGCCTTGATCGACCGTGAAATTTCAGAAACCTCAACCTGTCTCGATTCACGAGCAGAAGTAGGGGAGGAAAGCAACTGAAGATAGTCAATCACGATACAACCAATGTTGTGCCGTTGCTTCATCCGACGAGCTTTCGCGCGCATCGCGAGCACTGTCATCCCCGGAGTGTCATCGATATAAATCGGCGCCTCAGCGAGTTCCGCAGATGATCGAGTCAGCTTTTCCCATTCGCCCCCGTTGACACGACCTGTTCGTAGTTGATTTGAATCAACACCAGATCGAGAGGATAACAATCGTTGTACCAATGCGCCGCGAGCCATTTCAAGCGAGAATACACCCACAGGAACCGGATTGTTGATCTGCTTAGGCGCCCAAGGAGTCGCACCGCCAAACGCGATTTGTTCTGCGATATTCAGCGCGATCGCGGTTTTACCCATCGAAGGACGAGCTGCAAGAATCAGCATTTCTTCGGGTTGGAGCCCAGAGAGTAACTCATCAAGATCAGTGAATCCAGTCGCGGTTCCCGCAACCGCTTGTCCCTCTGCTTGCTCAATCCGTTCCATCTCCGCGAGTAACAACTCCTTGAGCGATTCAGGTTCAGCATTGATATCCTCAGATGCAATATCGAAGATCCGTTTCTCCGCAAGATCAATCACACCCTTCGCCGCGTCGATTCCGCCGCCGCCTTGGTTGTACGCATCGTAAAGGATCTCGCCTGCAGCATCGATCAGCTTACGCAAACGGAAACTATCCGCGATGAGTTTCGCGTAATAAGGCGCATTTGCCGCACTCGGAACCGCTTCTGCGAGCTCCATCAAATACTCGGCGCCGCCAACCTGATCAAACAAGCCCTTCGCTCGCAAAGATTCAGTCAACTGAACAAGGTCACCCGTCTGATGCGCTTCATACGTATCAACCAGCGTTTGATAGATCACACCATGCGATTCTTTGTAGAAAAGCTCGCCGTTGGGGATCAGCTCAACAACATCATTGAGAATCGTTGGATCAAGCAAGATCGATCCAAGCAGCGATCGTTCCGCATCCACATGATGAGGAGGAGTCCGATCGAACAGCTTTCCGACATCGGGCGCATTGGATCGCTTGCCCTTCTTTTTCTTGAAAGGCTGATCCGAGTTCGATTCAAACATATTTCCGTCGTTCATCGCAAGCATCATAAGCGATGCCTTGCTCGAGTTTCATAACCGACAGCTTGACCCCAGCGAATTGGGCACTTTCCGGAAAATATTCATCTATAATCGACCATGAGTAACAATCCATCACCCACCCAGTTCTATGACGAAGGCGAACGACTCCCTGACACACTCCCGGATTCGCCGTTCCCGCTCTTCAAAGAGTGGTATGACCAAGCTTGGCAAGAGCGACTCACCCCAAACGCAAACTCGATGTGCATCGCAAGCACTCACCAAGACGGCGGCCCAGATGCTCGGATTGTGCTCTGCAAATCAATCAATGTTGAGCAAGGCTCAATCATGTTCTACACCAACTACCACGGCCAAAAGGGACAACAACTCGAAGCGTCCCCAGCTGCGAGCGCCGCAATCCACTGGGACTTCTACGAACGACAAGTCCGAATCCGAGGACAAGTCGTCAAAGCAACCGAAGAAGAATCAGATGCATACTTCGCTTCAAGAGCAATCGAATCGCGACTCGGATCATGGATCTCAGAACAATCACAACCAATCGAATCGCGAGAAGCACTACTCGAAAAAGTCACAGACATCATCGACGAACTGGGGATCGATGCTTCTGATCTGATGGATGGTAAAAAAATCACTATCCCTCGCCCGCCACATTGGGGAGGATACCACCTGCACGCGCACACCATCGAACTCTGGTCCGCAGGCACAGGCCGAATCCACGATCGAGCTCGTTGGACTCGTTCGATTGATGTCGTTGACAGCAAAGTCACAACAGGACCCTGGTCGTCAACAAGGCTCCAACCTTAATCGGATGCTCAGCGAAGTGAAGTTTTTCAGTTTGTAACCAAAGCTTTAAAACGGTAGCATTGTTCGGAAATATGCTCGCCGCAACCTAACCCAAGTTGCGCGATCAACTGCTTCCCCAGTCCCCGTTTGAACCCGAGCTTCAGCTAACAAACCAACGCGTTTCCAGTATCCACCCAGCACGCCCCAAGCCCAGATGATTGATCGATCAGGATCATACAAGTTGGTTGGTTCACTCGCAACTCCATTGAGTTCAACGATCCCGAACCCCTCGCCGCGAGAGAGTGCTTCGAGCGAATCGCATCTTAGATCAAATCGACCGATGTCGAATCCTCTCCCATCATCATCACGAAACCCACGCACAATCTGTTCGATCCGCGCTTGGAGTTCCGCGGTATTGAGTTCATGCCCATCACAGAACATCGCTCCCTGCGCATGATTCCCTGCGAACCCAAGAGAGATTTTTTCGCCAGCCGCAGGGACCAACAGTGTTTGATTCATCAATCGTTCCACGAACATCGCCGCTTGTCTGCGATGTCGTCGATCCTTGAGAATTAGCTGTCGAACAGTCCTTTTTCCATCTCCAACAACACTTGGAAAATGTTTCACAGTGATCGCATAGATCTCGCCTGTAGTGCTCGATTGTTCTGTTTGCTTGATTGAATCGATACTCCGAGACCAGAGCACGCCAACCTCGCAAGCGCCTGAATGAAACTTCTGAATCACAAATGCATCGGGTTGTGTTCGACAGTACTCCGCGACTTCTTTCATGCTCTTTGCGAGTTGAACCCCGATCCCGCGTTCGCCGACATCAGGTTTGCATATGACCGGGAGTCCACCAATTTCCGCATCTGTCTCAACAACATCAATCGCACGAGCAATCCTTCGATCAACATTGTCATCAACATCAATCAAGACACACTTGAGGATCGCATCGTCATTGCCCAGCTTGGAGTTGATATCAATCTTTGATTCACCTTGCACGCCTCCATCGTCAGCATATCCAGGATTCACAGCACCGAGAGTGCGAATCCCTTTTCCGCTCAAGATCCACTTTATTCCCCACCAAGAAACTGGGATGTACAGAATCCATGTTGCCCAATATTCATGATTCATCAACCGTTCAATCGCTGATTTTATCCGCTGCCTGCCTTCCCATGTGACAACCAAACGCATGAATACGAGTCCAGCCCAAAGCAGTCCAGCGCCGATCACGAGCCCAAAGATCCCGTGTTCAAATGTCAATGCAAGTGTCCAGGTTCCACCGATCAGTCCCACGAAATGAACAGGAACAATGTACGCGATGCCGCGCACCCATCCCCATTTCGTTCTAGGCCGATCAAGCACTCCCGCTGAACGGACCAACCATAGAGCCCGACCAGACATCATCCCCAGGATCGCAACTCCGAAATCAACTCCAAACAAGCTCACAATCATCATCGTGATGACAAGTCCAAACGATGCGAATCGCCAGACCAGTACAATCACCGAAATGAGTTGTAGCCACCAAGGCAGCCCGCGTGCTTGTTCCCCAGCCCAGTGCATCGCCGCATCAACCCCAGACCGTTCTGGTTTAGGAGCCAAATCCAAATACCCAGTCTCAGCCTCAACCCCCTCTGGGTCATGCCGATCAAAGAACGCATTGAGATATCCCGCAGTCTCACGCGCTTGCATAAAAGGTAAGAAGTGCGACGCATCGAGCATTACTAGTTTGGAAGTAGGCATCATCTCATGATGCATCTCCGCCGCCCAATCCATCACTAAAAAATCATCGCGCCCATGCAAGATCATCACCGGAGTCTCAATCGTCGGCATGATCTCACTGAGCCTGCGCTGATCCGAATCCCAGAAACTCCAAAGCCATCCAACCCGTAAATCGTGTGTTCCCAATAGTCCAAAGTGGGGGATCAGCTCGGGTGCGTACCCTACGAATGCAATCCCGACCGCGTACTTCACATGCTCAAAGAAATATGAACCACTTCCCTCAGACTCTTGCGAGCCGACCGACGCCAACATTGTGAGAGATGCAACTCGCTCAGGATGCAGATCCGCCATGCGAAGACCAACCCCGCCTCCGTTGGACCATCCAACTAGATGCACGCGATCCACACCCATCGAATCTAGAAACGAGAACATGTGCTTTGCTTGCACGCGATACGAAACATCATCGCCCATATCAGACTGTGCAAACCCAATTAAGTCCGGAGCGTACACTGCCCGTTTTCCCGTCGTCAGCATTCCGCCGATTCTTGCAAAGTCCGTCCCCATCCCAGGAGCGCCATGCATGAGTAGCACAGGAGTGTTTGATTCTGAGGGATCCTGCGAGGATGTTCCCCATCGCTGATAAACCAACTCGAGCATATCGCCGGAGATGATCTCTCCATCATGTCCACGATTTAAAACTTCAACGCTAGGTCGATCACTTCCAGGTAAGAGAGAATCGTTCATCCCGCCTGTGAATATCTGGACCAAGTGCGATGAAATCAGCAATATCAAATATACAAAAAGTACAACTCGTTCGCGTGATCGATATAACCCTTGCTTCTTACTCATGAGAAGTTGATTGGCTTTCGTTTGCGGAAGTTTTCATCTGAACATACTTTCGCTTGCGAATCTCCGCAGTCCCAAGCTGTCCGCACGCCGCCATTGTATCTCGACCTTTCGTGCGTCTGCAGTTCACAAACACGCCGTGCCCGACGAGTCGAGTGACAAACCGTTCAACAATCTCATCACTTGGCGCATCCCAAGGAGAGTCTCGTCTAGGGTTATAAGGAATCACATTCAAAAGCCCGCCGTGCCCTTTCGCTTTCTCCCTAGTTGGATCCTTCATGAATGGTTTCATCCACGCCGCAAGCTCATCCGCATGCTCGTCATTACAGTTCACGCCAGGGATGAGCACATATTCAATCATAATCTTTCGGCCGCCGCGAACCTCACGCAACTCCAAGAGAACATCCTGCAATCGTTGCATATTCCATTTTTTATTGACTGGCATCAACTCCGAGCGAACTTGATCATTTGAAGCGTTCAGTGACAGCGCAAGCCCAAGCCTTTTCCACCCAGGTTTCTGCACTTGCTCTTTAATCCGTTCGAGCCCATCAACTCGTCCAACAGTCGAGATCGTTATCCCGCTCATTGGAATGCACGCACCATTCCGATCCGTCAAACAATCAATCGCTTTGAGAACCTCATCAAGATTGTCCATGGGCTCACCCATACCCATGAACACAATGTTGTCGATCTCGATGCCCTCGATGAATCTTGCTGCCCACCATTGAGCGACAATCTCATCCGATCGCAGAGAGCGAATCAAACCCATCTGAGCAGTCTCACAAAAATCGCATCCCATCGCACATCCAACTTGCGAAGAGACACAAAGCGTGTGTGTTTTGCGTCCCGATCGACCGATCATTGGGATAATCACAGATTCAATATCATCGAAATCAATCCCGCGATCTTTGAGCCGATGCTCTGGATTCGGGAGTCGTTGCACAAACTTGATTGTGACTCCCTCATCGACAGCCTCTTCGTGTCTCGTCACAATTGCAGGAATATGGATTATTCCAGGAGCAAAGTCTGTCGCGCCATCCCGATAGATTGCTTCATATGCTGTCTTCGCACGTCCGCGGCCAACCTCTTGGGCACTGCAAAGCACCTGATACGCCTCAAGCGTCAATCCTAAAGGGGAAATCGGTTTAATTTCGTCTGCTCGTGCCATTACATCAAGGATAGACATACCAGCATCAGCGCACAACCCGCATTGAGCGAGCTACCATCACTCCACAACTCGTGAACGATACCACAACCTATTTTTTAGACAAGCAGAGGCCCAACATGGCATGGATGAAAATCAAAGACGCCTTCGACGCGAAACCAGGCGTCGAACTCACAATCAAAGGCTGGGTCCGCACCAAGCGTGACTCAAAAGCCGACGGCGGACTCTCCTTCATCGCAATCAATGACGGCACCTGCTTCGATCAAATCCAAGTCGTCGCAAGACACGATCTCTCAAACTACGAAGAGATCGCAAAGCTCAACACCGGATGCTCTGTCGAAGTGGACGGCCTCCTCGTCGAATCACAAGGAAAAGGACAGTCCGTAGAGATCCAAGCAACCGAAGTACGAATCATCGGATGGGTTGAAGACCCAGACACTTATCCAACTTCCAACAAACGACACTCCTTTGAATACCTCAGAGAAGTTGCCCATCTTCGCACCCGAACCAACACCTTCGGATCCGTCGCGCGCGTTCGCCACGCACTCGCTCAATCCGTCCATCGGTTTATGGACGAGCAAGATTACTACTGGGTCCACACTCCGATCATTACCGGTTCAGACTGCGAAGGCGCCGGAGAAATGTTCAGAGTTTCCACGCTCGATTTCATGAACATCCCAAAGACCGATGAAGGACAAGTTGATTTCTCCCAAGACTTCTTCGGAAAAGAATCGCATCTCACCGTCTCGGGTCAACTCAATGTTGAAACCTACTGCAGTTCGCTCAGCCGAGTCTACACATTCGGACCAACCTTCAGAGCTGAAAACTCAAACACGCCGAGACACCTCGCTGAGTTCTGGATGATCGAACCAGAGATCGCATTCGCAGATCTCCACGACAACATCAACCTTGCATCGGGAATGCTCAGAGCATGTGCATCCGACCTGCTTGAAAAGCGCATGGACGACCTTGAGTTCTTCAACCTCCGCATTGAAAAGGGGATCATCGATCGCCTCAAGATGATCGCTGAGACTCCAGTCAAAACGATCACGTACACCGACGCGATTAAGATCCTCGAATCATGCAACGAAAAATTCGATCACCCAGTCAAGTGGGGGATCGACATGCAGACTGAGCACGAGAGATTCCTCGCCGAGAAACATTTCAAGCAACCAGTCGCAGTGATCAACTACCCCAAAGACATCAAAGCGTTCTACATGCGTCTCAACGATGAAGGCACCGACGGCGCTCCAGGGCGCACAGTTGCGGCTGTAGATATCTTGGTCCCAGGAGTTGGAGAACTCGTCGGAGGATCACAAAGAGAAGAACGACTCGATGTCCTCGACGCACGAATCGATGAGATGGGGCTCGACAAGACCGACTACTGGTGGTACCGAGATCTACGCAAGTATGGAACAGTCCCACACGCAGGGTATGGCCTCGGATTCGAAAGACTCATCCAGTTTTGCACAGGAATGCAAAACATCCGCGATGTGATCCCATTCCCACGCGCACCAAAGCAAGCGGAGTTCTAAATGCGAATCACGCTACTTACGCTCGCGATCGTTTCGACATCTACTCTCGCAGACTCTCCGCTCCCCGCAGATTCTGTGGAGTCTATCCGTGTGCATCAAGTCATCGAAGGAATGCAAGCCGCCATCTCAAAAGCCGACATCGGCGCATACATGGCTCTCGTCGATACTTCCGACTCGGTATTTGCGACTGAACAGCGCGCGTGGATTTCGGATCTTCAAACTCATCCAGTCGAAGAGATCGAGCTCGCAATCGCGTGGAATGAACCAGTCCGTATCCAAGACGATGGATCCGCAATCGCAAACCTCGAAATCACATGGCACATCCCAAACGAAGAACTCAACAGACTCTTTGCTTACCAAGCTCGATTCGAACCTATTGCGTCATCACAAGGACAATGGATCTTCGCAGGCCGCGCATGGGATGTATTCAACGATCAAACCGCAGGAGTTCGAGTCTACTCAGATTCAGTCCATGAAGATCTCGCAAACCTTTGCGCAGACAGAGTAGAAAATCTCCGCGATATCATCGCAGAGAATATGGGATTTGATTACTCGAATACCGATCCAAAAGAAGTCGTCGTCAAAGTCTACCCAGAAATGTCTTCGCTCCAAGCATCGATCTATCTCTCATACACCGACGGCCTATCAGGATGGAACGAGCCTGGAGAATCCATCAAAATTCTAGGCCGAGAAAAATTCACCACCGACCGACTCGATCCGCTCCTCGCACACGAAATCGGACACGCCGTCAGTTTCGAGTTCGGACCAGAAATAAACCTCGCTCCATGGTGGACCCTCGAAGGGATCGCCGAAGTCGCCGCAGGCCTGTTTAGAGATTCTTGGGATTCCAAAAACAAACGAATCTCCAAACTCGCAAAGGACAACAGCCTTCGTGATTGGAATCTTCTCGCCGATTTTCGAGGCGAAGCAAACAATCACGCAATGTATGTCTACCTGCAAGGCTGGTCAATGATCGACTACATCGATCGAATCCACTCAATCGAAAAACGAAACAAGTGGTTCGCAAAGCTCGGCGCAGGAGCAACGCTCGATGATGCTTCAAAATCAGCCTTGGATATTAGTTTCGATCAACTCGATATGAACTGGCAACAATCTCTACTGAGCTGGAATGAAGACTCATCAAGCGACTAAGGTTGCTCGTTCATCTGATTCTCAATCCGCTCCAAGTTCTCATCAGGAGCAACGACTCGTGTCGGCGCCTGCGTCGGAGTCGGAGTCGGAGTTGTCCTAAAGAACATCGCATACATCCAGAGGATCGTCGCAAGGAAGATCGTCCAAATCGCGACATATCCGATCGAGTCACGCAGCTGAGCTGGTTTGTTCGCAACAGGGCGCGAAAGCAAGATCAATCCCTTCGCTCCCAAAGGTAACCCATGCGTCTTTGATTGTGTATATGCTGTTTTGCTTTTAGACTTGGTTACACGAATCAANGTTTGCCAAATCGATTCAATCTCAGAGTCTTCGAGTTCTGCAGGAACGACAGCNTCGTCCGAGCTCCCAGCGCCTCGATCAGCGACCGCCGCATCAGGAACGCGAGGCTTCGCACGAGTGTCCGTAGCAGTTTCAACCGCATTCACAGTCGTTGTGTCAGATTCAGATACTGATGAATGCTCAACACTCGTCAATACAGAGTCATCGGTATCGACCGCAGCCGCAACCGCATCGATATCAGAGTTGTCTATTGCCGCGAGGTCTTCAGAAGCAACATCGTCAGAAATTGACGCTGTGACTTCGTCAAGATCAAGTTGATCGAGTAGCAGCGATGCTGAAAGCGACTCCGAAAGATCGTTCCCGAGTGCAGATGAATCTATTAGCTCACCATCAGGAGTCTCAAAGTCACCCATAAGGATCTCGTCACCGAGTCCTGCCAGCGCAGAATCAAGATCGCCGAGCATGTCATCTACTGAATCGCTTAGTTCTGTACTCGGTTCAGCTTCACTTTCAGAGGTATCAGCAGCCTCAGTATTTTCAACAATCTCGTCTGCGACTTCAGCGACGACCTCTGTAATGTCATCAGAAATATCAGTGTCGACAATCGCTTCGACGGATTCAGTTTCAGTTTCAGTTTCAGATTCGACTTCAGCGACAGCACTATCGTTTGTGGATACAGGAGGATCTAAAAGATCATCGACATCAAGACCTGCTGCGATGGATTCAAGATCAAAATCAACGCCGCCAACAGCATCTTCGATTGATTCAGTTTTGCTATCAATTTCATCTACAGTCTCAAATGAAGATTGAATTTCTTCAACTACATCTTCAACCACTTCACTAACTAACTCATCGACAACTGCATCCTCCGAGCCCGTTTCATCCACAGCCTCAGATTCCGTAGTGGTATGAGACTCTTCAACATTCTCAGTTTCAGATTCTACCGAATCATCGTCAGCGAACTCCTCAGTCACCAATGCATCGTTAATCGAATCCAGCATTGTCTCATCGATAATTTCTTCAGCGACTTCAGCGACTTCAGCGACTTCAG
>JGI24723J26617_10000899_pt1 | contig 27653 bp, 24 predicted proteins | sample Cruoilmetagenom6_FD_26617 | JGI IMG/M metagenome (IMG submission 26617)
ACCGCACCTGATGGTGAGGCCGAAACTCACGCACTGCTCCGGCCCGAGCCGCTAGCGACACGAGATGGCTCGCCCGCCGCAGCTCTCTGGAGCCTGAACTCTCGGTGGCGCCACATCAACCACGGATCCTATGGTGCTGTGCCGGTCTTTGCCCAGCTGCGGCGGATGGCCTACTTGCAGGAAACCGAAAACGCACCCCAAAAGTGGTTCATGGAGGTGGAGGCACGCGTCGCCAACGCCCGAGCCGAGCTTTCGGACTTTCTCGGTGTACCCGCTGAGCGCTTTGGCTTCGTCCCTAACGCCAGTGCCGGAATGACGGCTTCGATTCGTGCGCTGCAGATGCAGGCCGGCGATCAACTCGTCGTCACCGACCACGCCTACGGTGCGGTCGCGTTCTCCGCCAAGCGAGAAGCGCGTCATCGTGGAGCAAAAGTGCGTACCGTCCCTATCGAACTCAACGCGACAGCGGACGAGATCCTCACCGTGTTGGGTAGGGCACTCTCCAGAAAACCTGCGGGCCTTGTGGTTGATGCCTCAAGCTCCTCAACAGCCCGAGAGTTCCCGATTGCGGCGCTCGCGGAACTCGCCAACAAGCGCGGGGTGCCGTTGCTGGTTGATGCGGCCCACGCCCCCGGCGTACAGCACCGACCAGCTGAAGGAGTCGCGGCATCCGCCTGGGTGGGCAACCTGCACAAGTTTGCGTGCGGTTTCCGTGGCACTGCGGTGCTCGTGGCCGAGAAGGAATTCGCACAAGAGCTCTACCCGGTCGTCGATTCGTGGGGGATGGATGCCCCATTCCCGACACGATTCGACAGCCAAGGAACCGTCGATTACACCCCGTATCTAGCAACAGCGGATGCGATTACCGGGCTCGAAGACCGCATCGGTTGGGACACCATCCGGGGCTATATCGAGTCACTGCTCGACTACTCCACCGAGGTGGTCGCTGACGCGCTCAATGCGGCGTCGGGCGAGGAATCCCGAGTGGATGTTGGTTCGCCCGCCCCCGGCATGCGCTTGCTTCGGCTCCCCGGTGCGCTCGGGGCGACCGGCCCCGAAGCGCAGGCCCTGCGTCAACGAATCAGCGACGAGCTCGGCTTCGAGACGCAGATCACCAACTGGCGCGACACCGGTTACGTGCGTCTTGCGGCGCACGCCTACAACACGGCGGATGACTACGAACGCTTCGCGGAGGATGTCGTGCCCACCCTGGTGGGGTGGAGTCGTGAGAACTAGTCGCGGGTGCCGGCTACAGTCCGGAGGCTTCGCTCACGGCACGCACCCGGTCTGCATCAACCGCAATTCCGAGGCCCGGCGCGGATAGCGCTTGAAGGCGGCCAACACTCGAATGAGACTCCGGTGCGCCGACAATGTCGTACAGCTCATTGCGGGCGGGCGCCAGCTCGAATTCCTCGCAGGCGTTGCTCGCGAGAGATAGCGCCAGCGAGGAGGCGTACACAAGCGGCCCGGCGAAGGCGTGAGCATTTGCTTTGATGCCGGCGCGCGAGCACAGGTCAGCCGCGGCCCGGAATCCGCTGACACCGTCGATGCGGCCAGGGTCCATGCCAACCACGTCCACGGTGCCGGTGTTCAGAATCTCCTGAACGCCGGTCACATTCCACTCGCGCTCGCCGTAAGCAATGAGCACGCCCTGGGCGTTGTCGTGAAGCCGGCGGTAGCCCGCGGGGTTCCGTGCCCCGAGGGGTTCTTCGAGCCACGCGAGACCGAGCGGTGCCAAGGAGTCGATGCGGGACTGTGCCTGCTCGACACTCCACCCGAGTCGCGGCGCGACATCGATCATGATCTGAGTGTGGTCGCCGACGGCCGTTCGAAGCGACGTCATGAACGCGATGTCCCTTTCGAGCTCTACGCCGAGACGGGACGCTCCTGCCTTGCCGAACGCTATCTTGATTCCGGATGCTCCCCGACGTTTCACCCATTCGGCCATTTCGGCCGTCATCTCACCCAGGTCGGCTACCGACGCGTGGCAGGTGATGATCGGCTCCAAACTCGCCTGCGGCTCCGCACCCAGAAGGGTGGCAAGGTTTGCGCCTTCGCGGTGGCCGACAAGATCCCACAGGGCCATGTCGATCGCGGACACAGCAAAACTTGCTATTCCCGCGCCACCATGCCACCAAGCGTGTGCGGCCATTGTTGCGTTTGCCGCCTCCGGGGCTGCGGGGGTGCGTTCGAGTGCGCTGGCGAACCCTCGAACCAGAACCGCTGTTGCGCTCGCCGCCTCACGCACGATCGTCGCCGCCTCACCCCAGCCGACGGTGCCCGCGTCATCCTCGACCCGGACTAGGCAGCTGTAGCGGGTGCTGTTGTGGTCGTTCGCCTCCCGGTACGGCAACGGGTAGGCGTCTATGCGGGCAATCGTTGGCACATTCATCGAACAACACCCCCACCCTCGGCTGCGCTGCGATACACGAGCTCCAGGGCCTCCGCTGTGAGGGCTCCGAGCGAACCCGGCGCGGGATTATCACTGCCGCCCAACGCGATATCGATGAGCGCGTGTGCTGGTCCTTCCGCCTGGTAGGCGCCATCGCCGGCGGAAAGTTCAAGGCGGTGCTCCCCGCTATCCGGCCGGTAAATCCACGCCTCTTCGCGCAATACATCCACCATGGCCTGACCTTCGCTTCCGACCGCTCTCACCTGCAGGTCATGCTTGTCTTTCCATGCGCCCGTATGGGCTGATGCTCCCGAAAGCACACCAATCGCGCCGCTGGCGAAGTTGAGAACTGCTGCGTCGTGCAGTTCGACCGGGGTGGTCGCTGCCCCAAACATCTGCGCGGATGCCGCAACCACTCGGTCGGGAAACAAGGAAAGCGTGAGCCCGAGCGCGTGGCTCAACTGGGCCTGACCGTAGCCTCCACCAGAAACAAGCGGATCGGTCCAGGTCGCGGTTTGCGGCGCGGAATCCTCGGCGGAATCGGGGTAGGCACCGGTGCCGCTGAGCAGTTCCCGAGTCGACGACGACATGTGCACGGTGACATGTTCCAGTGTGCCTATACCGACCCTGCTGATCATTTCTTGTGCATCCCGAATCATCCGCATGTAGTTCCACCCGAACGCAATGAGAAGCTGTCTGTCGTGCTCTCGTGCAATCTCCACCAGATCCCAAGCCTCGGACGATGCAATCGTCATCGGCTTCTCGCAGAGCACATGGGCCCCAGACTTCAGAGCGGCCGAAGCATGCTCATGGTGCAGCGACGATGGAGACGCCACGATGCACGCGTCGACACCTGGTGCGAGAACATCGCGGTAGTCGGTCGAAGCAAATTCGAAACCGAATCGGTCACGAATACGTTCTGCGGCATCCCGGTTCGACCGGCACACACCGACAAGTTCGACATCGTTACGCGAGGCCAGCGCAGGTAGGTGCGCTGCTACCGCCCACGAACCGGCGCCGATGATGGAGACGCGGATTTTCTTCATTGAATTCCTCTAGAGGTCTGGCTGCTGGCTGCTGATACGGGATGCGGCTACGTGGTGACCCGGTAGCGACTGAGTGCTGAGGCGAGAACGCTGAAGCCCTCAACCAGTTGGCCTTCGTAGCCACTCGGTGTGCCATCCTTCATTCTCCAGTCGATGCCGGAGCCGAGTCCACCGAACGAGGTGTCATCGGCGATGGTGATTGCGAGTTCCTCAAGAACTTGGGCCGACTTCTCGGTCAGTCCCACACGGTCAAGGGCATCGACGATCACTCGCGTTCCATGGTGCGAATAACCGCCCTGCTGGTAGCTGCCCATCGGGAGGCCGAACACCACCCCACCGATGTCGTACTCGGGGATGCGCCAGATGTTCAGCGGGATCCCATTGCGGAAGTCATCCAATCCAATCGAGTCCCAGGCGGAGACCAGAGATTCCATGATGCCGCGAGCTTTGTTAACGGGAAGCAGGTCGGTCATGCATGCCATGCCGTTGAGTTGCGAGAACCCGTAGTCGTGGAGGGTGCCATCCTTCGAGCGCCATCCGGCGATGATTCCGGTCTTCGGGTTGTAGAAGGTGTCGAAATAGTTGCTCTGCAGTTTTTCGCGGGCGGTGGTGATGCGGGCGGCAAGATCGACCTCTCCTTGCGCTTCGAGCACGGGGATCCACAGCGTCCACGTTTCGAAAACGACAGCGTTAGCCCAAGCATCCTTCCAGCCAAAGGAGAGCACGTCTGCCCAGCACGTGCTCCACTGGTGATCGCCACTGTTGCCGATGCGCAGGGTGGACTCGACTAGACCATCGCCGTCAACATCGCGGGCGAGCATGCTTTCGAGTTCGCGAACGAGCACCGCTCTGTTGCGAGAGAACCAGTCACCGGTCTTCTCCCATGCCGCGAATTTGGCGGCGGCGCCGAGCGTGTTTCCGCTCATGTGAACATACTCGTCATCAAGACGGTGGTCGCCGTGGGAGGTGGTTCCACTGCCGTAGCTAGGAGCCCCGTCGAGCCAGCGTTGCAGAGATCGGCCCACCCATTCCATGGCGGGGATCGCCGGTGTTTCATCCAATTGTTCTGCGATTGTCGACACGTCCGCAAGCGAGGTTGTGCAGTGCATCGATGCGCCGTTGTTGGAGTAGGTAGCGGTGTCACCGCGGAATGGTAGAGCCGTGAGGGTGTGGCGTTCGAGCATCCGGCGGATCGCATCTGGGGTGTCGTCGCGCAGTGTTGCAAGCGATGGAGTCTCGACCACGAGTTCGATGTCGGCAGTGTGGTGGCCGGCCGGAAGAATGTAGTCGCCGAAGTCAGTGGCGACTTCGCCCACTTTGAGCTCGAGGGTGTTGGTGTCGAGTGGACGCACAGAGTCACTGCGCCACAGCGCGTTGTCGCTCGCGGTGATGTTGAGCGTGCCGTGGCGGGGGAAATGCCAAGCGACCGCCCCATCGAGAATTCCGGTTTCGCCCTGATAGCTGAGTGGCCCAAGCGCGCATGACGGGGTGACGCGGTTGTTGGTGGCCACGTGCCAGGCAGAGCTGGTCCAGGCACGACGTTCGACGTCGCTGTGGCGTTCGACATGCATCCGGATGCGGTCAGCCTCGACCGTAAATTCGAGTACGTAGCGCTGCGAGGCTGCTTCACTCACGAACTCATAGCGGACTGTCGAAGCCGTCACGGTGGTGGTGCCGACATAGTCACTGTGCAGGAATCCCAGCGGCATGAGGCCGGTAGTAGCGGTGAAGCGCGGGCCTTGAGCAAGGTATTCGGCGTTCTGATCACGCAATACCGGGTACACCCCCGAGGGGTAGACGCCGCTGCGTACGATGTCCATGGATCGGGGCATCTGAAGCAGGTTGAAGTGGGTGTTTCCATTGCCGTCGGCGTCGAGGGCAAGATACGACCACGCTGGCGAGGTGAGACGGAATCCAACTTGCAGGTGGTCGGTAGAGAACCGCACTTCTGTTTGGGTCGCGCGGGCGGTCACACCGCGTGGTTGCCCGTCGAGATCCAGCCCGGCAACCGTGAGGCTGCCCTCGTTGTCGGGCTCCCAATCGTTGTCGGTCTCACCTTCGAGCACCATTCCGGTGGAAGCGAGATTCCAGCCCGGCCACCAATCGTCTGTGGCCGCGCGACGAACTTGGGCCACGAGCGAGCTTGCTTCGAGGCCAGCAAGGTCGAGACTGGCGCCGTTGGATAGCACTTCTTCGGCGGTGGACCGCAAGTGGCCTACTTCACGCCATTGGTTTTCTTTGTCGGCGGTGAACACCACGACGTCGAGAGCGGCATCAATTTCCTGCCCGCTGGCGCATTTGTGGTATCCGGGGGCCTGGGCGACGGAGAGTCGGTTAAACGTTGCCGGTTTGTTCGTGAAGATGGCTCGCTGGTGAATGATTCGCTGGTCGGGAGCACCCTCTTCGTGCTCTGCTGGGGCGCTCCACAATGAGCGGGTGTGCAGCCGCATGGGGGCGGCTTGTTCCATCTCCCACGACGGTGTGGCGAGTGGATGCGAGAAGAGGTTCATAAAAACCGGTAACCTTTCCAGAAACGTTGACAGGATGAATGTAACGGACTTACGCTCTCAATAAAAGCCCCAATGAGACCTCCCGAGGAAATGAAGAATGGCAGCAAAGAAGCGCCCACGTTCGAAAGTGGCTAGCCCCGGCCAAGCTTTCGTCTTGCCCCAGCTCCTGCTGATTCTGGCATTCATCTTTTGGCCGCTTTGTGCTGTGTTCTACTACTCAACCACGCAATACGATGGGCTTTCCGAGCCCGTCAATGTCGGGCTCGACAACTTCATCTTTCTTGCCACCTGGCCCGACTTCTACCGCATCCTCTTCAACAACCTGCTGCTGATTGGCGGTGTTGTGGTGTGGGTGTTTGTGCCGTTCGTCATGGCGATCGCGGTATTCCCCATGAAAGCGGCCTCCACAATCCGGGCCATCCTCTATATTCCGGCGATGCTGCCTCCGATCATCGTTGGCGGCGTCTTTCGCATCGTGCTCGCGGATGAGGGCCCCGTTAACGCTGGCCTGAGAGCGGTGGGACTGGGCTTCCTTGCTCCCGGCTGGTTCACTGACCCGAACATTGTTCTCATCACAGTTGTCGTCGTTATCGGCTGGGCAACTCTCGGAAGTGGTGTGCTTTTCTACTCCACCGGGCTAGCGGCGATTTCGCCGAGCTTCATTGAGGCAGCGCAGCTCGATGGGGTGAATCGATGGCAGATGATCTGGCACATTTATCGACCGGCGCTGCGCCCGATCACGAGATTCTGGATACTGCTGCTGACGATCTCGACAGTAACCGGGTTCTTTCCGTGGATTTACGGGCTCACTCAGGGTGGGCCGGGAGTGGCATCAACGACGCTCGACTACGCCGTCTACGCGACGCTTAATCAAGGCTCGACCCTCGGGCGCGGTGCGGCAATCGCCGTCGTAAGCCTCGTGTTCATTGCGCTCATTGTGCTTATCCAGGCGGGGATGCGTCGCATTCGCAAGGCGGAGGAATGGAACTAGTCATGAAGAAGAAGAACTGGTTCGAAACCGTCATAGTTGCGCTCGCGCTTGCCATCGTGCTCGGCCCGATCCTGTGGGTGGTGCGCGTCGCACTCAAGCCGACCGAAGAATACGTGGGTGAGCCTGCTAACTTCGGCGGAACGTGGACTCTGGCGAACCTCGGCACCGTGTGGGTCACCGGCGGGATGGCGGAAGCAATTCTTCACTCGGCGATCACTGTCGGGGTTGGCGCAACGCTTGCGGTCGGGCTCGCAGCGTGCACGGGATTCGCATTGGCCCGCTACCGGTTCCTCGGTCGTCAACTCGCGATTGTGCTCACGACCGGAGCAATGTTCCTTCCGGCGGCAGCTCTCGTCATTCCGATGTTCGAACTCCTTCACGCCTGGGGGATGCTGGATTCGCTCGTATGGCTTGGCGTCGTCTACGGAGTGATGTTCTCGGCGTGGGCCACCGTCTTCATGCGTTCCTTCTTCTCACAGCTACCTTCGGAGGTTTTCGAAGCAGGAGATGTGGATGGCGCTGGTCCGGTGAGGCAGTTTGTCTCCATTGCGCTGCCGATGGCGAAGCCCGCACTTGCAACCGCCTTCATCTTGACGTGCTTCTTGCAGTGGAGCGAGCTGCTGCTGGCTCTCTTGCTGCTTCCCTCAGGAGATACGCCGACTGTTGCGGTTGCTATCGCACAGTTCTCATCACAGTTTCGCACCGGAGGTCCGCTCACCGCGGCGGCCATGCTCGTCGGTACCGCTCCGGTGCTATTGCTCTTTGTCTTCGGGCAGAGGTGGCTGCAAGCAGGGGCCATATCGGGGGCGGTCAAGGACTAGATTCCCGACCACTTCCCACATCCCAGGGCTGATCGCAAGACCATCCCCGCACAACCCAAGGTGGGCAAGGATGCACATCACAATCACACTATGGAGGTAACACCAGTGTCACAGATATTCACGAAACGTCGTGGCCTCTCGATTGCTGCGGCAATCGGAGTCGGCGCACTGCTCGCTGGCTGCGCCGGTGGCGACAGCTCAGGTTCGGCTGACGGGCCCATCACCCTGTTGACCAGCGGCGATGCTGACACCACGCAGGGTCAAGGAAAAGCGATGAACGACATCATTGCTCTCTTCACTGAAGAGAGCGGCGTCGAAGCAGAACAGGATCGAGTCCCGTTCGATCAGTTCTTGGCATCCGCAACAACGAAGGCGCGCGCCGGCAAGCTCGGCGATGTCGTTGAGATGCTGCCGGGCGCCAACTTTGAATCTCTCTTCGGCTCGGTCGCTGACCTAACACAGGATCAGTTCGCCGACGCTGAACTTCTCAGCGGTTGGTCCGCCACGGTTAAGGATGTCGATGATGACTCCGTCTTCGCCGGTGTTCCCGTTGGTGCGCAGGGCGTCGTCTGGTACTACAACAAGGCCCTCTTCGAGCAAGTAGGGCTCGACCCTGAGACGCCTCCTGCTACCTGGGACGAGATGCTCGCAACGTGTGACGCCTTCAACGCTGAAGGCATTTCGCCGATCGGCATGTCCGGAAGCGACTCCTTCATTCTGTGGTGGGCATGGTCATCACTGTCGCCTCAGTTCTTCTCCACGGATGATGTCAATGCCGTTCGCGCGGGAGACATCGCTCTCAACGACCAGCGCTTCATGGACTCGCTCCAGCCGCTGCTCGACTCCTACAACGCTGACTGCTGGAACGCAGACTTTGCGGGCAAGAAGTTCACTGATGTCGAAGCAGACTTCGCCGCCGGTGAAGTTGCCATGGTGCCCGGTCTCGTGTCGAACGCCATCAACTGGAAGGTGTGGGATGACAAGCTAGGCACCGACGCCTACGGAGTATTCAACGCTCCGAAGGTTTCCGGCACGACCCTGCAGGGCCAGTTCTTCAACCCCGTACTCATGTACGGCGTAAGTGCTGAGTCGCAGAACCCTGAGGCTGCGCTGCAGCTGATCGAGACGATGGCATCGGCCGAAGGGCAGACCATCTTGCTCAAGGAAGCAAGCCAGTTCCCGAACCGTACCGACGTTGACGTCGTAGGCGTTACGGGCAGTACCGGAGCCGGGCAGATTCTCGAGATCGTCGATGCCGTTGGCGGAGTCGACGTTGCACAGAACCAGTTCAACGGTGCTGCACAGTCGGCGTCTTGGACGAACCTCACGCAGACGATGATCTCGGGTGACCTGAGCGCCTTCCTCGACGACCTCGAGAAGCAGCAGCGCGGCTAAAACCGCTCGCGACGAGACTGAGCCAGAACCCTTGCATCGTGCTGGGGGGAAAGAAAAACGGAGTTCTAAGAACATGAATGATCAACCAGCTCACGCGCAGCCTGTTCCGCTGGATGCGCAAGCGCACGGTCTGACGATTACCCGCATCGAGACGATCCCCATGGTCGCACCGCTTGCGCGAGAGTTTCGCGGTAGCCACTACCACATGACTCATCGCGCAACGATTGTGACCCGGATTCACACCGATGCGGGAATCATCGGTGAGGCATACACCGGAGATGAACACGAGACGATGTTTGACATCGATCGGATCATTCACGAAGAGCTTGCTCCCACGCTGATTGGCCAGGATGCTATGGCTATTGAGCGCCTGTGGGATACCGGTTACAAAGTGACGTTCGACATTCTCCGTGACCGCAGGCTCGGTCTCGTCGCCCTCGCGGCAGTGAACACTGCTATTTGGGATGCCGTGGGCAAGGCCCTCAAAACACCTCTCTGGAAGTTGTGGGGTGGCTACCGCAACGACCTGCCGATGATCGCTATCGGCGGGTATTACGGTGAGCCGCTCGGCAGCATTGCGGACGAGATGCACCACTATCAAGAGCTCGGACTGGCCGGGGTCAAGTTCAAAGTTGGTGGCCTTAGCGCTGCCGAGGACGCGGCCCGAATTACGGCGGCGCGCGAAGCGGCTGGCGATGATTTCATCATCTGCATCGACGCTAATCAGGGCTACAAGCCGGCTGTTGCTGTCGACTTGAGCCGTCGGATCGCCGACCTCAACATCCGCTGGTTTGAAGAGCCTGTCGAGTGGCACAACGACAAGCGTTCGATGCGCGATGTGCGCTATCAGGGGTCGGTGCCGGTGTGTGCCGGACAAACCGAGTTCAGCGCCAGTGGATGCCGTGACCTCATGGAAACCGGCGCGATCGACGTGTGCAACTTCGATTCCTCCTGGTCGGGAGGTCCGACCGCGTGGTTGCGAACCGCCGCCATCGCAACGTCCTATGACGTTCAGATGGGGCACCATGAGGAGCCGCAAGTGTCTACGCACCTGCTCGCAAGTCAGGCACATGGCACGCTCGCGGAGTGTTTCCACCCCGATCGCGACCCGTTCTGGTGGAACATGATCACTAATAGGCCAGAACTCAATAACGGCACACTGACCCTGAGCGACCGCCCGGGGTTGGGCTGGGATCTGAACTGGGATTACATCGACCAGTACCGTGTCTCGAAAGATTAGGTGAATAGAACATGAGCGATCTCTCTGGAAACCGGCGTGGAATGGGCGAGCGTCGATCGACGCCGCCACTTCGTCGTGCAGGAATGCGGGAAGTAGCTGAACGCGCAGGCGTCGCTATCTCGTCGGTTTCCCGAGTGATCTCCGATCACCCTGACGTCAGCGACAAGATGCGCGAGCGAGTGCTGGCAGCCATCGAGGAACTCGGTTTTCAGCCGGATGCGCTTGCGCAGAGTCTGCGCACGGGCGAAAGCCTGACGATTGGCTTCGTCGCGGCCGACATCGGGAACCCCCTGCTCGCCCAGATTGCTATGGGAGCAGAGCGGGTCCTTCGCCAGCGCGGATACTCAATGCTCGTTGCCAATTCTTTCAACGAGCCTGGGCTTGCGCTCCAGCAACTGCGATCGATGGAGCAACGTCGTATTGATGGTCTGCTGATCTCCGTCAGCGATGAGACCGACGATGCCCTGAACAAGGCGCTTGAGGCTGCGCACTATCCCGTAACGCTCATTGACCGCGAGATCGCGGCAACGTCGGCATCGGCGGTTCTTAGCGACCACGCCACCGGGATCAGGGCAGCCGTCGAGCACCTGATCTCCCTCGGGCACGACAGAATCGCGCTCGTCAACGGCAGCTCACAGGTGCGTCCGTCGCGGGAACGTGCTGAGACGCTCGCGACAGTTGCGGGCGAGCATCCGAACGTGGATTCGGTGATCCGGATGGGAGATTTCAGCGCCGAACATGGTTACGAGGCCACGAAGGAACTCATGTCGAGTCCGGACGCTCCGACCGCTCTGATTGCCGGAAGCAACCAGATTCTCGTCGGTGTGCTGCGTGCGCTGCGTGAACTCACGCTTGACATTCCCGGCGACGTGAGCCTTGTCACGTGTGACGATGTTGCTCTCTCAGAATTCCTCACCCCCGCCATCAGCACGATTTCGCGCGACCCGGCGCTGATCGGCCGCACGGCGGCGGAACTTGTGCTCGCCGAGCTTTTGGGCGAAGCGAACTCAGAATCCCACCTGCCGACCGGGTTCAGAACCACAGATAGTTGCGGCACTCCGCGACAGAAGTAGGAAACGTTAACCAATGACATACCAACCCGTGAGCCCCACGCTCATTGACCCGCTGCCCGAGGACGCGCTAGATCTGCTGCGTTCGATGTATGAGATCCGTTTCTTTGAAGACGAAATCATGGGGCTTTTTAGCCAGAATCTGGTGCGCGGGAGCACCCACCTCTGCCAGGGTCAGGAAGCCGTGACGGTCGGGGTGTGCAGTGCGCTGAGCCCCGGCGACACCATGACCTGCACCTACCGCGGGCACGGGGCAGTATTGGCGATGGGTGCGCCTCTCGACCGCGCCTTTGGAGAGATCCTTGGGCGAGCGGGCGGGTTGTGTGGAGGCAAAGGCGGCTCCATGCATCTTGCCGATGTATCTGTTGGTGCGCTCGGGTCCAACGCGATCGTCGGTGGGCACCTACCCACGACGGTTGGAGCGGCTCTCGCCTCGAGTTACCGAGGATCCTCCGAAGTCAGCGTCGCCTTCTTCGGCGACGGGTCAACAAATATTGGAACATTCCACGAGTCGCTGAACATGGCGTCGATCTGGAAACTCCCGGCGATCTTCGTGATCGAAAACAATCAATATGGCGAATATTCAACCCTCGCATCAACAACACCTATCGAACGCTTGAGCGACCGCGCCGCATCCTATGGAATGCCCGGTGTCTTCGTTGACGGTAACGACGTGATTGGGATGCGTTCAGTGACGGCAGCCGCCGTGGAACGGGCCCGTGCCGGTGAGGGCCCCACCTTGATCGAAGCCGACACGTATCGACACAGCGGCCACTCGCGAAGCGATCCAGCCAAGTATCGCCCCGAAGAGGAAGTGAAGGCGTGGTTTGCCCGAGACCCGATCATCAAACTGCGCGAGGCGATCGAAGCGGCGGGCGGCGCGGATGCTGCCGCTGCTGTTGAGGAGTCCGCACGCGCGGATGTTGTTGCTGCCCGCGACCTCGCCCTCACGTGGCCTGAGCCTGAACTTTCTGCCGGAATGGATCACATTTTCTCATGACTGACACTCTCAACTACCGTCAAGTAATTGCCCGCGCTATCGCCGACGAGATGCGCGAAGATCCCAATGTCTTCATGATCGGCGAAGACATTGGGGCCGCGGGGGGCGCCTTCAAGACAGCGGCAGGACTCTACGAAGAGTTCGGCCCTCGGCGTGTGCGCGATACCCCCATTTCGGAACAGGCCATTGTCGGTGCTGCCCTTGGTGCCGCCATCATGGGGCTTCGTCCCATAGCGGAAATTATGTTCGCCGATTTCGCCGGTGTTTGCTACGACCAGATCGTCAACCAGGTCGCCAAACATCGCTACATGACGGGGGGCCAGGTGACGGTTCCCCTTACTATTCGAATGGCCAACGGCGCCGGAACCGGTTTCGCCGCACAACACTCGCAGGCGGGGGAGAACTGGTTCCTTAACGTTCCAGGGCTGAAGGTCGTGGTCCCTGCCACCGTCGAAGATCTTTACGGTCTGATGCGAGGATCCATTCGCGACAACGACCCGGTGTTGTTCTTTGAACACAAGGGACTATTTGCGCTGAAAGGTGAAGTCCCAACCGGTGATGCTGCTGTGTTGCCCCTCGGTGTAGCCTCCGTCGTTCGCGAGGGAAACGACATCACCATTGTCGCGACTCAACAGATGCGGCACCGTGCGGTGGAAGCGGCGGAAGCGCTCGCAGCATCAGGAGTCCAAGCGGAAGTCATCGATCCTCGCACTCTCGTGCCGTTCGACGATGACGCTGTCGCTCGTTCGCTAGCTAAGACCTCGAGGCTGCTGGTGGTCCAGGAGTCTCCACAGGACGGAAGCTGGGGTGCATCGCTGGTCTCGCGCATGACAACACAACACTTCACTCTTATGGATGCTCCGCCATCGTTGCTCTCAAGCCCTGACTCGCCCGTGCCATACGCGGGTGTGCTGGAGGAAGCATGGCTTCCCTCGGTTGAGGCGATTGTGTCCAAGGCGAAGGAGCTCGTGGCGTTCTAGCGAATACCACATTCCGAGAGCGTCGACGATGCAACAAAGATGAGCGCCTAGCCCAGAAGGGTTAGGCGCTCATCTTTTGGTAAAACTGTGCGTGGTGAAGTCAGCGGTTAAGCGCTACGAGATTCTTCCTCGTCATCTTCGGCGTTGTACTCGTCGCCGTATGAACCTCCAGCGGAATACTCCGGCCACTTTTCGCTGTCTTCGGACACCGAAGTGTCGCTACCTGACCCGCTCAACTCTCGAGCGAGCGCACCGTAGTTAGTGTCGGGGCTGAAGTACTTCAAATCCCGAGCGACTTTAGTGTGCTTTGCCTTTTGACGGCCGCGTCCCATGCGAGACCCCCTCATACGTCTGTCCCGGTGCACTGACGGTGGTCAGCGAACGAGCGAACAGGGATGGATGAAAACTAACCCGTAGTTTAGCACGAGGGCGCCAATCGTCTTCTTGGGCGATGCACAGGTGGGTCTCTGGCGGGTAACGTTAGTAGGTGACTTCCCCCACTGAAACCGACACCTCTGTTGTTGTCATTGGCGCCGGGCAAGCGGGGCTATCGGTGGCGTTCTATTTGCGGCGTCTCGGCTTGGACCCCGGAAACGAGTTTGTGCTCCTTGACCGTGGCCCCGGTCCTGGTGGAGCATGGCAATTCCGTTGGGAAGCATTGCGAATCGGATCGGCTCACCGCATCAACGATCTTCCCGGACTCGACGAACTCGGGTTGAGCTTCGAAACCGCCGACCGCCACATGCCAGCCAAGAAAGTGGTGGCCGACTACTATCGCGCCTACGAAGAGCATTACAACTTCCAAGTGGTGCGCAACGCTGATGTCATTGCGGTCGAGAACTCCGGTGAACACCTCAACGTGACTTTCACTCTGGACGGTGAAGAGACCAAAACGGTGAGCACCATGATCGTGATTAACGCGACAGGAACATGGGGCGCACCGTTCATTCCCTGGTACCCCGGCCTGAAGTCTTTCAGCGGTCGTCATCTGCACACCAGTGAGTACCAGAGTGCTCGCGAATTCACCGACCAGAATGTTGTTGTTGTCGGTGGTGGAACGTCCGCCATCGGATTCCTGCTGGAGCTGGAAAACATAGCGAAGAGTTTGACCTGGGTGAGTCGGCGCCCGATCGACTTCCTTGAAGATGGAGAACTCAATCTTGAAGCGCGTAAAGAGGCGGTGCAGGCTCAGGATGAGGCCGCACGTGCAGGGCGCGCGCTGCCCAGCATCGTCAGCGGCACCGGCGTTCCGCGCACTCGCCGCATCCAAGCGGGAATTGAGCGGGGTGTCCTGACGCCCCGCCCCATGTTCTCATCCATCGAGCCCGATGGCGTGCGGTGGAAGGATGGCGCGTTCCAGTCAGCGGATGCCATCATCTGGTCGACCGGGTTCCGCCCGGAACTCCGCCACCTTGCGCCCCTGAAGCTTCGGGAAAAAGAGGGTGGTGTTGCGGTCGGACAGGGTGTCGCGTGGAAGGATCCGCGCATCTTCTTTGCCGGCTACGGGCCGCAGGCGTCCACTATTGGCGCGAATCGGGCCGGGCGGATGATCGCTAGGCAGGCCATCGCCACTCTCAGCAAGATGCAAGCCATGAAGGGCTGGCGCTAGGCCGCGGTCAGCCGTTAGAAGTCGGCCGCAACGCTACGAATAAGGGCGCGTAGTGCGGTCAGTTGCGGTCGAGCGTCGCTCGTGCGCCACTGCATTTCGAGCGGCAGTGTCGCGGGGTGCGCAAGCGGAATCGCGATGAGGTCTTCGGGCAGATGACCGATCAGCGCGGCGGAAACGAGCGAGAACGCGCGCGACTCTGAAAGCAGATAGAGCCGCGATCCCACAATGCGGGGAGGGCTTACGAGCAGCAACGGGCTGAGTCCACGCGACGTGCAGATCTCGAGTAGATAGTCGAAATACGCGGGGTTCTGCTCCCGCGGCCACAGCAGCAGCGGCAGGTCGCCGAGCTCGGGCAGTTCGAGGTGGGTGGCATTCGCCAGCGGGTGGTTGCGGCTGAGAGCCACGTAGACCTGCTCGCGCACGATCAGCTCGGTTTCGTAGCCTTCGGCGACGTCGAGGAAACGGCCGAGGCCGATGTCGGCATGTTCGCTGACAAGGCGCGCGGAGACGCCGCCGGTGTCGACAAGCACGTCCTCGATGCGCACCGAGGCGAGGCTCTGCTCGGCCCGGCTGATGACCGCGGGAAGCAATCGATTTACAACGCTCGGAGAAGCCACGATACGGGCGGTGCGGGTGCGGCTCGGTTCGTACAACTGCACATCGCGAACCACCTGATTCGCGTGCGTGAGTAGCTGACGACCCTCAGTTGCCATCGCTTCACCCGCCTGGGTGAGCGTTGCTGAGCGGCCCGACCGATCGAGTAGGGCCACGCCGAGAGCGCGTTCAAGGCGGCTTACTTCTTGACTTACGGTCGGCTGCGAGATCTCCAGTGCCTCCGCCGCCCGCCCGAAGTGCCCTGCCTCGGCCACGGCAACGAAAATCTCCACCTGACGCAGCGTAATTTTCATAGGCTAAGACTATCTAAACTGCATCCACTCTTTCTGGATTCTTTGCAATCGACTGGCTACGGTTGAAGTAGTGGCGCGCCTCCAGCGACGCACAGCGACGAGCACCAGCGAAGAAAGAGATTGACCATGTCTACACCCGTCATCCACGTTGCCCAGGAAGTCCAGGATGCGGTTCGTGAGAACCGTCCCGTGGTCGCCCTCGAATCAACCATCTTCACGCACGGTCTTCCTCGCCCGCGTAACCTCGAGGTCGCTCTCGAAGCAGAAGAGGGCTTGCGCGCCCAAGGAGTGACGCCCGCCACCATCGGCGTCTTCAACGGTGTGCCGACGGTCGGTCTGAGCACCGAACAGATCACGGAGCTCTCCAACACCGACAAGATTGCCAAGGCCAGTCTGCGTGACCTTCCGGTCGTTCGCGCGCTCGGCATCCATGGCGGCACTACGGTTGCGGCCACCGCATTCCTTGCCCACCACGCGGGCGTCAAGGTCTTCTCGACGGGTGGCCTCGGCGGTGTGCACCACGGGGCTTCCGAAACCTTCGACGAGTCGGCAGACATGACGACGCTCGCGCAAATCCCGATCCTTGTGATCAGTGCCGGTGTGAAGTCGATTCTCGACATCCCCGCCACCCTCGAACGCTTTGAGACCCTCAATATCCCCGTCATCGGCTACGGCACCACCAAGTACCCCGGCTTCTATGTCACCGACTCGGGCTTCAGCATTGGCTACTCAGTGGACACTCCCGACGAGGCAGCCGCGGTCGTCAAGGCTCGCGACGAGCTCGGTCTGCCGCAGTCGGTATTGCTGGCCAACCCCGTTGCCGCCGACAAGCAACTTCCTCCGGAGCAGCTCGACGACATCCTCACCCGTGCCTGGGCCGAAGCGGACAAGCAGGGCATCAACGGAAATGCTTCGACCCCATTCCTTCTCGACTTTATCCAGAAGGACACCAAGGGGCTCAGCCTCGACGTCAACGTTGAGGTCTACCGCGGCAACGTTACGCTCGGTGGACTCGTCGCCACGGCGCTCACCCGATAGCGGCGAGCCCCTCGTGCTCGGAATCATTGGCGACCTCGTCGAAGACGTTGTCGTCTGGCTGGCTGAACCACTAAGGCATGGCACCGATACCGCCGCGGAGATCTTTCACACCCGCGGCGGAAGCGGTGCGAATGTTGCGAGCTTCGCCGGGCGACTCGGCCCCACACGCTTTATCGGGTGTGTAGGCAACGACCACCTCGGAACCCTGCTCGTGGAGGGTCTCGAGGCCGAAGGTGTTGACGTGCGCGTGCAGCGCAAGCATGTCACCGGCACCGTGATCATCCTGATCGACCAAGACGGCGAACGCAGCATGGTGCCCAATCGGGCCGCTGCGACAATGCTCGATGAGGTTCCGGATGAGTGGCTCGACGGCCTCGAGCTGCTTCACGTTTCCGCCTACTCCTTCAACGGAGCGCCCGTCGGTGAGACCGTGATCGAAGTGATTCGTCGCGCTAAGCAACGCGGGATCTTGGTTTCGATCGATGTCTCGTCCACGGGCATGCTGGCGCAGTACGGCGTCGACCGGTTCCTCGATCTCATGGCCGACCTCAGCCCCGACTTCCTGATCGGCAACGCCAGCGAGATGGAATGTCTCGGAGTCGTCGTTAATGGGCAACCGGGCGCGATAGCTGCCAAGCTCACCAACACCATTGTCGTGACTAAAGCGGGAGCGGACCCCACACTCGTGCACGAGCCCGGACAGGAACCCCTGACAGTTGCGGTGCCTCCGGTGCCGGAAGTGCGCGACCTCACCGGTGCCGGCGATGCGTTCGCGGCAGGGTTCCTAACCTCGTATTTGGCCAGCCGAGACCTGCAGAAGGCGTGCGTGGGCGGTCACGCTTCCGCGGCGCTCGTGCTGTCCTCGCCGGGAGCATCGTCCGGAGCGGCCTCGAAATGACTCATCTCTTCGTGAAGATTTGTGGCATCAGCACCCCGGTTGCTGCCGAGGCGGTCGTCGAGGCGGGTGCCGATGCGATCGGTTTCGTCTTCGCGCCCGGCAGCCCGCGGTTTGTCACTGCCGAGCAGGTGCTCTCGCTCACTCAGGGCTTGGCATCGCAGATCGAGACCGTGGGGGTCTTTCGCAACCAGCCGATCGACGAGGTGATCGCCACCGCTCGCCGCGCCGACGTCGCGACGGTCCAGCTGCACGGCGACGAAAGCGACGCCGATTTCGACCGGCTCCGTGCCGAGGGCTTCGGCACCATCCGGGCTATCTCGGTGGAGGATTATCGTCGGCGCAGTCTCGCGGGCGAACTGCGAGCGGATGAGCGACTTTTGATTGACGCCGTTACTCCCGGTGCCGGGGCAACCTTTGATCCCGCGCTCTTGGAGGGCACCGCCCTGCCGGAGTCCTGGGTTCTCGCAGGCGGGCTCACTACAGACAACGTCGCCGAACTTGTGCGCACGCTGCAACCGGGCGGCGTGGACGTCTCGAGTGGCGTTGAAGCGAGTCGCGGCGTGAAAGACCTGGCGCGCATCCGCGACTTTGTTGCCGCAGCGCGTGCGGTTCACGACGCGAGCGAGATCAACCCAAAGTAAGTCGCTGCCGCGACTCCTATGCCAATGATGAGGTTGGCAAGCACGCTGATGACAGCGACCCGTATCCGCTTGAGTGTCACGTTCTGCATCGTCTCAACGCTCAGCGTGCTGAAGGTGGTGAGGCCGCCACAAAGGCCGGTCAGCAGGATGATTTCGAGATTGGTGTCAATTGTGCCGACATGCGCCAGTCCGGAGAGGGTGCCACCGAGAGCCGAGCCGACAACGTTCACAACAAGCACCGCCCAGGGAAAACCCGTGTACGTGGAAAACGCACGCGCCGTCAGATAGCGCAGCACCGCCCCGGCAGCTCCCGCTCCGAGGATCGCAAAGACAACGGCGGTGGTCATTCGTTTACCAGATCGGGGCGACTCTGGCGGGCGAGCCCGATGCGCAGCCCGAAAGCGGCCGAGGCGAGCCCAAGAACGAGAGTTGCGGTGACGTAGATGAAGGCGGGGAACCACTGATCGGCGTCGATCAGGTGAACCGCGGCCACGGCGAGAGCGGAGAACGTAGTGAAGGAGCCGAGTAGCCCAGCGCCCAACCCTGCGCGAGCCCAGGTGGGGGACGGCGCCCATAATTCGGCTACGACGAGTGCGAGAACGAAGCTGCCCACGATGTTGGCGATGAGCGTGGAGATGGGAAAGAGGCCATCATCCGTTGCGAAGCCAAGGTCGAGAGCGAAACGCATGCCAGTGCCAAGTGCGCCGCCGGCCGCGACGGCAGCAATGTCACGAATCATGTACTGCCTTTCGTGTGCCGATGCTCAAGCGGGTGCTGCCTACACGATCACCCTAGGGCAAGCGGCAGCGCTGCTGTGCCATCCACACCGCTCGGAGCCACCGCGCACAGTCCACGACTGAAGCCATGACCCGAATTGCTGCGCGCCGCCGTCGTTGGCCGTGGGTTGTGCTCATCGCTGTCTACAGTTCGACGAATCTCGCCGGGTAGCGCGCCGCCTCCAGCTTTCGCTTGACATTGACGCAACGTCAACCTCTACCGTCGAGGTATGGCACACGACACCACCCCAGCCAGCGAGCGTTCGATCAACGACGTCGTGGGCATCACGGGTACTACATCGCGCACGCTGCGGCACTACAACGACATCGGGCTCCTCAGCCCGAGCCGCGTCGGGGCCAATGGCTACCGCTATTACGACGCGGATGCCCTCGCTCGCCTTCAGCGCATTCTGCTGTTGCGCGAGCTCGGACTGGGCCTTGCGGCCATTGCTGAGATTCTCGCCGGGCACGGCGACGACCTGAAAGCGCTGAGTGACCACGTGCGGTTGCTGCAAAGCGAGAAGCGGCGCATCGATCGCCTTATTGCTTCGGTGACCAGCACCATTCTCAAGATCGAAGCAGGAGAGCCCCTCATGGCTGAAGAAATGTTTGATGGATTCGACCACACCGCTCATAAGGGCGAAGTGGAGCAGCGTTGGGGTACCGGCTCCTACGCGGCGAGCGACACCTGGTGGAAGGCGATGAGCGCCGCCGACCGCGCAGCGTTCGTGGCAGCGCAGAAGCAGCTCGCGGCCGACTGGACCGCTGCTGCCCAGCGCGGTGACGACCCCGAGGGTAGCGAGGCCCAGGGGCTCGCGCGGCGTCAGTTCGACGGCCTCGTCGGAATCCCTGGCACTCCCAGTGAGGGCAAGGCCGGGCCACCGCGCGAGTACTATCTCGGCCTCGCCGACATGTATGTCGCCGACCCACGCTTCGCCCGCAACTACGGCGGGCAGGCCGGTGCCGAGTTCGTGCGCGCCGCCATGGTTGCGTTCGCGGCCAAGCACTGGGGCTGAACCGTTGAGCCAAGTTGCTGCGATTGCGGCGCCGGAATTCACGCGCGACAGAACTACTCCGCCAGCGCAGCCGTGTTGGCCGGCGTCGCCACGCTGTCGGTCGTGACGGCAGCGGGCACCATCAAGCGTGGAATCGTGATGTGCACAATCGGGCCAATCAGCAGCGCAAACGCGAGGGTGCCCCAGCCGAGGTTTCCACCCAGGATCGCGCCGATCGTGAGGACCACGAGTTCGATGCTGCTGCGCACGATCCAAATCTTTCCGCCGTAGCGGTGGTGGATTCCGGTCATGAGACCATCGCGCGGCCCCGGCCCAAAGCGTGCTCCGAGATAGAGCCCGGTGGCGATGCCCAGCATCATCAGGCCGGCGACGAAGACGAGGATGCGCGGTGCAAGCCCGTCAATCTCGGGCAGAACCCACAACCCCACTTGCGCACTGGGCCCGACGAGGGCCACGTTGAAGATGGTTCCGATGCCGGGTTTTTGGCGGATCGGAATCCAGAGCAGCAGCACGATAAGCCCAATGATGTTGGTAACGAGGCCGAATGGAATGCCGGTAGTGATCGAGAGGCCCTGACCGAGCACGTCCCACGGGGCCACCCCGACTTGCGCCCGGATCATGAGTGCGATGGCGAAACCGTAGAGGAACAGTCCGACAGCAAGTTGGACGATTCGTCGTGCCATGGTCGCGCGGGGAGTCATAAAAGCATCCAATTATGAGATTGGACTCTGAACAAGAGGCCAATCGGACTATTCTGGCCTCATGAATAGCCTTTCTGCCCGCGCATTGGTCGTGATGATGGGCGAGTGGCGTGCAATCGGTTCGAATGCGGCCTATGTCGCGGTCGCGGACCGTATCCGCCTTCTCATCATGGACGGCCGGATTCTCACCTCCACGCGTTTGCCCGCCGAGCGAGAATTGGCCCTCGCACTTGGGGTCAGCCGCACAACGGTGTCGGCCGCCTACGCTGTGCTGCGCGAGGGCGGCTATGCCGAGAGCACGCGGGGCTCCGGTAGTGTCGCTCAACTGCCGCATCGCGCCAACCCGATTCCGGATACCGCGGCCCCGCAAATGCTTGATTTCAGCAAATCGACGATGTCTGCTGCCCCGGAAGTGGTCGCGGCATCCCAGCGTGCGGCCGAACAGTTGCCCTCTTACCTGGGGGAATCAGGGTTCGACCCGGTGGGGATTCCGGTGCTGCGCGAAGCGATTGCCCAGCGCTACGCCGATCGCGGATTGCCGACCAGTCCCGACCAAATCATGGTCACGCTCGGTGCCCAGCATGCGATCGCCCTCATTTCGCGCACGTTGATGTCGCGAGGTGACCGGGCTCTCATGGAGAACCCGAGCTACCCGCACGCCCTCGATGCTCTGCGTGCGGCCGGGGCCAGGCTGGTGCCGGTCGGTGTGTCGACAGACACCGGGTGGGACGCCATCGCCGTCGAGCAGGCGATTCAACGTACGAGCCCATCGCTGGCGTACCTCATGCCCGACTTTCACAACCCCACCGGCCAGTCGATGCCTGACGCGCTTCGCGAGAAGATTCTGACACTCGCAGCCCGGCAGGGCACCGCAGTCATCGCCGACGAGACAATGGCCGAATTCGACCTCGACGGCAACGGCACAAGGCTGCCATTTGCCGCGCACGGTCAAGCGATTTCGGTGGGATCCGTCGGTAAAACCGTGTGGGGTGGTCTGCGCACCGGCTGGATCCGCGCCGACCACGCCACCATCCGCCAACTGGTGCGCGCTCGCTCAGCCGGAGACCTCGGCACCCCTCTGCTCGAGCAACTCGTCGTCACCAACGTCATGGAGAGTTTTCCGACGATTCTGGATGCCCGCCGCGCCTCCCTGCGTGCCGGCCGCTCGCAACTCTCATCCCTTCTGGCTGAGCAGCTGCCGACCTGGCAGGTGCCACACACCCCCGGTGGCATGACGGCGTGGGTGGGCCTTGGCCAGCCGGTGAGTTCACAACTCGTTCTGGCGGCACGCAACGAGGGGCTCGTCATCGCGGCGGGCCCGCGGTTTGGGATGGATGGCGCCTTCGAACGCTTCCTGCGCATTCCGTTCAGCGGCAGTGCCGATGAGTTGGAGCGGGGCGTCTCGGCACTGGCCGCAGCATGGTCGACCGTGATGCGACATCCGTTCTCGCCAGCCAGCAGCGAGCTGGCGAACGTGGTGTGATGCTGCCGTTCACGGATCCGACGCAGAAGTAATCTCGTGAGAGTACGTGCCACGCGAGACGTACTGAGAGAATTGTTGTAACCATGAAGTGGTTTTGCGACCGCGCCCGCGTCTGACAGCAACGAAAGTCCCCTCGTGCACCTGCTCTCCGTTTTTTCCCTGCGCAACCGAGCCCTGATCGCGCTCGTGACGATCGTCATCGGAGTCTTTGGCGGAATCGCCTTGACCTCGCTGAAGCAAGAACTGATCCCGTCGCTGTCGCTGCCGCAGATCTTCATCGTGTCGACCTACCCCGGCGCCTCGCCGGCCGTTGTCGACAAAGACCTTGCTGCACCGATCGAGGCTGCCATTCAGGGCGTCGAGGGGCTCGAGTCGACCACGGCCACCTCCAGCTCCAACTTTGCGAACATCTCCGCGTCGTTTGAGTACGGCACCAATATTGCGACCGCCGAGCAGAAGATCCAGCTCGCCATTAACCGCATTTCCGGTCAGCTCCCGGACTCAGCCGACACACAAGTCTTTACGTTCAACTTCACGGACCTGCCGGTCGTGCAGATCGCCGTCTCAAGCGACCTCGATGCTCTCGAACTATCACGCAAGCTCGAAGCATCCACGCTCGTTGACATCAAGAAGGTGGATGGCGTCAGCGACGCAAGCCTGCTCGGCACATCTACTCAGCGGTTGGTTATCACCCCTGACCCCGAGAAGCTCTTCGCGAATGGACTGAACAATCAGGACATTCTGGCGGCGCTTGACGACAACGGTGTGTTGTTGCCAGCCGGCGAGATCACCGAGGACGGCCAGACTCTCACCGTGCAGGCGGGGCAGCGCATCACCTCCGCTGAGGGGATCGCGGCGTTGCCGTTGCTTGGCGGCACCAACAGCGAGGTCATCTCGATCGACGATGTCGCGACCGTTGAGGTGATCGATGATCCCGCAACAGGAATTTCGCGGGTCAATGGCGACGAAGCCCTCACAATCGCCATCACCAAGAGTCCAGCAGGTAACACCGTCGCCGTATCGCAAGCGGTAAACGACCTCATCCCCGAACTCGAAAGCGCTCTCGGCAGCAACACCCAATTCACCGTGGTATTCGATCAGGCTCCCTTCATCGAGGAGTCGATCGACAGCCTCACGACAGAGGGTCTGCTCGGGCTCATCTTCGCGGTCATCGTGATCCTGGTATTCCTGATGTCGATTCGCTCGACGCTGGTGACCGCGATCTCGATTCCGGCATCAGTGCTCATCACCTTCATCGGCATGCAGGTGTCTGGCTACACGCTCAACATCATCACCCTTGGCGCTCTGACGATCTCTATCGGTCGCGTGGTTGACGACTCCATCGTCGTTATCGAGAACATCAAACGTCACGTCTCAATGGGTGAACCCAAATTGCAGGCCATTCAGGCTGCGGTTAAAGAAGTTGCGGGAGCCATCACCGCATCCACCGTGACGACGATTGCGGTGTTCTTGCCGCTGGCGCTTGTCGGCGACATCACCGGCGAGCTGTTCCGGCCGTTCGCGCTCACAACCGCGATTGCGCTCGCAGCATCGCTGTTCGTTTCGCTCACGATTGTGCCCGTGCTCGCGTACTGGTTCTTGGGTAGCAAAGCGGCACCGCGCCACACCGAGCAGGCCGTTGAGCACGCTCATGCGGCCAGCCTTCCGCAGGATGAGGAGACCACAGCGCTGCAGCGTGGCTACCTGCCGGTGATCAAGTGGACGCTCAAGCGCCCGGTAGCCACACTGCTCGCCGCCGTACTGCTGTTGGGTGGCACGGTTGCACTTGTGCCGCTAATGAAGACCAACTTCATCGGCGACAGTGGCCAAAACACTTTGACCGTCAATCAGGCATTGCCTCTCGGTGCCAGCCTCGATGCTCGTGACGAGGCAGCGAAGAAGCTCGAAGAGGTGTTGATCGGGCTTGACGGTGTCGAAACCGTGCAGCTCTCCATCGGTTCCAGCGGCGGATCCCTGAGCGCTGCCTTCTCGGGTGGCGGAGACAACACGTTCTCCCTCACTACCGATCCCGAGGTCGACCAGGTGCAGTTGCAAAGTGAGGTGCGTGACGCTGTCGCCGACCTCGAGGATGCTGGCGAGATCACTCTTGCCGCCGCCTCAAGCGGCTTCGCATCCAGCGACATCGAGATCAACATCACGGCCACTAGCGAAGCCGAACTGCGCGAAGCATCGGATGCGCTGCTCGACCAGGTGCGCGACCTCGACATTGTCGCCGAAGCCACCAGCAACCTTTCGGAGCAGCAACCGTTCATATCGGTTGCGGTAGACCGGGAAAAGGCGGCAGAGGTCGGGTTAAGCGAGATCGCTGTCGGCGGTATCGTGGCCGGCGCCATGAACCCGAACGCGGTCGGCAGTGCCGTTGTCGATGAATCAACGCTGTCCATCTACATTGTGAATGATGCTGCACCGACGACGATTGAGCAGTTGCGTGATTTCGAGATTCCCAGCGCAGTCGGGCTCGTTCCACTCACCGATGTAGCGAGTGTCACGGTCGAAGACGGTCCGGCAAGCATCACGTCGGTGAAGGGCGTGCGTAGCGCCACCCTCAGCGTCACCCCAAGTAGTGACGATGTCGGTACGGCATCGGCGCTGGTTGCGACCGCTGTCGAGGAGGCCGATCTACCGGCGGGCGCGTCGGCTTCACTTGGCGGAGTCGCTACCGAGCAGGCGGATGCGTTCCAGCAGCTTGGGCTTGCCCTTCTGGTGGCCATCCTCATCGTGTACGTCGTGATGGTCGCAACGTTCAAGAGCCTGCGTCAGCCGTTGCTGTTGCTGGTGTCGGTGCCGTTCGCGGCAACCGGAGCGATTGCCCTCCAGGTGATCTCAGGCATCCCACTCGGTGTCGCATCGTTGATCGGTGTGCTCATGCTGATCGGTATCGTCGTGACCAACGCGATTGTGCTTGTGGACCTTATTAACCAGTACCGAGTGCGCGGGATGCGCGCCTACGAAGCGATCGTTGAGGGGTCGTCGCGTCGTCTCCGCCCCATCCTGATGACGGCGGCGGCAACAATCTTTGCGCTCATGCCGCTCGGAATCGGGCTAACCGGCGAAGGTGGTTTCATCTCGCAGCCGCTGGCGATCATCGTGATCGGCGGACTCGTGTCGTCGACGCTGCTGACCCTCGTGGTGTTGCCGGTTCTCTACTATCTCGTTGAGGGTGCCAAGGAACGTCGCGAAGACCGCAAGGCGGCGGGAACCGACCGCAAGAGTCGGCGGGCAGCGGGGAAGAAGGGCCCAGGGAATCCTGTGGTCGTGCCTGCGGAGTAGTCGTTCTGTAACCCCGACTTCCCTGCGCCGATTCGGTCGGCTGCGGAAAAGTCGAATTTCTGTCATTATTGCGGGAGCCGCTAGACAGGAGTAAGTCACGCATGCTCGACAACATTTCATCGTTCACCCTTCTAGCGACGGTGTTGCCAATCGTTTTGTTCCTCGTGGGTGTACTGCTCTTCTATGGGATTGTTCGAGCTGCCGTGGTGGGTGCCTTACGAGATCACCAGAAGTGGATGGAGCGTCGCTCTGGCAGGGCGTTCCTGCCGAAGTCGTCGCCCAGCGACGATGTCCTTGGCGACGCCCCTCGCGACCGCCGCGTCTAGCTTCTGGCGTGCGCGCCAACAGAGGCACCGGGTGGATCACTTTGCGAGGCACTCCTGCGTAATTTGAACAAATGTCAGTGCTGTCCGACAGAGTGAGTTCGTAACCACACGGGGGCATCTAGGCGACAGCGACCAGATGAGATCACTCATCACTCGGTCGGTAGTCGTGTGTCTTCGTGTGCGTGCACAACAACGTGCGCGGCGTGAAACACAGTGCACGCGTTTCTTTTCATCACCCGAACGAAAGAGGCTCTATGTCAGACGCCACGCCCACCCCCACACCCGAATCGAACCAACCCGCTCCCCCGACAGCCGCGGTCGCACCACCAGCACCACCAGCACCGCCAGCGCCTCCCGCCGCTGGCAAGTCCTTCATCCTTACCTGGCTTTTCTCTCTCCTGCTTGGTTTCTTCGCTGTCGACCGGTTCTATCTCGGCAAGGTCGGAACCGGAATCCTGAAGCTCATCACCTTCGGTGGTGCAGGCATCTGGGTACTTGTCGACGTCATCCTCACGCTGAGCGGAGCACAGCGTGACAAGGCAGGGAACGCTCTCGTTGGGTACAACGAAAACAAGAAGGTCGCCTGGATTGTTACGGGCGCCCTTGTCGTTCTCTCAATCGTCACATCGAGCCTCAGCGGGGGCAGCGATGAGGCATCCGAGGCTGCCGACTCAAGCACTGTGGCCGAGAGCGCAGATGTCGAGCTGCCAGAATCGGTTGAGGAAGCGCCAGCCGAGCCTGAAGCGTCTGCGGTTCAGGATTGGGCGGATGACGCCTTCGGCATCTTCGAAGCTGTAACCGAAACAGGCACAGGTGACAGTCTTGTCGATCTCCCCGCGGGGGCTGCCGCGGGAATCGTCACCGCCAGCCATTCCGGCGAATCGAACTTCGCGGTATCCGTGCTCAACGAAGATAACGAGAGCACGGGCGAGCTGTTGGTAAACACGATCGGTGACTATGCCGGAACGACTGCTTACGGATTTAACGCTATCTCGGAGGGCGTAACGCTCCAGATCAAGGCAGATGGCGCGTGGTCGTTGCTGATTGCTCCCGTATCGTCAGCTCCCGAATTGGCAGAGTCAGGTACCGGTGATGCTGTGTTCCTGTATGACGGTGACGCAGCCAAGCTCACGGCCACTCACTCTGGGGATAGCAACTTCGTAATTATTGAAGAAACCAACAAGGCATTTGCGTTTGGCCTCCTCGTCAACGACATCGGTTCCTACACCGGCACCGTTGCCTTGAGCTCGGGTCCTTCGGCGATAGCCGTGGGCGCCGACGGTGCCTGGACGCTCGCAGTCGACTAACCAGAGGCTGGGGTCAAGCGGCGGCGTCGCTTGATCCCAGCATCCGCTTTGTTCTCGCTATTGAGCGCTTGATGGAGTAACGTGGATAAGTCGGCTCAAGACAGCGCGAATTTTCGCGTATGGGTTTGTAAGTCTTGCGGGCCGGTTTGCCAGTCCATCCAACTGGTGACAATCACACGAATGTATGTGACGGCCTCGGTCAAAGACTGCCCGG
>JGI24723J26617_10000908_pt1 | contig 27509 bp, 28 predicted proteins | sample Cruoilmetagenom6_FD_26617 | JGI IMG/M metagenome (IMG submission 26617)
TATTCACCGTTTTAGTTAGGGCGAGTAGGTGATTCGATAGCTGACTATACGAAAGGATTAGGTTTATGGCCTCGAGAAAAATCGGCATAGTAAAAGAAAAAAATGAGATTTGCGCTAGTAACCAAGGGGCTCAACCGCGAAGGAAAAAACGAGGGAACCGCGAAAATGTAGACGAATATGCGGCATATGCTTTCGATATTCTGCAATCTTTACGCGAAGCAAGCACAGAAGATCGACATAAATTCCTTGGGTATTTGATAGGAATGGCATCTGAAGAAGCTATTCGTCTTGCCGAGGGGCATCAAAGCGCTGCAGCCCAATTTGGAGGTCAGGCTTTACGAAAGACTACTCGAATTGGTTCTAGTCAAAACTGAGGTCGCTATCACGCTCGTCCAGCAGGGAAACACGCTGGCCAGGGTCGCGCACCAACCGCCCAGCAAGGTCAAGCTCCAAAAGGAGAGCGATGACGAGTTGGGCCGGGAGGCCTGAAAGTCTGATGAGTTCGTCTTGCTCTACGCCTGTTGGACCGAGCAATGAAATAAGTTGCTTCCTATCTGCGTCGCTTGGAGACATTGGCGACGGTTGTGGTGAGCTGTAGGGAATTTCCTCTGCTTCTGAGAACACGGGCGGTGGCGTTTGTTCCATCCAGTTCAAAACATCTTCAGCGTTTTCCACTAGTGCTGCCCCCTGTTTGATCAGGCGATTGCAACCGCGGGCACGCGGGTCGAGGGGAGACCCTGGAACGGCCATTACTTCGCGGTTCTGTTCCAGTGCCTGTCTGGCGGTTATGAGTGAGCCAGATCGCAAAGCTGCTTCCACGACGATCACGCCCTTAGAAAGACCAGAGATTATACGGTTGCGCCTGGGGAAATGACGCCCTTGTGGTTTTGTCCCTGGCGGCATTTCACTAACCAACGCGCCTTGCTCTTTTATTGCGTCATAGAGTTTTTGGTTTTCAGCCGGATAAACAATGTCCAAGCCGCCAGCAACGACGGCAATTGTGCCAGTCGGCAGTGATGCTTTGTGCGCGGCAGCGTCGATGCCACGCGCAAGCCCAGAAACGATTGTACTGCCATCAACACCCAAATCATGAGCAAGGTCTGTGGCCATGCGTAAGCCCGCTGCAGAGGCGCTACGGGATCCCACCATGGCAAGACATGACTGGTTCAATAAGTGGCGTGCCCCAATGACAGAGATTGTCGGCGGTGGTGGGTCGGCCTGTGCGAGTAAGAGGGGATAATCTGCTTCTCCGACAAACAATATTATGGCGCTAAGTTTTTCAGCCTGTTTGAATTCGCGGTCTGCGGTAGCTGGGCTGGCGATCTTTATCGCGCGTTTGCGGCCGCCCTGGCGTGCTAGTTCGGGAAGGGCTGCGAGCGCCTCTCCGGCACCGCCAAACTGTTTTAATAGGTCACGATAGGTGACAGGGCCAACGTTTTCGCTGCGTGTTAGGCGCAAGCGGTCTAATCGTTCTTGGTTGCTAAGGGGGCGCGGCACTCAACTCTCCAGGGCGTTGGACACCCTGGCATATATGGTCAGGCGTCGTCTTTGTTTCCAATGCGCGGTTCCGTGCCCGCAAGCAGGCGCGCGATGTTTTCCCGGTGGGCGAAGAAAACCAGGAAGACCAACACAGTGCTCAATTCGACCATTTGCCATTGATCAAGCCATGCAAAGTAAACTGGAGATAGCAGTGAAGCAACCAGAGCCGACAAAGATGAAATTCTAAATGTAAGGGTGATGGCGAGCCAGGTTGCGCAAAATAAGAGACCAACAGGCCAGGAGAGCGCTAGCAAAATGCCAATATAGGTGGAAATGCCCTTGCCACCTTTGAAACGCAGCCAAACCGGAAAAATGTGGCCAACCAGGGCTCCAAACCCGGCGATAATTGCCATGTCGGGGCCAAATTGGCGTGCGAGCAGGACGGCGAGTGCGCCTTTGCCCATATCGCCCAGGAATGTTCCGCCAGCGACCCAGCGATTGCCCGTGCGAAGGGCATTGGTCGCACCAATGTTGCCAGAGCCTATGTCACGAATATCGCCAAGGCCCGCAACGCGCGTAAAGAACAGCCCAAAAGGAATGGACCCCAGAAAATATCCCACAATAAGTGCGGCTGCATAAAATGGGGCCGAGTCTACCCAGCTGATGGGATCTGGCATGGTTTAGCGTCCTTCTTCCACATGCACGGGCATGCCACCAACAATGGTGCGAATGGCACGGCCTTGGAACCGACGGTCATCATAGGGCGTATTTTTTGCTTTGGATTTCAATTTTTCCGGGTCGAGGACCCATGGAATGTTGATGTCTGTCAGCGTTAAGTCCGCTGGCGCATTTTTTTCCAAACGACCCCGATTAAGACCCATCAGTGACGCTGGGCTGGTGGTCATCGCCGTGATAACGCGTTCCAAGGGTACCGCTCCGCTGTGCACAAGTGAGAGGGCCGCGGGCAAAAGGGTTTCCAGTCCGACTGCGCCAAAGGCGGCTTGGGCGAAAGGAAGACGTTTGGTCTCCGGGTCTTGCGGGTGATGGCTTGACACAATGACGTCAATCGTCCCATCCGCCAGACCTGCAACAACGGCGCGGCGATCATCCTCATGGCGCAGAGGAGGCGAGAGCTTCATGAAAGTGCGGTAGCTTGCGACATCGTTTTCATTCAATGTGAGGTGGGCTGCAGAGGCACCACAAGTAACAGATAGACCTGCTGCCTTTGCTTTTCGAATGGCGTCCACTGATGCAGCGCAGCTTACTTGTGCGACATGATACCGGCCGCCCGTGAGTTCGACGAGGCGCAGGTCGCGTTCGATCATGATGGTTTCAGCAGCAGACGGCGCACCATGCAGCCCCAACCGACTTGCAAGCTCACCTTCGTTCATGACAGCGCCGCACGACAGATCTAGATCTTCCGCATGTTGGACAATGAGCGCATCGAAGAAGTTTGCGTAACTAAGCGCACGTCGCATCACGAGCGAACTGGAAAGAGGTTTGTCACCATCGGTGAAGGCAACAGCGCCTGCGTCTTTCAGCAGACCGATTTCCGTCATCTGTTCGCCTGCACAGCCACGTGTTAGCGCACCCATTGGGTGCACATTGACAATCGCTGTGTCGCGGGCACGCCGTTCGACAAAATCAACGAGGGCAACATCATCAATCACCGGATCGGTGTTTGGCATGACAATAATGGTGGTGATGCCGCCAACGGCTGCAGACAGGCTCGCACTGCCAAGTGTTTCGCGATATTCGGTGCCAGGTTCGCCGGTAAAGACACGCATGTCGATGAAGCCGGGTGTCAGCAATCGCCCGTTGCAATCAACCGTCTCTATTCCTGCAGGTACACCACCTGCAAAAAGACTGCTACCAAGGTCTGCAATCGTTTCATCGTCAATCAGCAGGGCGCCGGTTTCGTCTATGCCCCGCGAAGGATCGAAGAGACGCGCGTTGATGTAGGCGGTGCGGCTCATAGCGATTGCTCATTTGGTAGATTTCGCGACAGGGCATCGAGGGCGGCCATGCGAACGGCAACTCCCATTTCCACTTGCTCTCGAATGACAGAGCGGTTGATGTCGTCAGCAACTTCGCTGTCGATTTCAACACCGCGGTTCATTGGTCCCGGGTGCATGATGAGGGCATCTTTTTTGGCGAAGGCCAGTTTTTCGTAGTCGAGGCCAAAGTATCGAAAGTATTCGCGCACCGATGGCACAAAGGACCCGTGCATACGCTCTAGCTGCAAACGCAACATCATCACGATGTCGACGTCTTTCAATCCTTCACGCATGTCGTTGAAGACTTCGACGCCCATGCGCTCTATGCCGATGGGCAACAGCGTTTTGGGAGCGATCACACGAACACGTGCGCCCATGATGTTGAGCAGAAGAATGTTTGAGCGCGCCACACGGCTGTGAAGAATGTCGCCGCAGATCGCTACCGTTAGGCCTTCCAATCGACCTTTGCGGCGTCGGATGGTCAAGGCGTCCAACAGAGCCTGTGTAGGGTGCTCGTGGCTGCCGTCGCCTGCATTGAGTACTGAGCAGCTTACTTTTTGAGAAAGAAGCTCTACGGCCCCGCTATCGCCGTGCCTGACGACGATCAGATCCGGGTGCATGGCATTCAATGTCGTTGCCGTGTCGATCAGCGTTTCACCCTTTTTGATGGATGAGGAGCTAACCGACATGTTCATGACATCGGCGCCGAGGCGTTTTCCAGCCAGTTCGAAAGAACTTTGGGTTCTTGTTGAAGATTCAAAGAAGAGATTGATTTGGGTGCGCCCGCGCAGGATTGATCCCTTTTTGTCGACCTGACGGTTCTGGTCGACATACTGGTCTGAAAGATCAAGGAGGGCGGTGATATCGGATGCTGAAAGGCCGTCGATACCGATCAAGTGCCGGTGTGGGAAGGCGATGTCTTTTTTTGCGTCCGTGTTGGTCATTAAAGCCGCATTTTATAGGGTTACAAGGGGTTGGGTGCAAGCTTTGAATGCTTGGCGCAAGAAAGTCGCTAATCAGCCAATCAAAAAGAGGATGAGGGGCATGGTGAAAGCCGCCATGATCGTTGATCCCGTGATCAGGCTGGCCATCAAAGTTGCATCGCCACCCAATTGACGGGCGAGGATGTAGGAGGATGTGGCACCCGGTACACTGCCGCATAAAAGCACAACAAGGCGTGCCATGCCCTCCACATCAAATATAATGCACCAGCCATACATGAGCAGAGGCATGACCAACAGCTTGAGGGCGCTGGTGAGCAGGACAATGCCTTTTGTCTCAAATGCGTGATCGAGCCGCAGACCGGCGCCAATGGCAAGCAGGCCGATGGTCAGCGCTGCTTTGCCCAAAATGTCGGCCGTTGGTTCAAGCGGGCCGGGCAGGCGTATGCCAGTGAGGTTTAGAAAGATGCCTGCGGCGCACGCAAGAATGAGCGGGTTTTTTGACAATAACTTCAAGACGATCATGAAGCCTGCGGGCGTGTCGCCTGCGTAACGCGTCAAAATCAGCACGGAGAGGATGTTTACTGTGGGTACGAGGGCCGCAAAGGAAACGGCTGCCAGGGCAACGCCTTCGGGTCCATATAACTGGCCAATGGCCGCGAGTGCCACAAAGCCATTCCAACGCGCTGCACCCTGGAAGACGCTGGCGAATTGTGGACCGCTGAGGCTGGAGGTGAGGCGCAACACCATCAAAATAGCAACCATGGAAAAAAGTCCGGCCCATAGGGCATATGCCATTGGCCACACATTGAAATTTGCAAGATCGGCGGTGGCCAATGTGTGCAGCAGAAGTGCCGGGAAAAATACGTAATAGGTTAACCGATCAAGCGGCGCCCAAAGATCGTCCCCTGGAAAATCAAACCGCTTGATGGCAGTCCCAAGTGCTATCACCAGAAAGACAGGCACGAGAGAATTTAGAATTGCAATCATGAGAGGCCCCTGAGGCGTTCCAGGACACCTTGAAGAATGAAAGAGGCCGCCATTTTGTCCACGACGTCGGCGCGTTTTTGTCGGCTCATATCTGCCTCCAAAAGAGTGCGTGTGACAGCAACTGTTGATAGGCGTTCGTCCCAGAAGCAAATAGGCGTATCGTTTTTCTGAGACAAGTTACGTGCGTATGTACGGGTCGACTGCACACGCGGTCCTTCAGACCCATCCATGTTGAGTGGAAGACCGAAGATGATGCCGCCTGCACCAATTTCATCGATGATCGAAATGAGATGATCGGAATCCGGTCCAAACTTGGTGCGTTTGATGGTTTCGCGAGGTGAAGCCACCATCCATTGTGCGTCTGACACTGCAATACCAATGGTTTTTGAGCCTAAGTCCAAACCGATAAGGGGCTTTCCCTTGGCGCGAACATGAAGCGTTTCAATGTCTAGGATGTCTGCGGTCATGTGTCAGCTTGTAGTAGATGTGGTTGATGTCCGCAATTGTTCCGATGCGCAGGTTTCAAGCTTGCTCATCCTCATACGTAAAAACATCTTCTAAGGGCACATCAAACGTGCGGGCGATCAGAAAAGCCAATTCCAGTGACGGCGCATAGTGGGCTTTTTCGATTGCGACTATTGTTTGGCGCGTGACACCCACTGTTTCAGCCAATTGTTTTTGGGTCATTTCATCATTGTCGAACCGTAGGCGGCGGATACTGTTACTAACGTTGCATTTTGCCATTTTAAAAACCCCACTGAGATGCCGTGAGTTTCAGGACATTTGAGGTTGCATCGCCGATGGCGAAGGAGAAGATGATGAGATTGAAAACGATGAATAGAGACTGACCAAAGACCAATGCGATGAGCGCAATGCAAAAAGCGGCGCTGACGATGAAAAACGAAATACGCAAACCCCGGAGTTCCATTGCTTTATCGCGTTCGTCCAACAGGAAGCTCGGCTTGGGTGTGTTGGTGATGATGGCATGGGCGATGTTGAAGAAGATGGTGGCAATGATGTTGACCACAATGCTGGCAACGATAAGGGCCAGAATGGCCTTCCCGACAAAGGCTGCACCGTCAGCTTCTTCAAATCGGCCTGCTTCATATAAGGGGAGCATTTGCGCTGCGTAGATCGCAAAGACTAAAAATGTTGTGAAGAGGGATACCGCTGAGGTCTTTTGTTGATAGGACATTTCGATTTTCCGTAAGGCGAGATGAGGGTGTCTTTATTACCGGACTATGTGTCTATTATTTTTTACTATGTGTCAAATATTTTTTACATATCAGGGTTTGTGCCCCTTAGAGTGAGCGTCTGTTGCGGGGGCAGGGTAGCTCTGATATTTTCCGCGCCAAATCAGAGGCGCTTTGGATTTTTTGCCACGCTGCGCCGCATTTCAGAAAAGAGAGGCCTATGTCGGTCGACGAAAACACAGTGCGGCGCATTGCCCGGCTTGCCCGGATTGCCGTGACAGAAGAAGAACTGGCCCCATTGGCCAAAGACCTGACGAATATCATCGACTGGGTTGAGCAACTTAGCGAGGTCGAGACCGATCACGTTGCGCCAATGACCAGCGTTGTGGAAACTGAAATCAAACTGCGTGAAGACATTGTGCGTCACGAACACTTCCAGCGCGAAGTCACGCAGAATGCGCCCCAATCTGAAGATGGTTTTTTTACCGTCCCAAAAGTTATTGAGTAGGAGGGGCCCATGACAGACCTTACAAAACTCACACTAGCTGACGCACGAGCGAAGCTTGTTTCAAAAGAAATCACTGCGAGTGAGCTGACGCAAGCCCATGTGGAGGCGACCGAGGCTTCTTCCAAGCTCAACGCCTATGTGACGCTGACGTCAGAAAGAGCCATGGATATGGCAAAAGCTTCTGACGCGCGGATTGCCAAAGGAGAATCCGGGCCGCTTGAAGGCTTGCCAGTTGGTGTCAAAGACTTGTTCTGCACAAAGGGCGTGCGCACCACTGCTTGCAGCAACATTCTGGATGATTTTACGCCTCCTTATGAATCTACAGTCACGTCGAACCTGTGGAATGCAGGTGCGGTGCTGCTTGGCAAACTCAACAATGACGAATTTGCAATGGGGTCCTCGAATGAGACGAGCCGGTTTGGGCCATGCATTAATCCCTGGAAGGCAACGGACAGCGATGTTGACCTGGTGCCGGGTGGATCTTCTGGCGGATCATCTGCCGCTGTTGCAGCGCACCTAGCGCTTGCGGCAACTGCAACGGATACTGGCGGGTCAATCAGGCAGCCGGCATCGTTCACGGGAACGGTTGGACTTAAACCAACATATGGCCGGTGTTCGCGTTGGGGCGTTGTCGCTTTTGCTTCTTCGCTTGATCAAGCGGGCCCGGTTACGCGCAGTGTACGTGATGCCGCCATTATGCTGACCTCGATGGCCAGTCATGATGAAAAAGACACCACAAGCATGGATATGGCAGTGCCGGATTTCGAAGCAGCGCTGACGGGAGACATTCGGGGTCTTCGTGTGGGCATTCCAAAAGAGTACCGTCTAGACGGCATGTCCTCTGAGATCGAGAAGCTTTGGGAAGATGGCATCAACTGGCTGAAGGCAGCTGGTGCAGAAATTGTTGATGTGAGCTTGCCGCATACTAAATATGCGCTTCCTGCCTATTACATCGTGGCCCCTGCGGAGGCGTCGTCCAATCTCGCCCGTTATGATGGCGTGCGCTATGGCCTGCGTGTGCTGGGTAACGACATCACGGATATGTATGAAAAAACACGTGCAGCGGGTTTTGGAGATGAAGTCCGTCGTCGTGTTCTGATTGGCACCTATGTGCTGTCGGCTGGTTATTACGATGCCTATTACATCAAGGCGCAAAAGATACGCACGCTCATTGCGCAGGATTTTGCCGAAGCCTACAAAAAATGTGATGTGCTGTTGACGCCGACGACACCGACACCGGCATTCGCTGTTGGCGAAAAAGTGGATGACCCTTTGTCGATGTACTTGAACGATGTGTTCACTGTGCCTGTCAATCTTGCGGGATTGCCCGGAATTTCGATCCCTGCGGGGTTGAGCAAGGATGGATTGCCACTCGGTCTGCAATTAATTGGTCGTACGTTCGATGAAGAAACGATGCTGCGCGCAGCAGGCGTTCTGGAAGAAGCAGCAGGCTTCACTGCAGAACCTTCGACATGGTGGAAGAACTGATGACTAAGAACAAAAACCTAATCGAAGGTGCAACGGGCTCTTGGGAGATCGTTCTGGGCTTGGAAGTGCACGCGCAAGTGCAATCAAATGCTAAACTATTCTCTGCGGCACCAACAACTTTTGGTGCAGAGCAAAACTCACAAGTAAGTCTTGTTGATGCGGCGATGCCTGGCATGTTGCCCGTGATCAACGAAGTCTGTGTGCGCCAAGCAGTGCGCACAGGGCTTGGCATTCGATCAGAGATCAATTTGCGTTCGGTTTTTGATCGCAAAAACTATTTTTATCCCGATTTGCCGCAGGGCTATCAGATTTCGCAGTTCAAATACCCAATTGTTGGGGAAGGCGAGATCGAAATTGATCTGAAAGATGGCACGGTCAAAAAAGTTGGCGTCGAACGCCTTCATCTGGAACAGGACGCGGGCAAGAGTATTCACGATCAGCATCCTTCCATGAGCTTTGTGGACCTGAACCGCTCCGGTGTTGCGTTGATGGAGATCGTTTCCAAGCCTGATATGCGTTGTGCAGAAGAAGCGCAGGCCTATGTGAAGAAATTGCGCGCCATATTGCGTTATCTCGGCACTTGTGATGGCAATATGGAAGAAGGTTCCATGCGTGCAGACGTGAACGTTTCCGTGCGCAGGCCTGGTGAAGAGCTTGGGACGCGTTGTGAGATTAAAAACGTCAACTCAATCCGGTTTATTGGCCAAGCTATTGAGTATGAAGCGCGACGCCAGATGGATATCATCGAAGACGGTGGAAAAATTGATCAAGAAACACGTCTGTTTGACCCGAAACAGGGGGTGACACGCTCAATGCGCTCCAAAGAAGAAGCGCATGACTATCGTTATTTCCCCGATCCTGATTTGTTGCCGCTTGTCATCTCTCAAGCGATGGTTGATGAGCTCGCGGCAGACTTGCCGGAACTTCCTGACGATAAAAAGGCGCGCTTCGTTCGTGAGTATGGTCTGACACCCTATGACGCAGGTGTTCTTGTGTCTGAAAAAGCATCTGCAGAGTTCTTTGAAGCTGTCGCAGATGGACGTGATGCGAAGCTCGCATCGAATTGGGTGACGGGTGAATTTTTTGCAGCGATAAACAAAGCAGGTTTGTCGATAGAAACGTCACCAGTGAGTGCAAAACAACTCGGGGCGCTGATCAATTTGATTTCAGACGACACCATCTCAGGGCGAATCGCTAAGGACGTTTTTGAAATAATGTTCGAAACGAGTGACGACCCGGCAAAAATCATCGATGAACGTGGCATGCGTCAAGTAACTGATTTGGGTGCGATTGAAGCGGCTATCGATGAAATAATTGCGAGCAATCCAGATAAAGTTGAGGCGGTAAAAGAGAAGCCAAAGCTAATGGGGTGGTTTGTCGGTCAGGTCATGAAATCCACTGGTGGCAAGGCAAATCCAAAATCCGTAAACGAACTATTGGCGAAAAAGCTAGGTTAGAAATACCTTTGTCCGTCGTTTTTGTTTTTGGTTTGGTAAACGTTTTGTAAACACATTTTTCTCACTGTGCGACGTGAATGACTTTACACGTGTCAAGCAAACTATTGCCTGCGCGTGCGCAGTTGCTCATAGTAATTGCGTTATGCGTCCTGCAATTGAGGGGGGCGCTCACAGTGAGTGTGTGTTTGAGTCCCATGTCGGTCGTTAGAAAAAATACGACGCACCAGGAGCGATGACTAAGATGGCTACGAAACCAAAAGCTAAAGCTAAGAAGAAGGCAGTTGCTAAAAAGAAAGCAGCTCCTAAGAAGAAGGCAGTTGCGAAGAGAAAAGCAGCTCCTAAGAGAAAGGCAGCCGCGAAGAAGAAAGTTGCTAAAAAGAAGGCAGCTCCTAAGCGGAAAGCCGCGAAGAAGAAAGTTGCTAAAAAGAAGGCAGCTCCTAAGCGGAAAGCCGCTAAGCGGAGATAGCCACTCAAATTGGCGGGTACTAACCCGCCAATTACTTGTGCACGCTGTGCAAGTGAATGATATTGGCGAGCGAGAATGTGTCCGGGGGGACACATTGTTCGGCTTTTCCGACAACATCATTGCACAGCGGACAAAAACACCCAGTAGGGCGGGCATGGTTGGAAAACCGGCTCGCCCACTTTTTTTGTTTTTCCTGTTTGGCTGTTATAGCGCGGGGCGTCGTAGCGCTGTTGTGTGTGAGCACACGCAGTTTCGCCTGGTTGCTCAAGATTAAACCTCTTTTGAAAACATACCTTTAGTTTGCTTTCTTCCATTGCGCTCGTCGGTGTAAAAACTTGAAGACGTTGCGGTTTTGGGGTTAGCTAACAGCACACAGTTTTTGAGTGGCTGGATATTTGGAGTATCTTGATGCGTATATTGGTTTTGACCTTGCTCGCGGCATTTGCTTCCGGTCCCGTTATTACCTCAGCAAACGCTGAACAATTGACCGGAACGGGAACACGTATAGAAAACGATATCGTTGGCACCACTAAACATTGGGGGCGAACGCTTTCAGTGCCGACATCGGGAAAAATTGTTCGTGTCATGGGCGGTACGTATGGTTTTCAGATCATCGATGAAAATGAGACTGTTGTAGGTGATTTCCTTTTTCCCGAACAAGCCATTGGCGTTTCGATCGCTGCTGGTGAATATCAGATCCTGCCATTGGTTTGCCGTATCCATCGACATCATCATGTTGAAGTTACCGTAGAATATTGATCTGACTTGCGATTGCTTCTGGACCTTCCCATTTGGGGTAAATGAAATTTTCTGGCTTTGAGGAGCCAGCTCATTATTGGAGGTCGGACAATGATTGATTTTTATACGTGGACTACGCCGAACGGGCGAAAAATTTCCATTATGCTAGAAGAGACCGGCTTGGATTACACAGCCCATGCTGTCGATATCTCAAAAGATGAACAGTTCTCGCCTGCCTTTTTGAAGGTGGCGCCAAACAATAAAATTCCCGCAATTGTCGATCATGGTGCTGAAGGCGGGCCTGTTTCAGTCTTTGAATCGGGCGCGATACTTCTGCATTTGGCCGAGAAAAGCGGGAAATTTCTACCAACTTCGGGCGCTAGTCGCGCAAAAGTGTTGCAATGGTTGTTTTGGCAGATGGGTGGCGTGGGACCGATTATAGGTCAACTCGGTCACTTTATGACGAGTGCACCTGAGCCTAACCCTTATGCAATTGACCGGTTTATTTCTGAATCCGCGCGGTTGGTAAAAGTCTTAGATACGCAACTGGCCGATAATGAGTTTATGGCAGGTAACTATTCAATAGCGGACATGGCAACTTACCCTTGGCTGGTGCTTGCACTTGAGCCGATTAAGGGTGCAAAAGCTGATGTCGTAGGTGAGGCCGCTCATGTAACCCGGTGGATTGGCTCAATGGCTGCCCGCGCGGGTGTTGAAAAAGGCATGTTGGTGCCTGAAATTTCAAAATAAAGTCTAATTCGCGGCAATTAAATGCATGATTTTAAACGGCAGGGCAGTTTTCCGCCGTTTTTTTTGTCTCCAGCGTTAACCAAATTTTCAATGGCAAAGTGATCTTCTTACGGAACACAGGGACGACCTTGTTGTTTAAATGCGCCCACGGAAGCACGAAGGAGTGGGGGCTGTACGAAGGAGGATGAAATGGCCAGACGAGATATGGATCAGTTGCAAAAATGCGAGCTGGCGGCTGAAGCGGGCGCACCAGAGGCTCTTTATAACCTTGGCTTGATCTATGCGACTGGCAAAGGCGTTGATACTGATTTCGTCAATGCTCACAAGTGGTTCAATCTTGCAGCAATGCGCGGTAGCCATGCCGCACGCGATAGCCGTACTGAACTGGCGCTTGAGATGGACACCGGACAAATTTCGGAAGCACAACGCCGTGCTCGTGAATGGTTGTTGAGCCACTAGTCGTTCAAACTGCCAGGCAGATGGTGTTTGGCGGCATCACTACTCATGAAACCGGGAGTCTTGGGGAAAGCCTACCCCAATACTCGGCGTGACATGAACGGCAACACGGCATATGTTCCGCGCTCTTTCCCAAGAAAAGGCAGATAAGCGGACATGAATGACGCAGTGGAAGATCTGATTGCTCTTCTTGATCTCGAGCAGATCGAACTCAATCTTTATCGCGGGCATAGTCCGGAAACGAGCTGGCAACGGGTGTTCGGCGGACAGGTAATCGGTCAAGCGCTGATGGCGGCCTACCGAACGGTTGCAGAAGATCGTATCTGTCACTCTCTCCATGCCTATTTCATTCGTCCTGGCGATCCCAAAGTACCGATCCTTTATGAAGTTGATCGTGCACGTGATGGGAAAAGTTTTACAACCCGTCGCGTCGTTGCTATTCAGCATGGTCGTCAAATTTTCAATCTTGCAGCGTCCTTTCAGGTTGTGGAAAAGGGATTTGAGCATCAAGCGACGATGCCTAAAGTTCCAGTTCCTGAAGACTTACCGACAGAACGTGAACGCCGCGAAGCCATTATTGATGAATTGCCCGAAGATGTGCGCGTGCACTTTACGCGCCCTCGGCCGATTGAAATGCGCGCTGTCGATCCTCAGCAGTATCTCAATCCAGAGCCGGCAGACCCAGAGTTTAAAGTCTGGTTCCGTGCAACACGTCCCATGCCTGACAGTATTGCAATGCAACAATGCGTGCTTGCCTATGCATCAGACATGACGTTGCTGGATACGTGCATTCGGCCACATGGCGTTAGNTGGATGTCTGGCAAACTTCAGTCAGCCAGCCTTGATCATGCCATGTGGTTCCANCACCCGTTCCAAATCAATGATTGGCTGCTTTATGACCAAGACAGCCCCAGTGCCGTTGGTGCGCGTGGGTTTAACCGCGGCAGCATATTTACGCGGGAAGGGCTTCTGGTGGCTTCTGTGGCCCAAGAAGGCCTTATCAGGCATCGCCCTTAGGCTGCTTCTTTACTGATTGTTGGAGGCTAGCAAGCACATGCGCTTTAGTTTGCGTGTATTTGCGACGTCGCGGCTGTTTGGCGTAGTTCCTCTGTTCACATTTGACGCCCTGTAAATGCAGGGTTAGTCATGTCTCCGGCATTGTATTTGGCAGCTGAGAATGAAAAGCTTGGGAAAATGAAACGACAGCCGGGTAGGCAACGGAGGAGTTCGAGATGAGCAATTTTCAACTTTTAATCAATGGTGAGCTTGTTGATGGAGATTTGACGATGGATGTCGTTAATCCAGCAACAGAAGAGACAGTTGCCACTTGTTCTCGCGCCTCCGAGAAGCAATTGGACCAAGCCGTGGCAGCGGCGAAGGCTGCCTTTCCGGCATGGTCAGCGACCAGCATTGATGAGCGTAAGAAAGCCATCAATGCTATTGCGGATGTTATCGAAGCAAATGGGGAAGAGCTTGCACGTCTGCTGACGCAAGAGCAGGGCAAGCCTTTGGCAGATGCGACCGGCGAAGTTTTTGGAACAGCGGCTTTCTTCCGTTATTTCACGTCGCTCGAAATGCCGGTGAAGGTGTTGGACGATAGCGAAGGACGCCGTGTAGAAGCCCACCGCAAGCCACTTGGCGTTATTGGTGCAATTGTTCCGTGGAACTTCCCGATGATCCTCATGGCGTTCAAATTGCCGCCTGCTTTGCTCGCTGGTAATACTGTGGTGTTAAAACCCGCACCGACAACGCCTTTAACGTCGTTACGTTTAGGGGAATTGATCAAGGACATTCTGCCCGCAGGTGTGGTGAATGTTTTGGCTGATGCCAATGACCTGGGTGCGCCGCTGACGGCTCACCCAGACGTGCGCAAAATCTCCTTCACTGGTTCCACGGCGACCGGTGCAAAGGTGATGGCAGGCGCTGCGGGTCTCTTGAAACGCATTACTTTGGAATTGGGCGGCAATGATGCAGGTATCGTGCTCTCTGATGTTGATCCTAAAGAAGCTGCACCAAAACTCTTTCAAAGCGCCTTTCAAAATAGCGGGCAGGTTTGCATCGCGATGAAACGGCTTTATGTGCATGAGTCCATCTACGATGAAATGTGTGACGAGCTTGCTGTGTTGGCGGATGCGTCCATCATTGGCGATGGTTTGGAGCAGGGTACGCAACTTGGACCGCTGCAAAACAAAATGCAGTTTGAGAAAGTTCAGGAACTTATTGCTTCTGCTGACAATGACGGAAAAATTATTGCTGGAGGCGTGACGCCAGACCAGGCAGGTTATTTCATCCGTCCGACCATTGTTCGTGATGTAACCGACGGCGATCGTATTGTTGATGAAGAGCAATTTGGTCCGGTTCTACCCGTCATTAAATACGCCGATACGTCAGATGCGATCGCGCGCGCTAATGCATCCGAATATGGCCTCGGCGGGTCAATTTGGTCAGGTGATCTGGACAAGGCCTATGCGCTCGCCGATCAAATGGAGTCTGGCACTGTTTGGATCAACAAACACGCAGAGCTTGACCCCGCCATCCCATTTGGCGGAGCGGGCATGTCAGGACTTGGTACGGAGTTGGGTGAAGATGGGCTGGAAGAATTTACACAGCTGAAAATCATCAATATGGCCCGCTAGGTTTTAGCAACAGTTTTGAATAGATGCCCGGTCCTTGAGATGTCGAGGGCCGGGCTTTTTCGTTATGCGTTGCGTTTCATCAGGTTTGCNCTGACGAGAAGCATGGCTGTTAAAACGGCTTCTACGATGATGAACACGGTCGCAAACTCTGCGCCATGCATGGCCCACGCGAGCGTGCGGAAGATCGCGGCACCACCGAGAATGAGCGCAGCGCTATAGGCCGCCGTGACGTTTAGTTTCGCCGCCGCCCAAAAGGACAAGAGTGCGCAGGCGACAAAAAACGACGTGAAGTCGCCTACTTGCGTTGAGCGTCCAATACCATCGAGCAAAGGCATGCCGAGACTTTCTGCGGTTTGCGCGGGTCTGATGATCCAGCCTACGGCGTTGACGCCCATGGCGAGGCCCGGAAGGGCAGCAAGAATACGTGCAAGCATGACATTTCCCCCAGTCATTGATATTTGCCGCAGCTTGGCCCGATTCCGTCTTATGCGGAACTAGATTGTCGGCTCAAGCATATTTTGTGGCATCAGAGTGCGATTTGATCGCTGAAACCGCTTGAAACCGCTCAAATCCTAGGGCATACACGGCGGTGGAGAGGTGGCCGAGTGGCTGAAGGCGCGCCCCTGCTAAGGGTGTATACGTTAATAGCGTATCGAGGGTTCGAATCCCTTCCTCTCCGCCATTTTCCAATTTGTCGGATGAGACGTTCAGAGATGTCGGAGCCCATTGGTGAGGTAACTCTCACGTGCCGCCTTATGTTGTGTTCGACAACTTCCGCGGGAATGACGCCCGCGGACCTTAGTCAACAAGATCTTTTGTTAGCGACACTCTCTCCAAGGGTTTTGACGCGTCATTGCCCAGGCGAATGTTCATGTCACCCGCAGCCAGGTCCATTGTGAGGGTGCAGACCGTTCCCATTTGACCTAAAGGCTCTCTGGCACGGTAGGTCTGGCAAATGGCATTTCCAGGGTTTTCGGTATTGGAGAGCATCGTTTCCATTGCCGGCCTGGTACGTTCCTTGGTTCCTTCTGCGAGCAATTTCGCCTGGTTATAGCGGGTGGTTGAATTTGCCAAGGTGGCGGGAACAGAAAACATGTCTCGGTCTAGATAGTGGTTTGTGTGGGTCAGGACATCCCCATGGTCCGCAATTTGAAATCGTTCTGTTGCGGCAAATTCCATATCAAACCGCGCGCCACCTTTGTCAGCGACCATGATGTTTGCTGAGCGGCCATTGCCAGCACGGTCGATTGTTTCACGTGCCGNCTCGAGGGAAGGGGCATCCAAAATGGAACGAAGCAGAATGTGAATGGGCACGCCGGTTGTGGGCCGGTCAATGTTGAGGAAATTAAAACATACGCCGATGCCTGCGCTGTTGAGCCCAATTTTTCCAATGATGCCAGGTTCTGTCATCATCAAAACGGAAGGCGCATCGGTGCGCTCAATGCGAACAAGGGAGATTAACGGCTCAAGCCGTTCCTCCCAATCCCAGTTTTGACCCAGCAGTGGCGTCCCATCAAAATGCATCAAGGTGCACTCAGTGGCTGGAACGTAGGAGAGAAACTCGCTACGGGCGTTTAAAGCATAGATCCAGAGCGGGTTGACGCCAGCACCCTCTGCGATTGCTTCTATCTCAATTGAATAATCGGCATTGAAACCGGAGATGATGGATTTGAAATGCGTTGCGATTTCGAAAATCTGTGCTTCCGATCTGTCAAAGAAGACAGAATAGACCTCAATCATTTTATGAATACGGTCGCGAAGTGCCTGTCCGTGTTGGTGACCACGTTGTTGGGCGTCACCGGTCAGAGTAATCAGAGGCATTCCAGCAATCAAAGTCATTCCATCACTCCCAATTTTTCACAAAGGGTAAGGTAAAGCGATGAGATGATCCAGCATCTCAACTGAACGGTGATGCTTATTGACTGGTTTTAACGGCGACTTTCCTGTTCAATGGGGCATCCTTTGGAAATCTGATTTTTGAGTGTGCAGTGCTGCGGTCTCTAAATTTTAGTTTAGCTTTACTGTTTGTTGGTTTGCAGATCGCGAGCCTGTTTCATGGTGCTCATTTTGGGTTTCAGTCTCACGAGCATGCACATAAATTGGAAAACCGTGCGACCGCCTCCGCTCAGATCGTCGGTGCCATTGATCTGAGCGTCACTGAGGACCGGAAAGAGGATCGCTCGGAAAACCGTTGTGATGTCGCTGTTTTTTGTGAAAAACTGAATAAGTTGGTTGGCGTAGACGGCCTTATGTTGTTGACGGATTTTTCTCCAATTCTGTCGATCCATCTTGTATCGCAGAGCTCGCCCCAAGCGCGTGTGATTAATGTCTATCCTCGGGGGCCTCCTGTTTCTCTTCTCTCCTAGTTTTGATATTTGCTCTTTGTGAGCTTTTGGAGTTGAAGAATGAAACACTTTTCCAAATCAATTACCCCACAGTCCTGTGCTGGTTTTGTCCTTATTTTTTCTGTCGCTATTCTAGGTTTTTCCAAGACTCCATTGGCAGAAGGGAATGCTCAAGAAGGTCATGGGTCAAACCATAGATCTGTCTCTTCGCACGAACATGGTGCGGCCCAGCTGGGCTTGGCTGTCGAGGGGACATCTCTGCATGTCAATTTTATCTCTCCGGCTGCGAACATTGTTGGCTTTGAGCGGTTGGCTGAAAGCCTTGAAGAAAATGAAGCCGTTGCTGCAGCAGTGGTGGGTTTAAACAATCCCTCTATATTGTTTTCTTTTGAAGGAACGACCTGTGAGGTGTCAGAGGTGTCAGTTCATGCAGAAGGCGTATTGCCGGAAGAAACTGACGCACAAGAAGGCTCAAATGATGGTGACCATGAGGGTCATGCTGAGTTTGAAGCGACATACGTATTTGTGTGCAACAATACAGCCGATCTGACTGGCATGAGCATCAAATTCTTTGATGTCTGGCCCGGTATTGAGGAGATCGAAACAGTCTACCTCGGGGCCACTCGAACAAAGTTGTTTGAACTGACAGCGCGCTCCAACCATTTGGATCTGAACTAGTGGCTGAGGAAACACAAGAAATGTCAGCACTGGTTCTACAGGATCTAGCTTTTTCCTGGGGGGTGGACGACCCGCTCCTCGAGATTAAGAAGCTTGTTGTAAAAAAGGGCGACCGTCTATTTTTACAAGGTGCCAGCGGCAGCGGAAAAAGCACCTTGCTCGGCCTGTTGGGTGGCGTGCTTGTTCCGACATCAGGCAGATTGACCGTGTTGGGGCAGGAGTTGTCGAACCTCAGCGGCGGCGAGCGAGATCGATTTCGGGCGGATCACATCGGCATCATATTTCAGATGTTCAATTTGCTGCCGTATCTCTCCATTCTGGCGAATGTAACTTTACCCTGTCGTTTTTCAAAAACCCGGATGGCCCGTGCGATGGCAAATGGGGGCCTAGAGCAAGAAGCGACCCGTCTTCTTACTGCTTTGGGCCTTGGAGACGAGGTGCTGGCAAAACCTGTTATGGAACTGAGTGTCGGACAACAACAGCGTGTTGCTGCTGCGCGTGCCTTGATTGGTGCACCGGAACTCGTCGTCGCAGACGAACCAACCTCGGCACTGGATGCGGATCGTCGGGAGAAGTTTATCGAACTCTTGATGGCTGAATGTGCTGCCCACGGAACCACTTTGATTTTTGTTTCCCATGATCCGTCGTTGGGTCACTTTTTTGATCGTTCGCTGAACCTTGGAGAAATCAACCGAAGTTCTGATCGGGGGGGCATATGATGCAGCTATCTGTGTTTTTCCTGCTGGCCCTTCGCAGTGTCCTCAACCGGCGTACAACAGCTGCGCTGACGGTCATATCAATTGCTCTCAGCGTAACGCTTTTCCTTGGTGTGGAGAAAATTCGGGAGGGTGCCCAGAGCGGTTTTGCCAATACAGTGTCGGGCACGGACCTCATTGTGGGTGCGCGAAGTGGAGCAATCAATTTGCTGCTCTATTCGGTGTTTCGAATTGGAGATGCGACCAACAATGTTAGTTGGGAAACATATGAGGATATTGCCAAACGGCCGGACGTTGCGTGGGTTGTACCTATTTCGCTGGGAGACAGCCATCGTGGTTTTCGCGTCATGGGTACACAGAGCGCCTATTTTGATCATTACAAAACAGGTGATCAGCAGAAACTAAAATTTCTTGACGGGACGGTTTTCACGACGCTCTTCGAAGCCGTAATTGGCGCTGATGTCGCTCAAGAGTTAAACTATTCAGTCGGCGACAAGATTGTGGTTGCACACGGTATCGGCGCTGTCAGTTTTGTGAAACATGAAGCCATGCCGTTTACAGTGGTTGGCGTGTTGGCGCGCACTGGGACGCCCGTTGATCGAACGATACATGTGACGCTTTCAAGCATAGAGGCCATTCATCAAGGTTGGGAAGGTGGGGCGGCGCCTCGTGGCGCGGGCACGACACAAGCTGAAAGCTTCACGGGTCTAGAGTTGCAACCATCGTCCATCACGGCGGTTTTTCTGGGGCTCACGTCTCGTATAGGGGTCCTTAAAGTGCAACGGGATTTGAACGAATATGCTGCCGAACCATTGTTAGCGATTATTCCCGGTGTTGCGTTGGCGCAATTGTGGCGCGTGATCGGCATTGTCGAGATCGCGCTCACCGCTATCTCTATTTTTGTTGTTTTGACGGGGCTCTTTGCGCTCATGACTAACATTTTGACAAGTCTGAACGAACGTCGTCGAGAGATGGCAATTTTGAGAGCGATTGGGGCAGGGGTGCGGCACATTTTCTTATTGTTGGTGACAGAAGCTGCGTTGCTGGCTGGGGCGGGGGCGGTGAGTGCACTGGCGTTGGTTCAATTGGTTCTATGGGGCGCGGCTCCGTTGATTGTTGAGGCCACGGGTGTGAGCGTTGCTGGGCCAGGGATCAGTTTGTTTGATGTTGTTACGGTTTTTGTTGTGGTTCTAATCGCTTGTTTGCTGTCGTTCTTTCCTGCATGGCGAGCGTATCGCCAATCATTGGCTGACGGCCTAACCATCAAAGTTTGAGGAATAGATATGAAAAATCTTTTGTGCTGGCTGTTGATGATTGGGTTTCTGTTACCCGTATCTTTGGCTTATTCGGAAGAGCCTGAGACGCTCTACTGGGAGGACTTGATCCCCCCTGAAGGGGTAAAGGCGTTGGAGGAGGCCTATGCGGCGGCAGCAGCGGGGGCAACGCCGCTCAATGAAACACCAGTGCCTAGCGAAGAAACTTCTGCATCAAGTGAGGACCCTGATGATCCGACCGGGACACTTCCTGCAGCCACGCAGATCGGTACTTTTGATGTTGTAGAAGAGTTGAACGGAAAATCCATTCGGATACCCGGGTTTATGGTGCCTTTTGATATCAATCAGGCAAATGAAGTGACGGAATTTTTGCTCGTTCCCTATTTTGGTGCTTGCATCCACGTACCGCCCCCGCCCCCAAATCAAATTGTGTATGTGACGTCTGAGCTCGCCGTCCCGTTTGGCTGGGAGCCTGTCTGGCTTGAAGGTGTTATGGTAACGGCGCGCCATGACAATAGTATGGGGAATGCCGCCTACACGCTCAACCTAACGAAACTAGAACCTTACACCGACGGATAAAGTCGTACGCTGATTTGAAGAAGTAGGGTTTTCCCTTTCCTTTGCGCTGGCTTAGGCTGGTGCAAATGATTTGGGGGAAGGTGAATGAATAGGTGGAAAATAGGTGACTTTACGATCACACGGGTCGTGGAGATAGAAGTGGCAGGTGGTACGAAGTTCCTGCTCCCGGATGCGATGCCTGAAGCAGTGCGTGACTTCAAATGGATGGCTCCACATTTTATGACGCCAGATGGTCAATTGATCATGAGCGTTCATGCTCTGGTAATCGATACGGGTGAGAGAAAAATCATTGTCGACACCTGTATCGGCAATGACAAGCCTCGAGAAATTCCGACCTGGACTAATTTGCAAACATCGTTCTTGGATGATTTGGCGGAGGCTGGGTGTTCTCGCGACACGATAGACACTGTTATGTGTACGCATTTGCATGTGGACCATGTTGGGTGGAACACAATGTTGGTGGATGGGAAATGGGTTCCGACATTTCCCAATGCACGCTACTTGATGGCAGAAAAAGAATTTGCCTATTGGCAATCACAGGACGAACAAGAAGCTGCGAAGGTGGTTTTTTCAGATTCTGTGCAACCTGTATTTGATGCAGGGCTTGTGGACTTAATCTCGCTCGATCATGAAATTTGTGAAGGGGTCTGGTTGGAGCCGACGCTCGGACACACGCCCGGCCATGTTAGTGTGCGCGTTAAATCTAATAATGAAGAAGCGCTCATTACTGGTGATTTTATTCATCATCCTTGTCAGTTGGAACGGCCTGACTGGTGTGCGTCTGTCGATTTTGATCCGGTGCAAAGTGAAGCCACACGACGTGCGGTATTTGACCGGTTTGCTGACACACCGATGCTGGTGATCGGGACGCATTTTGCGACACCCACGGCAGGGTACATTAAACGATATGGAGATGCCTATCGTTTGGACGTTTGACCTTTGCCAGGCGCGAGGCGAACGGGATTGGGGACGGCGCTTATTTTCATAAGTAAGAAGCCACATGAATTGGAGAATAGTGAATGCCTGTTTTTCTAAGACCGACAGTCCTGTCTATTGTTGCCTTGGCTGTGTTGTTTGGGGCTATCATGGGGACAAGGCTGCCGCCGTCGCTGCAAACTCTGGAGGTGCCGAGCGAGGTGGTTTTTGATGGTGCGTCGGCGCTACAGACATTCGAGCGCTTATTGCCAAACAACAAGCCACACCCAGCAGGGTCACTAGAAAATAAATTGATGCGGGACCGCATCTTGGAAGAACTAGGCGCGTTGGGTTATGAACCGCGCGTTCAATCCACTTTTGCGTGCAGCTCCATTTATCCTTCATGCGCTCCAGCTGAAAATATTGTGGCCGTCCACAAAAGCAGCGCGACGGGCAAGGCCATCGCCTTTGTTGCTCACTATGACAGTCAGATGTCTGGGCCGGGAGCTGCCGATGATATGACAGCGGTCGTTGTTATGTTGGAGTTGGCGCGATTGGTGAAAGATCGCGCGCAGACATCAAATGACATAATGTTTGTGTTCACCGATGCAGAAGAAAAAGGATTGTTGGGCGCGGAGGCATTTGTGCAGGCAGATCCACTCGTCTCACAGATTGGTTTGCTTGTTAATATGGAGGCCAGGGGGGCTTCGGGACGCGCTGTTCTATTTGAAACAAGTGAGAACAATAGAAATTTACTGTCGCAGTTGAGGCCGATGATGACCCACCCGACGGGCACATCCCTTTTTCACGCCATTTACAAGATGTTGCCGAACGATACGGACTATTCTGTGTTTCGGGCAGCGGGTGTGCCAGGCGTCAATTTTGCATTTACGGGAAGCCCGTCGCTTTATCACTCAACCTTTGATGATTTGGCGCATTTGGACAAAGGTAGCCTGCAACATCACGGACAAAACGCGCTGGACTTGTTGAATGGATTTGGAGATGCGGAGCTTGCTTTTGAAGGCGATGAGGACGCGGTGTTTTTTGATCTCTTTGGAGATGTACTGATTGCCTGGCCAATGAGTTGGTCATGGGGCTTGTTATTGGCATCGGTGCTGATGATTGGGAGTGCTGTTATCTTCTTATCAAAACAGGGCCGATTATCATGGTGTGGTGCGGCAATCGGGATTGTCATTTGGGCCGTTGCAGGCATCATAACAATCGTGGGCGGATATTTGCTTTCTTATCCGATTGGCGTCTGGGCCAATGTGACGGGTATTGATCATGCAGAGCCAGCCGCTGCGCGCATCTCATTGGTGTTGATGGGTATGTTGGTTGCGGTTGGCGTCGGGCGCTATTTGTTGCCACGGGTGTATGCGCTTGATATCGCGCTTGGAGCGTGGGGTATTTGGCTCTTATTCGCGCTTGTTGTCCAATCAGTGTTGCCGGGTGGGGTTTTCCTTTTCTTGGTGCCGGTTTTGGTTTTTTCGATCTGCGTTCTAATTGTGGCCTTGCGACCAGATCTTTCGCTCAACTGGTGCTTTATTCCGTCGATGCTTGCTATCTCCTATTTTGGGTTGAGTGCAGCAATCGACATGGAGACCGTAGTTAACTTCAACTTGAGCTTCGTGCATGCGGTTCCCATCGTTTTTATGGTGACCTCTTTGGCTATTGTTGTGAGGTTTGACGAGGGTGGTCCGGTCGCTGCGATGCCGACAGTCGGCGCTGCCCTGGCGGTGTTCACAGTCGTTGCTTTGTTTTCGCATAGCGTGACGCCAGACCGGCCAGCAGGCCTGAATATTGTGCAATTTCAGGATATGGATTTGGAGCAAACATTTGTTCTTGCTGAGAATAGTGCGTTCTTTCCGGCAAACGATCCTACGTACGTTGGGTTTTCTCTTGATGAAACCTGGCGCTTTCCCTGGGGAAAACCTCGGTGGGGACAGATGTTTCAAGTTCGTTCAGATGAATTTTTTCAATCACCGGCATTCGAGACGACCGTCCTCTCTGTGGCGGCAACCCCGGCTGGGCGACGCGTTTCTCTTCGTCTCAAGCCAGGTGATGAAGTATCGACAGTGACACTCTACGTGCTTGCGGGGAACGTGGGACGTGTCATTGCTGAAGGGCAGCCTATGGTGCTTGGGCGCCGGGGCGTGGTGCCTGCTGCCGATGAGATGGTCGCACTCACACTAAATGGTCTTTACGGGCGCGAGATCATGCTTTCGTTAGACCTAGTGGGGAGTGACGAGGTGGAAATCATTGTCGCCAGCCAGACACCAGGGGTCATCGGCGATGGAATGGAATTGGTAGCAGCACGCCCCGCAATGACAGCACAGGTTCATCAAGGCGATCATCAGCTCCAGGTACAGCGCCTTAAACTCTAACTGATTTCTCAGTGGAGTTCGGCAAGGAACGCATCAATTGCCATAACCGCTTCTGGTTCATCCATGAAGGGCGCATGCCCACGGTCTTTGGCTGTAACAAGTCTCATATTGGAATGTACGTCCGCCATTTTCTGCACAGTTTGTTTGGAGAGTAGGTCGGAATTTTCACCTCGGACAAGCAACATGGGAATGTTTGAAAGAGATTTGAACTCATTCCACATGGTTGGGATTTTACCGCGGGTGAGCTTCGCGGCGCGTCGCAGTCCAAGGCCGATGGCTGGGTCGTAGTCAGATGCGGGAGCGCCGTCTTCATCGCGGAACGTCATGCGCGCAAATTCATGCCATTTTTCACCAGGCATATTGGGGAAATGTCGATCATTCATTTGTCTGATTAGGATCGCGGCTTCTTCCCACGTTCTGGGAGGTGCCATTTTTCCAACATAACCCATGATGCGTGTGACACCGGCTGGGTCTACCTCCGGGCCCACATCATTCATGATGACACCCTTGATGGCTGTTGGGCGTGCTGTGCCCATGGTCATGGCGACAAGGCCGCCGCGCGATGTGCCGATGAAAATGGCGTGGTCAACACCTGCGGCTGCCATCATGTCGAATGTGTCGCGCATTTCGTTGGTGGCTGTGTAATCCATCCAGCTGGAGGCATATTCCGATTTTCCGCGACCCCGGAAGTCTGGGCAGAGAACGCGGCGGTCTACGGACAGGCGTTCTGCAAGCGCAGCAAAGTCTTTGGAATTGCGCGTGAGGCCGGGAAGACAGACGATAGGTGTTTTTTGTGATGTTCGCGCGCCGTAGTCACGCGCATAAAGCCGCAGGCCTTCCTGGGAGGAATAGTAAAAATCTCGAAAAGCCATAGTTTTTCCTAATATTTTTACACTGTAACAGATGAAACATTCTCAGTCGTTTGATGCTTTCTGGCAACAGCGTGTTACCCGCCGGATCTCTCATCAGCGATGGGAGACATTGTTCCCGGTTCGGACGTGACATTAGGGGCGCTCGTATCAGTTTCGATCATGGTTGACGGTGCGCGTGGACGATCTAAACCTGAAGGTGGGATCAGGCGTACTGGGGCATCATTGCGACCAATAGCCAAGGGAGCAGTTGGAACCAATGAAGGTTGTGCCACCAATGGCGCTCGCTGAGGTGCCGTAGGTGTTGACGTCGGTGTTGGCGCTGGTGTTTCAACCGGTGGGGCGACGAGTGCCGGTGAGACAATTGGCGAGGCCAACCCTCTGGCTGCGCGAGCGGCAATATCATCGCTGTCCATCACAGGCTGCATAGCGCCATCAATTTTAGTCGGCATTGCATTTGTGTTTTGTGTCGTTTCATCAACGGGGACGTCAAGTGTCGGTGTTTCAACATTGTTCTCAACTGGCGCAATCGGCTCGAGAATTGGCGTTTGCGTTGGCACCGCAACCCTATTTGGGTTGGGCAACGGCAGATCAGCATTTGGTGCAACAGTTGCTACCGGTATCGATGCGGCTGCTGGAGGGATGGCCGCCAGGACTGGAGCAGGTACGGAGAGTTGGGGGCGGGCTGTTTGCGGCGCATTCGGCGTTAAAGCCATTTGAGGCCGCGGTGTTGTCTGAATGATAGGTGCCGTGCCGTCGTAGCGCGCAATGTCTTGTTCAATACGCAGATCGGCCGATTGGTTGCCCAGACGGGCGCGATACACTTGAATGTTTTCCATCACGCGTTGCACATAGTTACGTGTTTCGGTGAAGGGGATGTTTTCCATCCAGTCGATTGGGTCGACCGCCGGGTCGCGCGGGTCGCCATATGTTTCGACCCACTGTGATACGCGGTGGGCACCAGCATTATAGGCAGCGATGGTCATGATATAGGAGCCAGCGAACCCGTCGAGGAGATCGCCCAAATGAGCCGAGCCCAACATGGCATTGTATCCGGGATCATTTGTGAGGCGCGCACGCTGGTAAGGAACGCTGATTTGCCGCGCCACTTCTCTCGCGGTGCGTGGCATGAGCTGCATGAGCCCACGGGCACCGGCATGGCTGATGGCACCGGGATTAAATTCACTTTCTTGACGTGAAAGACCATAGACGACTGCGCGCTCCACGGGTGAACCCACTTGTCGGTACGTCGGAAGAACTGCTGTCGGATAGCTACGCTCTGCCAAAAGAATATTGCGTCCAGCGGCCACCTTGGCGACGCGCACGGACAAGTTAGGATAGCCCCGTTCAACCATCAAATCGGCAAGGGCGGCGAGCGAAGGTGCATCGGGGAGTGTCTTCGCCAGTTGAATGACGAAGGACCTGGCCAAAGAGCTTTCGCCCGCCTCATCCAGCAGTTCGAATGCGCGGACCATGTCATTTGCGGTCAGTGCATTACCCTGGCTCGTGGTGGGAACAGGATCGCTTGCCAGTTGCAAAGTGGCAGTTCCATTTGTGGAGAGCCGTGCGAGCGCAAGTTGGCCATAAAAGGTTGTGCCGTGGCTTGCTGCTTTTGTGTAGTGCATTGTGGCTTCGCTCAGGCGTCCTGCGGCTTCTGCCGCACGCCCCATCCAATAGGCACCACGTGAACGGCTAATCGGTGTTGCGACGCCTTCCTCTAGTGTTTTGAAATGGCGAAAAGCCGTATCAGCATCATTCAGATATTGAAGGGCGATCCAGCCTGCGAGAAACTCTCCTTCGGCAAACGCCACGCCGCGTTCATGTCCATGGCCGGTCGCTAGCTCGTAGGCCTCTTGGTAATTTCCGTTAGCAAGCGCTTTGCGTGCAAGAATTTTGCGTTCGGTCCACCAGCGCTCGGGGTTGCCAACGTCATGGGGTGCTGCAGGCGACGTAAGAAAGAGCGGGATTGCCGTTTCGACATTGCCGCGGCGCCGCAAATACCTGGCGTGATCAAAAACCAATCCCGTGTCGGCCAACAAGTGGGAAGGAACCCGCGCCAGCGCACTTTCAGCCCCATTGGCTCTTGAGCTTAGTTTCAGCCGTGCATCGGCGAGTGTTCGTGCTTCTGCATTGACCAGTTGCAGCATGCGACGGCCGTCGGCGAAGCGTTGTTCCCATATCAGTCGATTAAGGCGGTCCTCATGGGCATGTGCTGGCAGGTGAGGAGCAAACTTGCGTAATATTTCGGCTTCGCGAGCGCGAGAGAATTGATGCTCGACCCACGCACGTTGGATCCAGCTCGCGCCTTCGCTTGTTTGACCGACATTCAAAAGGGCCTCGCCCAATCGGATTTTCCCTTCACCCGTCAACGGATCACGCGTGGCGAACCAAGCAACGACGTCGCGATCATTCATAGGGTAGTCGGTCAGGGCTTCTTCTGCCCGTGTGGATAGAAGGTTCTGCCGTGGCCAATGCGGGTATGCTTCCTGAAACGCGACGATTTCGGCCAGAGTTGATCCAGCACCTTGTTTTTGGAATTGCAGCCAATTCAGAATGGCTTTCGCTACAGGATCTGAAATTTGTCTGGAGTTGGTGCGGACCTGGTTCCAGTTGTTTTTTTCGCGTGCGTCCAATCCCGCCCAGAGGGCAA
>JGI24723J26617_10000915_pt1 | contig 27389 bp, 29 predicted proteins | sample Cruoilmetagenom6_FD_26617 | JGI IMG/M metagenome (IMG submission 26617)
CCCGGATTGCAGATCGGCGTCTTCGGCAGGCCGTCAATCTGGTAGGTATTCCAGTCGGTCTTCCGGTCGATTTCCGAGCGATACAGGGTCCGGCGCTTGCCAGCCTTGTTGTACAACGGCTCGCCCTGCGAGATGCCATAGATGATCGTCGGGTCGCTCTCCAGCCGCATGCCGCGCTTCAGGCGCGTCGTGAACAGGGCCGCCACTTCTGGGCGCTCTTCTGCATTGCCGGTTTCCTTCTCGACCACGGAGGCAAGGATGATCGCCTCATGCTCATTGGCCAGCGGAAGCCCCTTCTGCCGTTTCGGCCACAGCTCTTTGAGCAGGTCGTCCTGCGCCTTGGCCATCTGCGCGATCAGTTTCGCCCGCGTCATGCCGCGATGATAAAGATATGTGTCCGGCAAGAGGCTGCCCTCGGCAACCGGCAATTCCGGCATCGGGCCAACAAGCACGGGGTCGGATTCGATGAGCTTCAGAATCTGCGCCGTGGTCCGGCCTTCAGGCAGTGTGATCTTGTGCATCACTGCCTTGCCTTCGACCAGGATATCCAGGACCTCGCCGAGGCTGGCCTGCGACTCGATAGCGAATTCTCCGGTTTTCAGCGCCGTTTCGGTGCCGTCGATGCGCGCCTTGAGACGCATCAGCCAGGCCGACCGGATGACGCCGTCTTTCTCGAGGCGCGAGGCGACGCTCAGCATGCCTTCGCCAGGTGCGACGACAACGAGCGTTTCGGCGGGCAAAGGCCCGTCCTTGGCCACTTCATTGCCGAGCCAGATCCAGCCGGCACCGGCAACGGCGCCCGCCAGGATCACAACAGCTATGACAAGCGACAACAGGCCTTTGATGAACTTCATGAAACGCCTCACACGAATCCCGGCATCGCCAGCTTACATGCCCGCCCCTGCCCGGCGATAGTGGCCTATTTCACTTCCCGGATCACGAGCGACGCATTGGTGCCGCCGAAGCCGAAACTGTTCGACATGGCAGCCCGCACGCGGCCCTTCTTGGCCTTGTGGGGAATGAGGTCGATCGGCGTCTCGAAACTCGGATTATCGAGGTTCAGCGTCGGCGGCATCACCTGGTCACGAATGGCCAGTGCGCAAAACGCCGTCTCGATGGCGCCGGCAGCGCCCAGGAGGTGGCCGACAGCGGACTTGGTCGACGACATGGACAGGTTCTTCGCATGGTCGCCGTAGGCCTTCTCGACCGCTCCCGCTTCGCCTTCGTCGCCCTTCGGCGTCGATGTGCCGTGCGCGTTGATATAATCGACTTCGGTCGGGTCGATTCCGGAATGCTTCAACGCCATTTTCATCGCGCGGTATCCGCCTTCGGCACCTTCGGCAGGCGCCGTGATATGATAGGCATCGCCGGTCAGGCCATAGCCCGAGACTTCGGCATAGATCTTCGCACCGCGCGCCTTGGCGTGTTCATATTCTTCCAGCACCAGCACCGCTGCGCCATCACCCATGACAAACCCGTCACGATCCGTGTCGTAAGGACGCGAGGCTTTCTCTGGCGTGTCGTTGAAACCTGTGGACATCGCCTTCGCCGCGCAGAAGCCGGCTATGGCAATGCGGCCAATCACGGCTTCGGAACCGCCGGCCAGCATCACGTCGGCATCGCCGTACTTGATGAGCCGCGCCGAGTCGCCGATCGCATGCGCACCCGTGGCACATGCGGTCACAACCGCGTGGTTGGGGCCCTTGAAGCCGTGCTTGATCGAGACCTGCCCGGAGGCAAGGTTGATCAGGGCCGACGGGATGAAGAAGGGGCTGACCTTGCGCGGGCCATGCTCATGCAGGGTTACCGACGTCTTGTAGATGGATTCCAGTCCGCCGATGCCGGAGCCGATCATCACGCCTGTGCGTTCGCGGCTTTCGTCATCTTCCGGACGCCAGTTGGCATCCTCGACAGCCTCTTCCGATGCAGCAATGGCATAGAGGATGAATTCGTCGATCCGGCGCAGCTCCTTGGAGGAGACAAACTTCTCCGGATCAAACGCATGGGGGTCGCCTGACCCACCGCCGCGTCCGTTGGTCCATGGCACCTGGAACGCGATCTTGCATGGCATGTCTTCCGGGTCGAAGACGTCGATACGTCCCGCTCCGGATTTTCCAGCAATCAGGCGTTCCCAAGTTGCCTCGCGCCCGAAAGCGAGCGGAGAGACAATCCCGATACCCGTTATAACAACGCGGCGGTCAGACATGCAGTTACAGCCCCGTCTTAGACGTGAGCTTTGATGTGAGTCACCGCGTCACCGACGGACCGGATCGATTCCTGCACATCGTCTGGGATTTCGATATTGAACTCTTCTTCGAAGGCCATGACCAGCTCGACAAGGTCAAGCGAGTCAGCGCCGAGATCGTCGATGAAGCTTGCGCTCTCAACAACCTTGTCGGCATCCACGTCGAGATTATCGACTACGATTTTTTTAACACGCTCAAGAACGTCAGACATGAATACCTCTCTAGAATATGCCCGATAGCCGGCTCATTTCTGAACCATTGTGTTGCGCCTAGCACACACTTGGCAAAAGCGCCAAGCCCTAGCCGCAACGGTTACTGTAGCGAAATCAGATCATTGCCATACCGCCATTTACATGCAGCGTTTGCCCCGTCACGTAAGAGGCCTCGCCGGACGCAAGGTATACTGCGGCTGCGGCGATGTCTCCACCCTGTCCCAATCGTCCTGCCGGAATGCCCGCGAGAAGCGCTTCTTTCTGCGCATCGGGCAACCCGTCCGTCATGGGTGATTCGATAAATCCGGGAGCAATCGTGTTGGCGGTAATCCCCCGGCTGGCGACTTCCTGGGCGATGGATTTGGTGAAACCGATCATCCCGGCCTTCGACGCACAATANTTCGTCTGGCCCGGATTGCCCGTCACGCCAACGATCGATGTAATGCCNATAATCCGCCCATAGCGGCGCTTCATCATGCCCCGCACGACGCTCTTGGTGAGCCGGAAATAGCTACCAAGATTGACCTGCAGCACGTCATTCCAATCATCATCCTTCATCTGGATCAGAAGCTTGTCGCGCGTGATGCCGGCATTGGCGACCAGGATATCGAGCGGACCGACAGCGGCCTCTGCGCGGCCCACAAGCCCGTCTACGGCGTCTGCGTCAGACAGGTTGCAGGTCACGATCGCACTCTCGCCCTTCAACGTGCCTGCGACTTCCTCAAGCACGTTTTCGCGTGTGCCAGACAGCGCCACTTTTGCGCCTGCCTCTGACAGCGCCATGGCGATCGAACGGCCGATGCCGCCCGATGCGCCGGTAACCAGGGCCGTCCGGCCAGTGAGATCAAACATGGGCTTCTCCCTTGATAAAGGCTGCGAAGGCTTCGAGATCCTCGGGCGTCCCGAGCGTGAAGCCGTTCAATGATTTTTCGATGCGTCGCTGCATGACAGTCAGCACCTTGCCAGCGCCCGCCTCGGCAGTCGACGTCACGCCTTTGCCGACCATGAATTGTACGCTTTCGGTCCAGCGGACCCGGCCAGTTACCTGATCGATCAGGTTCTGGCGGATCGTATCGGGATCAGACGTCGGCGCGGCTGAAATATTGGCCACAACCGGCACCACAGGCGCGCTGATCGTCACGCCGGACAGCGCTTCGGCCATCGCATCGGCGGCAGGCTGCATCAGCGAGCAGTGGAAGGGGGCTGACACGTTCAGCGCCATCGCCTTCTTCACGCCATTCGCTTTCGCGTGCGCGCAGGCCGCATCGATCGCGGCTTTGGAACCCGACAGGACCAGCTGGCCCGGCGCATTGTCATTTGCGATTTCGCACACGCCACCGGTTGCCCGGCCGGCCTCGCATGCCGCCTCCGCTTGCGCGACATCAGCGCCAAGCAACGCCGCCATGGCGCCTTCGCCCGCCGCGACGGCGCCCTGCATGGCATTGCCGCGTATCCGCAACAGGCGGGCTGTGTCGGCCAGGCTGATCGCCCCGGCAGACGCCAGCGCCGAATATTCGCCAAGGGAATGACCTGCCACGAAACGGGCATCGGCGGCCGACAGGCCGAAACTTGCCTCCAGAGCCCGCATGGCCGCTACGCTATGGGCCATCAGCGCCGGCTGCGTGTTCGCTGTCAGGGTCAGCTCGGCAATGTCGCCGTCCCACATCAGTTGCGACAGGTTCTGGCCGAGCGCCTCATCGACCTCTGCGAACACGGCTCTGGCAGCCGGAAACGCGTCAGCAAGGGCCTTGCCCATGCCGATTTCCTGGCTGCCTTGCCCCGGGAATATGAACGCCAGTCCTGTCATCGAGATCTCCTCCGGATTTTTGTCGTGCCTACTGGGGGTCGCCAATGTGTGCAAGCGCTTGAAATCCGCGCCAATATAGGCTTAAGACGCGCCTTCATACGCAGGGATGCGGTCCTCATTAGGCCGGAATGAGCCGGACGAAGAGGGGCCATCGCCAGTCAGTTTCCCGCTGTCTCGCGCCGCATGCCTCATTTTTGGGAATAAAAACATGGCACTTTATGAGCACGTCGTGATCACACGACCTGACATTTCGCCGGCACAGGTCGATACATTTATCGAAGAACTGTCCGGTTTCCTCAAGGAAAAAGACGCAACCGTCGGCCGCACCGAATATTGGGGCCTGCGCAACCTTGCCTATCCGATCAAGAAACAACGCAAGGCGCATTATTCGCTCCTGAACATCGACGGCCCTGCCGTGGCGATCCACGAACTGGAACGCCGCCTGCGCATTTCCGACGACGTGATGCGTTACATGACGATCCGCGTCGAGTCGCACAGTGACGAGCCTTCGGCTGTCCTGTCGCGCAAAGAACGCCGTCGCGACTAGAAAGGACAGGACACATGGCTCAGAAACTGAACATCACGAACATTCCTGCCCGTCGCCCGTTCGGTCGCCGCCGCAAGGTGGATCCGTTTACCGGCGAACACGCCCAGGAAATCGACTACAAGGACGTGAAACTGCTGCAGCGCTATATCTCTGAAAAAGGGAAAATCGTGCCCAGCCGCATTACGGCCGTCAACCTCAAGAACCAGCGCAAGCTTGCACAGGCGATCAAACGCGCCCGCATGCTGGCCCTGCTTCCGTTTGAAGTGAAGTAGGAGACACCGACATGCAAGTGATCCTTCTCGAACGCGTCGAACGCCTTGGAAAGATCGGAGACGAAGTCTCCGTGAAGAACGGCTTCGCACGCAACTTCCTCATCCCGCAGGGCAAGGCCCTTCTCGCAAACGACAAGAACCGCGCGCGGTTCGAATCTGAGCGCGAAGCGATTGAACAGCGCAACGAAGCAGCCCGTGTCGCGGCCCAGACCGACGCAGAAAAGCTCGAAGGCGAGATCTTCGTCATGATCCGCCAGGCCGGTGACACCGGCCAGCTGTTCGGTTCGGTCACCGCGCGTGACATTGCCGAGGCTGCCACTGAATCCGGCTTCAAGGTTCCGGTCAGCGGCGTGCGTCTCGACAAGCCGATCAAGGCGATCGGCCTGTATGACGTTTCCGTCCGCCTCCACGCGGAAGTGAGCGTCATCGTGCAGGCCAACGTGGCCCGCTCGACCGAGGAAGCCGAACGCCAGGCCAAGGGCGAAGACATTGTTGCCGCTTTGGCGGAAGCCAATGCCGCGTTTGCGACCGAACAGGCCAGCGAACTGAAAGAGGCAGCGTCCGAACTCTCCGACATGATCGGCGGAACGGACGAGGAATAGGCCCCTTTCGCTCCGGCGAAACCCCATCAGGAAGCCGCAGCTTTTCACAGGCTGCGGCTTTTTTTGTGAGTTGCGTCGGCTCAAAGGCAGAACGCTGCCAGATGTATGAAGCCATTCGGCCCAAGGTGGGCTAGAATTAACCAATGCCTCTCGACGATCATTCCCCTGAGCCGAACATCATCGCCCCGAACAACCTGTCGGCCGAGGCCGCCGTGCTGGGCGCGATCCTGTTCGACAATAATGCCTACCAGCGCGTCGCCGATATCCTGCGCCCGTCCGATTTCTATGCACCGGCGCACCAGGAGCTTTTCGACGTCGCCGCGACGATGATCCAGCAGGGCCGGGTCGCAGACGGCGTGACCCTGCGCGAGCATTTCGAGAAGGCCGAACAGCTGACCGAGATCGGCGGCGCGCGCTACCTGGAGCAATTGCTCGACAGCGCCGCCTTCGGGCCGGAAGTCTCCGACTATGCCCACATGATCCGCGACCTGGCGATGCGCCGGGCGCTGGTCGATATCAGCGGCGAGCTGAAGGGCCGGGCCCTGACGCCGGCGCCGGACGAGACCGGTGAACGCCAGATCGAACTGGCCGAGCGCCAGCTGTTCGACCTCGCCGAGCGCGGCGCCACCGGCCGGGGCTTTACCAGCTTTTCCGAGGCGCTGGTCGACTCGCTGCAAATGGCCGAAGCCGCGTTCAAACGCGAAGGCAAGATTGCCGGCATCCCGACCGTCCTGCGCGACCTTGACGAGAAACTCGGCGGCTTCCACCGGTCCGACCTGCTGATCCTCGCCGGGCGCCCGTCAATGGGGAAGACCTCGCTGGCCACCAACATCGCCTATAATGCCGCCTCGGCCTATCGCGCCGAAGTCCAGGATGACGGCTCGAAAAAGACCGTCGAGGGCGGCATTGTCGGCTTCTTCTCGCTCGAAATGTCGAACGAACAGCTGGCCACGCGTATCCTCGCCGAACGGACCGGCATCACGACCCACCGCATCCGCCAGGGCGACCTCGACAAGGCCGATTTCGAGCGCCTGCGCGAGGCGACCGAGGAGCTGCAGAACCTGCCGCTCTATATCGACGATACCGGCGGCATCTCGATCAGCCAGCTGGCCGCCCGGGCCCGCCGCCTGCAGCGCTCGGTCGGGCTCGACCTGATCATCATCGACTACCTGCAGCTGATCACGGTCAGCAATGGCAATTCGAATGCCAACCGCGTCCAGGAAGTGACCCAGATCACCACGGGCCTGAAGGCGCTGGCCAAGGATCTCAACATCCCGATCCTTGCTCTGTCGCAGCTCAGCCGCGCCGTCGAACAGCGCGACGACAAGCGCCCGCAACTCTCCGACCTGCGCGAATCCGGCTCGATCGAGCAGGATGCCGACGTCGTCATGTTCGTCTACCGGGAAGAATACTACCTGGCCCGGTCAGAGCCCGGCGCCGACCCGAACGATCCGTCCTCGAACGAGAAATGGACCCAGTGGCGCGCCCGGATGGACCAGATATACGGCATTGCCGAAGTCATCATCAGCAAGCAGCGCCACGGCCCCATCGGCAAGGTCGACCTCGCCTTCGACGCCAATATCACCCGCTTCGGCGACCTCGAACGCAGCCGCCACCTCGAGCGCGAGGAAGACTAGGCGCACACCGGCGGCCGCAGGCCCCTTTCGGGCCTCCGGCAAAGGATGCGGGTTTTCAGGCAAAGGGCGCGGGTCCTAGGGCGTGTCGATCCCCGGGGCGGGCAGGCCGTGCACGGAGTGTACCCGGAATATGCACGAAAACACAACGAACAACCCCGGATGCCCGACAGCGCGCGCGCCGGGGCACGGAACGGTCTCGTCCGCCACCGCCACGCGCTGCCATGCCGGCACGCGCGGGGCGACCGGCCGCCAGGGCTCGGCCGCCACCGGAGCATCTTCCACGAAAGCCACACGGATACGCCCCGAGCGATGACAGACCCGCACCAGCACCTCACGCTGCTGCCGGTTCATCCAGCCAAACAGCACGACCAGCTGCAGCCACACGAACGGCCACAGCACGACCGGCACGGCACGGAAAATCGCAATGATCGCCTCACGGTTCATGCGGCGCATTATACGTCAGGCTGCGAGGGGGCGGATAAGGGGAGCGTTATCCTGCGTGCGAGGCTGAAACAATCCCGTCAAGTTCCCGGCTACTTCCATACTAGCCCATCGACCGTCGCAGGCCCGGTTGGGACGATCGCCGCATCGCTAGGCACCGACTGCGCTATCCCGAACCAGGCATTAGAAATTTGGAAAATGGCACAATTGGGTGGAGAATCCATTCCTCTCCGCCAGATAGTCTGTCCAGAAAATAAAGTCCATAAATACAAGGCACAAAATGCGAACGCGTACTGATGCAGGACGGGAAGTCCCGCAAATGCAACATAGCTGCGCCGATCTAACCAATCGGACGTCGCGCCGCCCCCCTAAGCTATGTAACTCAGTCTTAAGGCTAAATTCGTGTTTCCTTGCTGAGATGAGTAACTTAGAGTTACGAATTGGAATTTCTGATTCTAATGGTCAGATCGGCATTTGCGAACAATGAGTAAAAGTGAACAAATACAAGCGTCTGCAATAGCACGCTTCTTTTCATCCGCCGTTTTAAAAGAACTGTCGCGCGATGGGCGCTCCCCCATGCTCGCCCGACTTATACGGGAGTCTGGTCTACTAAACTCCAACGATACACGCGAAATCAGGACCCTTCTTGACGACGCCTTCATGCTACTGAGGCGGCGCGATAATCGCCACGAGTACATATATAAGGCTGTCTTGACGAAGAAAATATTGTTGGGGGTTCATTCCCTCCAAACCGCATCAATGATGACCGAGTTTCGGGTAGGTCGCTGTAAGGCTGACGTCGTGATACTCAACGGTACTGGCACAGTTTACGAAATCAAATCCGAACGCGACAGCCTGACCAGATTGCAGAACCAAACAGCAGAATATCGCAAGGTGTTTGCCACGGTGAACATTATCGCTGGCGCAAATCATATAGACGAAATTCTAGCGGTAATGCCTGAGGATGTTGGCGTATTGCTGCTCTCACAGAAACATCGAATTTCTACCATCCGCGAGTCTCAAGATCGACCTGAGCGCACTTGCGCCTCTGCGATTTTTGACTCGATAACTTTGAGCGAGGCGGAGAAGATATTAGCTGCTGAAGGCATCACTGTACCCGGCGTCCCAAACACACAAAAGTTTGCAGCGTACAAACAGTCTTTCCAGTCGTTAGATTCCGAAACAGCGCACCGCGGTTTTGTAAAGGTATTGAAGACCACCCGGAGCCTGTTGCCCCTGCAAGACCTACTTAATGAGCTGCCAGAGTCTTTACATACCGCCTCGATGTCTGTGAAACTTCGCAAGAGAGACCATGAACGCTTAATCGTGGCGTTGAGAACACCGGTCCACGAAGCCGTCTGCTGGGGGTAAACAATGTATCATCCTTATTTTCGCGGAAAGCAGTACGAACTTATCACTATCCGTGAGACCGCTCATCTCTTGGCACAGGCCAATTTCGTTCCCGTTATAGAACCCGTCCGTGAACAAATGAGCGGCATGAAAAAGACGCTCGACGCGTTATGTGAAGCAGGAGCTCGAGCTATTGTCATCATCAACCCACAATTTGGGGATCATAGGCATGACGGATCCAACATTGTGGAATTCATCGGCGAGCACTTTGAGGAACAAGACAATCTAGTTTTCGGACTGTTGCTCACCGAAGAAATCAGCACAGCCGACGCGATGAATTTATGTACTGCGCACCCGCACAAAGAACTCGCCTTAGTTCATGCGGGATTTTCAAACGCGAGAGAGTTGTCGCGACAAGTCGCCCCGCTGCCGCAAGTAACGACTAGTGTGTTTTTGGAAGACTATTGTGGCAAGTTGTACCAACGACACTTTGGCACCCACACTCATCGTGTACTCATCAGAAATGGGTTTCAAAGACGAAGGAATCGAGATCATCCCGATGCGGCCGAATTCTTCTCTGACTTACATGCCACTTATGAATTAGAAAACGCGACTGGGTTCGGCGACTATCTAATTGTAGGAGACGAATACCTTGAGGGCGGAGGTCCAGCCTATACAATCGCCATTCACCTTACTTTCATCGATAACGAAAAAGACGATGAGATGCACATCATGCATTTCAAGTCAGACAGACAAGACACACCAAAAGATCCCGCCGGTAAGTTTGCCGAGGCTCTTGAAAAGCTAATGGCCGCGATTGATGCGCGGGACTCAAAATTCGCAGACACTGAAGCGATCGCGGAATTTCGCGACTTGCATGCAAGAGGTCACTACCCAGGCCTTGGATACCTGAAAAAGCTTTCTATGAAGCACCACATAGAAACACTTGCCGACTATTTTTCTGATGCCGAGCCGCAAGAGTGATGATTTGCTGTGGCGAATGCTTCAAAGATCGAGGCCTGCGCAAGGAGATCGTTCCACAGCTCTCAGAAGCAAAGGGGCGTTGCCCAACATGCGGTGCCGAAGAGCAGCATCTAGTGGAAGCGAGAAAGCTCGGAGACTATTTCGAACTGCTTTGTGGGATATACAGACCCGATGGCTCAGGAAAGGTCTTGGTTGATTGGCTGGTTTCCGATTGGGAAATATTTAAGCTTGAACGCGCTCAAGCAAACAGCTTGCTTGTTGAAATTCTTGATGACGGCGAGAGAGTCCGCGAAGCGTTGGTGCCGTCAGACCTTTGCAAGACGGATCGCCTGGATGGTTGGCAGTCGCTTCGAGATGAACTGCGACATAAGAACAGATTCTTTCCGCAGACTGAATTTAACCATGACAGGTTAGAAGAGCTGCTTTCCAACCTAATGGTGGACGCGGACGATCTTCCGACTACATGGAGCAGGGCTCGGATAGAGGACAAGAACCAACCCTTTCTTGCTGTTGAGATGGGAGCGCCTCCCAAAGAAATCACATCGCATGGACGAGCAAATCCCGCTGGAATTCCTTACCTATATCTTGGCTCCACGACGATAACGGCAATAGCAGAAGTAAGACCTCACCCAGGCGAGCGGGTTTGTGTTGCCGAGTACTCCCTCGAGGAGAATCTGCAGATTGTGGATCTTAGAAACCCACGCATGCTCGTTTCACCTTTTTTGCTAGGTGATGAGGCCGCTATTGGCTTGATGAGAGGTGACATTGAGTTTTTGGAGCGACTTGGCCAAGAATTGACAACTCCGGTGCTGCCCAACGCCGCCGCCATCGATTATATTCCAAGTCAGTATCTTTGCGAGTTCATCAAGAAGTGCGGCTATCATGGCGTGCTCTATTCAAGTTCAGTTAGCACGGGAATGAATCTGGCACTTTTCGACCACGCTCTTGCAGCAGTCGGCAAAGTTCTGGAATTTAAAGTAGATAAGCTTTCCTTCGAGTATTCTGAAGTCGTTTAGCATAGCTCGGCAGTTATACGTTCCGTCTAGTGGCGATCAGTCTCCTGCGTATCTCCCTACGGCCTTGCAAGAGCCGTCTCAACCAAAACGCAGGGCGACTGACGCCCAACACTGTTCGTCAGCTCCCGGACCATTCCGCCGGGCGCTTGCCGAGGAAGGCGGCGATGGCTTCCTTGTAGTCCGGCTGTTTGACCATTTCGCTCATCAGGGCATTGGCGTCGCGCACCGAGGCGCCGATGTCGCGGTGGAAGTCGAGATAGGTCTGGCGTTTGGTCTGGCGCAGCGCTTCGGGGGAGACGCGCGCGATCAGGTCCAGCGCATAGGCCCGCGTTTCGGCGATCAGCTGGTCCGGCGCGACGAGGCGGTGGACGAGGCCGATGGCATGGGCCTCGTCTGTCAGGAACTTGCGGCTGGACAATAACAGTTCCATCGCGCGCGCGCCGCCGATGAGGCGCGGCAGCAGCCATGACAGGCCGTATTCGGCCGGCAGGTTGAGGGGGCCATGCGCCGTGGTGAGCTTGGCGCCCGGCACCGCGAACCGGATATCGGCATAGCAGGCGAGCACGAGGCCCGCGCCCGCCGCCGCGCCATTGATCGCGGCGATGACCGGCTTGGACAGGGCGAAATGATAGGCGAAGTCTTCGGCAAAGGGCGCGAAGGCCTTGTCGCCCGGCGTGACGAGGTCAGCCGGCGTGCCGGCGTCATAGGCGCCGGACTTGGAATGGCCGTCGAGGGCCTGCGAGTCGCCGCCGACACAGAAACGCTCGCCGCTGCCGGTGACGAGGACCAGGCTGACGGACGGATCGGCCTCGGCCTCGCCCAGCAGGTAGCGGTATTCGGCATGCATGCGGCCGGTCCAGGCATTGCCCCGGTGGGGGCGGCTGAGCGTGATCGTCGCGATCCGGTCTGCCACATCGTATTCTGTCGCCTTCAGGTCCATGGCCCGCTCCTTGTCCGCATCATGCCGCGCGCCCGCAACTATTGGCGACATGGTTGCGGAAGTCCAATACCGCCCGGAACTGCCCCCGCGTTAGGGACAACGCGGGCGGATTGCCCCTGCCCGGAAAAGCCCGCATGGTGGGGCCAGCGAAACCCGGAAAAGCAGGATGGAAACCCATGACCGACCTCAATAGCGAACTCTTCGAACTCAGCATGTCGGAGAAGGCGAAGCCCCTGATGGCGCGCGTGGTGAAACACCTGGAAGAGAATGTCGCCCCGTGGCGCGACGAGTTCGAGGCGCTGAACGAGGAGAAGGAAGACCGCTGGACGTGGCACCCGCGCCAGCTGGAGCTGATGGAAGCGGCCAAGGCCAAGGCGCGCGAGGCGGGCCTGTGGAACTTCTTCCTGCCGGATGCCGACACCGGCGAAGGCCTGAGCAATCTCGACTATGCCTATATTGCCACCGAACTGGGCAAGCATCCCTATGGCTCCGAGACGATGAACTGCAATGCGCCCGACACCGGCAATATGGAAGTGCTGGAACGGGTCGGCACGCCAGCGCAGAAGGAGCAGTGGCTGAAGCCGCTGCTGGCGGGCGAGATCCGCTCGGCCTATGCGATGACCGAGCCGAATGTCGCCTCGTCGGACGCCAAGAATATCAGCACGACGGCTGTGCTGGACGGCGACGACTGGGTGATCAATGGCGAGAAATTCTACATATCCGGCGCCGGCGATCCGCGCTGCAAGATCATGATCGTGATGGTCAAGACAGACCCGGATGCCGAGCCGTCGAAGCAGCAATCACAGATCCTCGTGCCGATGGATACGCCCGGCGTGGAAATCCTGGGCGGCATGGAAGTGATGGGTGAGGACCATGCGCCGCGCGGCCATATGCACTTGCGGTTCGACAATGTCCGTGTGCCGAAGGAGAATGTGCTTCTGGGTGTCGGGCGAGGCTTCGAGATTTCGCAGGTCCGGCTGGGCCCGGGCCGGATTCACCATTGCATGCGCTCCATCGGCAAGGCCGAGATTGCGCTGGAGCTGATGATCAAGCGTGCCGCCACCCGCGAAGCCTTCGGCAAGCCGATCGCCAAGCTGGGCAAGAACCTGGAAGTCATCTCGCGCGCGCGGATCGAGATCAACGCGATGCGGCTGGCCGTGCTGCAGGCGGCCAAGGCGATGGACGTGCTCGGCAACAAGGAAGCGCGGGTCTATGTCAGCGCGGTGAAGGCGATGGTGCCGGAGAAGGTCTGCCTGATCATCGACCAGGCGATGCAGATGCACGGCGCGGCGGGCATGTCGCAATGGTTCCCGCTGGCCGGCATGTATGCCGACATGCGCCACCTGCGCTATGCCGACGGCCCGGACGAAGTGCACCACATGGTCGTCGGCCGCGCCGAAGTGCAGAAGCACGGCCTCTGGTAGGCCGGGGCTCTAGCTGGGCCGGGCCCGCTGGGCCGGGATGACGGCGACGGTGAAACGGCTGATGCAGACGAGGCGGTCGGACTCATCCGTGATGCGGATGGACCAGATTTGCGTCGTGCGGCCCAGCGCCTCGGGCCTGGCGGTGGCATAGACAAAACCGTCCTTCACGGGCCGGACATGGTTGGCATTGATCTCGAGTCCGACGCCGACGCTCTCATTTGAATCGAGCGCGAGATTGGCCGCGATCGACCCGACCGTTTCGGCCAGCGCAACCGAGGCGCCGCCATGCAGGCGGCCGTGCGGCTGCAGCGTGCGATGGTCGACCGGCATGCGCGCCGTCAGTGTATCCTCGCCGATGCTGACCAGCGTGATGCCGAGGACACCGCCCATCGTGCCCTGCTGGGCGGCGGTGATTTGGTCGAGGTCTATATTGGTTTGCCGCCAGATGGACATGCGTGAGCCTTTCAGATTGTTTCGGGAGGAGTGGGACTGGGCGGTGGCTAAAGCCCGCCGAGCCAGTCGAGCAGCAGGGCGTTGACCTCATCGGGGCGTTCCTGCTGGGTCCAGTGGCCGCAGCCTTCGAGCAGGGTCGCACCGCGCAGGTCGCCGAGGCTTTCCTTCATCGCGGCCAGCATGTCGCCGGGCGACATTTTCAGGACGAGGTCTTTCGTGCCGCCGATATAGAGCGAGGGCTGGGCAATGGTCATCGGCGCGGCATGGCCGGTGAGGAAGGCATGGTCGCGGTGCCAGTTGCGGTAGCGGTTGAGCGGCCCGCGAAAGCCGGACTGGCGGAACTGGGAATCGTAATAGGCGACATCCTCGGCCGACAGCCATGGCAGGGGCATGGGTGGTTCCGGCAGGCGGTGGAGCAGCGTGTCGCCATGTTTCTTGTCGGTCGGCCAGGTGCCGTCTGGCGCATCGCCGGAGATGGCATAGTAGAACTTGCGGATCGTCTCGGCCGGGTCGGCTTCCAGCTCCGCCTCGGGCGGGCCCTCGTCCTGGAAATAGACCTGGTAGAAGAACAGGCCCCGATCGGTGAAGAAGGCCCGCACCGCGTCGATGAACACGATTTCGTTCGGCGGGATATAGGGCACCGACAGGCCGGCCACCGCGCGGAACGTGTCCGCGTGCAGCCGGGCCGTGTTCCATGCGATGGGCGAGCCCCAGTCATGCCCGATCACGACAGCCTTTTCACCCGGCGACAGGGCATGGGCGAGACCGGCAATGTCGCCAGTCAGGCTCTCCATGTCATAGGCCTCGACGGCTTTGGGCCGATCGGACCCGCCATAGCCGCGCACGTCCGGCGCCGCGACCCTGTAGCCGGCTTCCGACAGCGCCTTGATCTGGTGACGCCACGAATACCAGCTCTCCGGGAAACCATGCACGAGGATGACCAGCGGGCCGTCGCCCGCTGTCGCCACACGCAAATGGATGCCGTTTGTCTCGACGCGCTGAAGGTCCGGCGTCATGTGAGCCTAGTCCTTGCCGCCAATCCAGGTGAATTCCGGGTCTTCCCACCAAGGGAAGAAGTTCGGCATGCCGTCGGACACTTTCACCGGATAGACCGGATTGCGCTTCTCGAGGAAGCTCATCACGCCTTCCTTGGCGTCCAGTGTCTTGCCGCGCGAATAGATGGCGGCGGAATCGACGATATGCGCTTCCATCGGATGGCTGGCGCCCAGCATGCGCCACATCATCTGCCGCGTCAGCGTGGTCGAGACGGCGGCCGTATTGTCGGCAATCTCGCGGGCCATGGCCTTGGCCACGTCGAGCAGTTCCGCCTGCGGGTGGACCGAGAGGACGAGGCCACCGTCAAGCGCTTCGGAAGCCGGGAAGACACGGCCCGAATAGCACCAAGCCAGTGCCTGCTGGATGCCCACGAGGCGTGGCAGGAACCAGCTGGAGGCGGCTTCAGGGTTGATGCCTCGGCGGTTGAACACGAAACCGAAGCGCGCATTGTCGGACGCGATGCGAATATCCATGGGCAACTGCATGGTGACACCGATACCGACGGCGGCGCCATTGATTGCGCCGATGACGGGCTTGAGGCTGTCGAAGATGCGCAGGGTGACGCGGCCGCCGCCATCGCGCTGGATGTCGACATCCTGAGACCGGCCTTCCTCGCCTGTCGCTGCCCGCGCATCATAATCGAATGTCTTGGCGCCCTCGGAAAGGTCTGCCCCGGCGCAGAAGGCGCGGTCGCCCGATCCCGTGACGATCACGGCGCGCACGCTGTCATCGGCATCGGTAATGTCGAACGCCTCGATCAGTTCATACATCATCTTGCCGGTGAAGGCGTTCATCTTGTCGGGGCGGTTGAGCGTCAGGATGGCCACGCCGTCCTCGATATCCAGGATAATCTGCTCGAACTTTTTCGGCTGTGCCATCATGTATCTCCCTTGGCGCAATCATTGGCCCCACACTGCCTGCCGGGCCGCAGAGGTCAAGCGCGTCGCAGGGGAAACCAGCCCCCGGCTTGACCAGCTAACGATTTCGCCCTGATAGTCATGGAAAATCAGACATCAACAAGGCTGTTCGCATGCTATTTTCCCGTCTCGCCCTCGCCGGTGCTGCCATGTTGGCAGCGGGCGCAGCCGCCCATGCCGCACCGATCTATGTGAAGGCCGGCAGCCTGATTGATCCGGGCAAGGGAACAGTCACGAAGAACGCCGCCCTTGTCGTGGATGGGGGGAAGATTGTCGCATCCGGCAGCCAGCGCGCCACGAAAGTGCCGAAGGGCGCCACCGTGATCGACCTTGGCAACGAGACCGTGATGCCGGGCTTCATCGACATGCACACGCACCTCACCGGCGACGCGGATACCGGCGCCTATGAATCGCTCGGCCTGTCGGATGAGCGCAGCGCCATTACCGGCGTCAAGAATGCGCGGCTGACCCTGCTGGCCGGCTTTACCACGGCGCGCGATGTCGGGGCCGGAAGCTATAGCGACGTCGCCCTGCGCGACGCGATCAATGAAGGCGACGTGCCAGGCCCGCGCCTGTTTGTGTCCGGGCCGCCCGTCGGCATTTCCGGCGGCCACTGCTCGGACATCAATCTCCTCCCGCCCGAATACGCTCTCAAGGGCGAAGGCGTTGCCAATGGCCCGTGGGAAATGCGCGCCAAGGTGCGCGAGAACATCAAGTACGGCGTCGACCTGATCAAGACCTGCTCGACCGGCGGCGTCTTCTCCAAGGGCACCAGCCTCGGCGCGGCGCAGGGCACGCTCGAGGAACTGACCGCGATTGTCGAGGAAGCCCATGCCCGCGGCCTCAAGGTCGCCAGCCATGCCCATGGCACGGTCGGCATCCGCAATGCCCTGCTCGCCGGTGTCGATACGATCGAACATGCCAGCATCCTCGACGATGAGACGATTGCACTCGCCAAGGAGAAGGGCGCCTACCTCTCCATGGATATCTACAATACCGAATACACGCTGGCCGAAGGCGAGAAGAACGGCGTCCTGCCGGAATCCATCGAGAAGGAGAAATCGATCTCCAATATCCAGCGTGCCAGCTTCACCGCCGCGAACAAGGCCGGCGCGAAAATGGTCTTCGGATCTGATGCCGGTGTGTATCCGCACGGGGACAACCCGAAACAGTTCTCACGCATGGTCCAGTTCGGCATGACGCCGATGCAGGCGATCACGGCGGCCACGGCCACGGCCGCCGAAGCACTTGGCAAGCCCGGCCTGCTGGGCTGCCTCGATGCCGGCTGCGCAGCTGACATGGTCGCGGTCAGCGGTGATCCGCTCAAGGACATCTCCATTCTGGAGAAGGTCGAGTTCATCATGAAGGACGGCCAAGTCTACAAGCAGGACGGCATCGAGGCCGTGGGACTTCGCTGATGCCACCCGAATGGCTGTCAAGCATCGACCCGACAACGCTGGCCGCGCCGCTGTTCATCCTGTCGGTCGCCTGGGAGTGGTGGGCGGTCAAGACGGGCCGCGCCAGGGGCCGGTACGAAACGAAGGACGCAATCGCCTCGATGGCCATGGGCATGGGCAATGTCGTGGTGAACACGCTGACCGGCTTTGCCACGCTCTGGCTGATGCTTCTGGCCTGGCCTTATCACCTCTCGGTATCGACGATTTCCGGCTGGGGCTTCGACGGCATTCCGTTCACCTGGTGGAGCGTGGCGCTGGCCTTCGTCATTTACGACTTCACCTATTACTGGAAACACCGGCTGGCCCATCGCATCCGGTGGTTCTGGATGGAACATGTGACGCACCATTCCAGCACGCATTACAATCTCACCACGGCGCTTCGCCAGCCATGGTTCGGACCATTCACCGGCCTGATCCTGCTTGGATTGCCGATGGTGCTGATCGGCTTTCACCCCTACCTCATCTTCTTCATCGCCGGGCTGAACCTGATCTACCAGTTCTGGATCCATACCGAAGCGGTCGACCGGATGCCCGGCTGGTTCGAGGCGGTGTTCAACACCCCCTCCCACCACCGCGTCCACCACGCCACCAACCCGCGCTATCTCGACTCCAATTATGCCGGCGCATTCATCATCTGGGACAAGATGTTCGGGACGTTCGTTCCCGAACTGCACGCAGACAAGCCGGTCTATGGCATCGTCAAGCCGATCGGCAGCCACAATCCGTTCGTCATCGCCTTTCACGAACTGGGCGGCCTGCTGCGCGACTGTGCACGCGACGGCCTGCGCCCCGACCGCTGGATCCGCCGCGCGGTCAACGCGCCCGGCTGGAGCCCGGACGGCGCGCACAATCGTTCCGTCGAGCTCAAGTCAGCCTATGTCAAGGCGCATCCCGAGCATGCCGGAACGCCCGGCCTGCCCGAAGCCTGACTTTCCCCTGCGTCGCCAGTGGACGCGGGCAGCAGGTTGGATAAGTTCGGCAAAACAATCCGGCAGGCCCCGCAAGAGGCGCCGCCCCCTACTGGAGCGAGACAAGAATGCACCCCTTCCATCATGCCAAGGCCCGGCCTGATCACCCTGCTTATACCATGGCCGGCAGCGGTGAGGTCGTCACTTTCCGCCAACTTGACGAGCGGTCCAACCAGATTGCCCACGCCCTGCGCGAGGCTGGCTGCCAACCCGGCGACACGATTGCCCTCTTCGCCGAAAACTCGCCCCGCTATTTCGAAGTCTGCTGGGCCGCCCAGCGCTCGGGCCTCTATTTCGTGTGCATCTCGTCGCGCCTGACGACGCCCGAAGTCCAGTACATCATCGAGGATTCCGGCTCGAAGCTGCTGATCGCCGACGCCAACAAGTCGGCTGTCGCGCAGGATGTGAAATCAGTCACCCAGCTGGACCATTACTGGTCGATCGATGGCGACATCCCGGGCTTCACCGCGCTGGAGACGCTGAAGAGCAAATTCCCCGTCACCCCGATTCCGGACGAGATGGCAGGCACGGACATGCTCTATTCGTCGGGCACGACCGGTCGCCCCAAGGGCATTCGCCCCCCACTCGAGCGGGACCTGCCGATCGACGCCGACAATGTGCTTGTCCAGATCTGCCGCGGGCTCGCCGGCGTGACCGAGGACTCCGTCTACCTGTCGCCCGCCCCGCTCTATCATGCCGCGCCCCTGCGCTGGAGCATGACGATGACCAAGCTCGGCGCGTCCCTGGTGATCATGGAAAAGTTCGACCCGGAAAACTATCTCCGCCTTGTCGAGAAATATCGCGTCACGCATTCACAGCTCGTGCCGACCATGTTTGTGAAGATGCTGAAACTGCCGCCCGAAGTGCGCGAGAAATACGACGTCTCCAGCCTGCAATTCGCGATCCACGCCGCCGCGCCCTGCCCGATCCCGGTCAAGCAGCAGATGATCGAATGGTGGGGCCCCATCATCGACGAATATTATGCCGGTTCCGAAGGCAACGGCATGACCTGGGTGCGCAGCCCCGAATGGATGACCCACAAGGGCACGGTCGGCAAGGCGGTTCACGGCGTCGTCCATATCTGTGACGAGGAAGGCAATGAAGTGCCGGTCGGCGAGGAAGGCCAGGTCTATTTCAGCGGCACGGTCGCGCCGACCTATCATAACGATCCGGAGAAGACCAAAGGCGCCCTCCATGCCACCCGGCCCGACCTGTCATCCCTCGGCGATGTCGGCAGGCTCGATGAGGACGGCTTCCTCTACCTCACCGACCGCAAGGCCTTCATGATCATTTCCGGCGGTGTGAACATCTATCCGCAGGAGTGCGAGAACATCCTGATCACCCATCCCAAGGTCGCCGACTGCGCCGTCATCGGCGTGCCGGACGAGGAATTCGGCGAAGCGGTCAAAGCCGTTGTCCAGCCCGCCGCCGGCGTCGCCCCGTCAGATGAACTGGCCGCCGAGCTGATGGCCTTCTGCCAGGCCAACCTGTCAAAGATCAAATGCCCCAAATCGGTCGATTTCGATCCGGAACTGCCCCGCCACCCGACCGGCAAGCTCTACAAGCGCCTTGTCCGCGACCGTTACTGGGGCAAGACCGGCAGCCGGATCGTCTAAAACAATCCTGAAATGAAAACAGCCGCCCCATATGGAGCGGCTGTTTGAAATCCGGGTTCCGGTTGGCGGCCTAGAACAGCCAGCTGCCGGGATTTTCGATTGGTTGCCCGGCCGAGAGCGCCTGCATACCCTTCACGCAGCGCACGATGTACCAGATGAGTGCGGCCAGCAGGACCAGCACGCCAATCAGCACAGCCGTTAGGACGATGCCGATCACGCTGTACAAAAGGCCCTTCCAGAAAATATTGATCTGGTTGTTGTAGTGACTGTCGAGTACGGCATTGCCCTGCCCTTTGCCCATATAGGCCATGATCACACCGATGATCGGAGTGATGCCGACCACGATGCCGACAAGATATAGAATATAGATAAGGTTCGCGTTGCCCTTGGTGTTCGGATCAACCGATATCTGGTTCGAATCTGTCATGAAGCGTCTCCCAATTCAGCCCATTGGGGCAGTATTTGCGAGAATCATCCTCAGGTCCAGCAAATTGACGCTCGGGAAACCTTGCCGGACCGCCTTGCCCACGCCAGAACAGGGACCAGCAGAAACTCTGGAGGAACTCCCCTATGGCCAACCCGAAAAAAGTCGCTTTCGCTGACCTCGAATCCCTTGCCGGCAAGGAAGTCGGCGTGTCCGACTGGCATCAGATCGATCAGGACCGCGTCAACAAGTTTGCCGACGCGACCGGCGATCATCAATGGATTCACGTCGATGTCGAACGCGCTACCAAGGCCATGGGCGGCCCCATCGCGCACGGTTTCCTCACGCTCTCGCTCCTGCCGATGCTCGGCTCGGAAGTGCTGAACGTGTCCGGCGTCACGCGCGGCATCAATTACGGCTCCGACAAGGTCCGCTTCACCAACATGGTGCCTGTCGGCTCCAAGGTCCGCCTGCGCCAGAACTGCAAGTCCGTCACCGAGAAGTCCGGCGGCAAGCAGATGATCATGGAAAGCACCGTCGAAATCGAAGGCCAGGACCGCCCGGCCCTCGTCGCTGAATCGATCACCGTGCTTTACGGCTGATAAGCGCCTATATTGGGAGGGAACCAGGATATGGAGCCCTCCCGATGACCCAGACCAAGATCGACCGCTCAGACCGCGAATGGCGTGAACTGCTCACCCCGGAAGAATTTCGCGTCGGCGTGAAAGAAGGCACTGAGCGCGCCTTCACGCCCGGCAATTTCGAAAGCGAGAAGCGCGAAGGCCTCTACCATTGCAAGGGGTGCGGCACCGCCCTCTGGTCCTCGAAACACAAGTTCGAGAGCGGTACCGGCTGGCCCAGCTACTGGCAGCCTGCCTCCGAAGGCGTTGTCGCCACCAAGACCGACTTCAAGATGATCATCCCGCGCACCGAATGCCACTGTGCCACCTGCGGCCTGCATCAGGGCCATGTCTTCAAGGACGGCCCGCCGCCCACGGGAGAGCGCTGGTGCATAAATGGTGTCGTCCTCGAATTCCGCCCCGCAGAATGAGGCTGGACAGGCCGCGCCCGGCCTGATCCATTCCCCGCATATTCACCCCCTCAAGCCCAAAGGAGCCGGCCCATGCGCCTTTCATTTCTCCTCGCCAGCGCAGCAACGGCTGCCCTTCTGACCGGATGCACCATGACTGACCAGACACTCACCGACGCAGCAGCGACCGCGCCCGCTGCCACAACCTCTCCCCAGCCCCCGGTTGCGCCCCGCATCGACCATGAGACAACCCAGGTGAATCGCACCCGCAACGACCCCTACCAGTGGCTGAAGGATGACAATTGGCAGGAGGTGATGCGCGACCCGACCGTGTTGCGCGCCGACATCCGAGCCTATCTCGAAGCCGAGAATGCCTACACCAAGGCCGTGCTCGAAGAGCCGACCACGGCCCTCCGCGACGAATTGTTCAAGGAGATGCGCGGCCGTATCAAGGAAGACGACAGCACCGTCCCCGAGATTGACGGGCCATACGCCTATTACACCCGCTACCGCCAGGGCGGCGAATACCCGATCATCGCCCGCCGCGCCGCGGCCGATGCCTTCAATCCCGACGCCCCCGAGACGATCCTGCTCGACGGCGACGCGATGGGCAAAGGCAAGGACTATTTCTCTTTCGGCGGCATCGACACCAGCCCGGACCACAAGCTGGTGGCCTATTCCACCGATACGCAGGGCAGCGAATTCTACCAGATCCACATTCAGGACATCGCGACCGGCGAAGAAACCGCCGCCGTCATCGACAATGCCTATGGCAGCTTCGAATGGTCGGCCAATGGCCAGGCCATCGTCTGGGTCCACCGCGACGAGAATGCGCGCCCCGACGCCGTCTACCAGCGCAACCTGGCGACGGGCGAAGACACGCTCCTCTATGAAGAGAAAGATCCCGGCTTCTTCGTCGGCGTCGACAAGAGCGCCAGCGAAGAGGTCATCTTCATCAGCGCCTCCGGTCACACGACATCGGAAGTCCACTGGTTCAAGGCCGATGAGCTGGACCCGGCGCTGCGCACCGTCGCCCCGCGCCAGACCGACAATGAATATTCAGTGGTCCACTGGGACGGCCAGTTCTACATCTCGACCAATCTGGATGGTGCCGTCGACTTCAAGCTGATGAAGGCCCCGATGGACGCGACCTCGCGCGACCAGTGGGAAGAAGTCATCCCGCACCGCCCCGGCACGCTCCTGCTCGGCATGCAGCCGCAAAAGGACTATCTCTCCCGCATGGAGCGCGAGAACGGCCTGCCGCGCATCGTCGTGCGCGCCCGCGCTGACGGCGCCGAACACGCGATCAGCTTCGACGAAGCGGCCTATGATCTCGGCCTCGACAGCGGCTATGATTTCAACACGCCGGTCCTGCGCTTCGACTATGCCTCACCCACCACGCCGGACCAGGTCATCGACTATGACCTGGCCACCCATGAGCGTACCCTGCGCAAGACGCGCGAAGTGCCCTCCGGACACAACCCGGACGACTATGTCTCCGAACGCGTCATGGCTCCATCTTGGGATGGCGAACTTGTGCCCGTCACACTGCTGCGCCGCAAGGACACGCCGGTCGATGGCACCGCGCCGCTGCTGCTCTATGGCTATGGCTCCTACGGCATCACCATCCCGGCAGACTTCCGCACTGGCCGCCTCAGCCTTGTCGATCGCGGCTTCGTCTATGCCATCGTCCACCCGCGCGGCTCGATGGCCAAGGGTTATCAATGGTATCTAGACGGCAAGCTCGAGAAGAAGACCAATACGTTCAAGGACTATATCGCGGCCGGCCACTACCTGGTCGATCAGGGCTACACGTCCAAGGGCAAGCTGGTCGGCCATGGCGGCTCAGCCGGCGGCCTGCTGATGGGCGCTGCGGCCAACATGGACCCGGAACTCTTCGCCGGCATCATCGCCGCCGTGCCCTTTGTCGATGTCGTCACCACGATGTCGGACGCCACCTTGCCGCTGACGCCGCCGGAATGGCCCGAATGGGGCAACCCGCTGACCAGCGAAACCGATTATGACACGATCGCCGCCTACAGCCCGTATGACAACGTCACCAATCAGAAATACCCGGCCATGCTGATCACCGGCGGCCTGTCCGACCCGCGCGTGACCTATTGGGAGCCCAGCAAATGGGCCGCCCGCCTGCGCCATGACGCACCCGACGGTGGCCCCTACTTCCTGCGCATCAACATGGAAGCCGGCCATGGCGGCGCGTCGGGCCGCTTCGAGGGCCTGAAAGAAACCGCCGTGGAATACGCCTTCGCGCTGGCCGCTGTCGGCAAGACGGACGAACTGGATCTTTCCGGGGACGACTGAACATTATCCGGCGGCCCGGTGTGCAAGCGCTGCCGGGCCGCCGACTTGGCCAAACGCGAGAAAGCAGGGCTGGATAGTCTCACATAGTTGGAAGTCTCGGTCTGCTGCCGGCGTCGAAGCAGAATAGGCGATGCCGGAAATAGGCTTACTGGGACTTTGAGTATTGCTCCATCGTATGATTATATTCGCTTTGTCATTTTACGGTGCTTTGGAGAATCCTTTTGGTCAGAATCCCGCTTTCTGCAATCGTGGTTGCATGCCTGCTGCCAGTGTCGTGTACCTCAGCGAGTACACACGGCCTTCGCTCCGGCTCGTTCAATGCGTCCAACAAAAACGCCATTGTTGTTATTGCAAGTGAGGCAAGCCAACGCGAGTTTTATGTCCTCTCATTCGACAACTATAACGCGGAGAAAGAGGCGTTTGGTTCACAGCAATTCTCATTTAATTTTATACAGGAAAACTCTGGATATTTGTTCGCAAACGCCGAGCCTGGCGAGTATTTGCTTTCAAGCATTGTAGTCGATACGAACTGGAACCTGTGCCCCTACGAGCAAACCGTATCTGTCTCTATCAAACCCGGTACAATTAATTTCTTAGGGTTCCACAACTCAACGATTCATCGAGCGCAAGCTGCGGAAATTGCTCGCTCGAAAGGTGACGAATCCCTCGATCAATTCTCTTACGTTTATTATGTCGATGATCTGGTCCCGGCCACCATCCGACGGAGCACGCCGCAGGACATTTATGAGCTTCAACAGTATATTAGTGAGACGTTTCCTGAAATTTCCGCTCCTATCATACAAAGCGATTTCACAGAGGCATCTTACCGTCGGCCAACAGAAAACAGATTGTTCGGTTTGACTTGTACAGGAGGCTAGGAAGCGCAATTTCCCAATGTCAGTTGCTGACCTCATAGCAGATATCGGAAAGCCCTGAGCCCGGTTCATGCGTGGCCCGACGGGCCGATGCGAATACTGCCGAGCAAGCCCTCGCCGCTGTCGGCAAGACGGACGCGCTGGATCTTTCCGGGTACCAGGCTCTGATCGACTGAAATTGTCGTGAATCGCCTGCACTGGCGGCAAGGTGGCGGGGGCGTGACGTACCGCTGGCGTGGAGGGTGGCCGTCATTTGCGGTCTTTTGGGTTCATCTGATAATGAACACCCCGGGAGAAAATCATGTCCTTCAAAGCAGATGCCGCCAAGATCAAACGCTGGCGCGAAGAGCGTCACTGGTCGCAGGAACACGTCGCCGACCTCGCTGGTATTGGCCTTCGAACGATCCAGCGCATCGAAAACGGCGAACCGGCCTCGCAGGAGTCGCTCAAGGCACTGGCGGCGGCGTATAATGTCGATGTCATCGCCCTGTCGGTCGATCAGGAGGCTGAAGCGGCCAGGATGGCTGCGCGCCAGGCCGTAAAATCGCGCGCAGCCGTGCGACTGTCTTTCTGGATTCACTTTGCCAGCTATGTCATCGGGGTTTTCGTATTCATCGGTATCAGCATCAGCATAGGCGGCGAGACATTCGCGATGAAAGTGCCATTGATCTGGTGGACAGTCGGCATCGTCTCCCATGCCGCCACAGTCTTCATCGTTGAAGTCGCGACGCGTTATCAGGAGAAAATTGGAGCGGTAGGGTAGGCTGAGGCGGCGCGATCCAGGAAAGCCCTGAGCCCGGTTCATGTGAGGCCCAAAGGGCCGATACGGAATCTGCTGGGGAAGCCCTCGCTTGAGCTTCGGGCATTTCCTCACTGAAATCGATCCTCGATCGATTTCTGGCGCTTTGCGCCACCGTTTGGAAATGGTCGGAGCGATAGGATTCGAACCTACGACCCCTCGCCCCCCAGGCGAGTGCGCTACCGGGCTGCGCCACGCTCCGACTTGAAGCGGCTTGTAGCCAAGCCACCGGCCTTCCGCAACAAGTGAATACCGCATTCTGCCACCGCAGGATTCGGGTGGCCCGGTCCACTTGCCTTCGCCATCCTGATGCCTCAGCCGATGGAGACAGACATGACCTTCCAGATATTGCCACTTCCCGCCGAACTCTTCGCGCCTCTGTTCAGACTGAGCGATGCAGGTCTCGCCGCCCGTCTTGCACGGCGGGTCCACGTCGACTCACATCCCGGCTATCCCTGCCGGATCAGCCTGGCAGATGCCGAAATGGGCGAGACCGTCATATTGGTCAATCACGAACACCTGTCCGTCGACACGCCCTACCGTTCCAGCCATGCGATCTATGTGCGCGAAGGCGTCACGCCGCACACGCCCCAGCCCGGCCACGTGCCGGATGCGATTGCGAGGCGGTTGATGTCGGTCCGCATGTTTGATGAAGTCGGCTCCATGCTGAACGCAGACGTCGTTCAAGGGGCCGATCTTGCACGTTTCCTGGAGGAGACGTTTGCCAATCCGGACGTTCACTTCATCCACCTGCACAATGCCAAACAGGGGTGCTACGCAGCGAAAGTCGTCCGCGCCGCTTAAGCCGCGCGCTTGTCGCGTATCGCGTCGAGACGGGCCTTGAGGTCGGTCAGCCCGACCAGCGCGCCTTCGAGGCGCTCCTGGCGCTCAGGGGCCGTCTCGGACGAAATCTCGGCGTCGAACGCCTTGGCGACCGTCTGCTGCAGTTCGCGCGCCGGGCTGCCGACCGTGGCATTGCCCAGGGTCGCTTCGCCGGAGAGAACAGCCTCAAGCCCCTGTTCGGCCAGCAGGGATTTTGCGCCCTTTAGTGTCATGCCGCGCCCATGCACGAGAATCTGGATGGCGCGCAGCGCGTCAATATCCTGCGGGCGGAACAGGCGGCGGCCATCGGCGCGCTTCACCGGTTTCACATCGCGCGGAAATTTCGTTTCCCAATAGCGAAGGACATGCGTTTCAAGGCCCAGTTCAGCGGCTGCCTCGCCAATCGACCGAAAGGCGTTTGCAGATTTCTCGACGCGGTTCCTGATGGCAGTCATATCGCTATCCTTCTGGTGGCTCAGCCCTTGTCGACGCGGGCCTTGAGCATGGGGGATGGGCGGAACGTCACCACGCGCCGTGGCGCGATGATGGCTTCTTCGCCGGTCTTGGGGTTCCGGCCTTCGCGGGCGGATTTTGACCGCACCACGAAATTGCCAAAGCGGGAGAGCTTCACTTCGTCTTCATGCTCCAGCGCCGTGCCGATCATGTCGAGCGTACGGTCCAGAAGGTCCGAGGATTCCTGACGTGTCACGCCCACTTCACGGACGATCGCATCAGTCACTTCGGCACGGGTCAGGGTCTGGTTGCTCATGAGGTTCTCTCGCCTTTCGTTAATGGATAGCGAATGAAACTTAACGGATTCCTAGCGAAACCGTCAGCTTAATTCGTTGAGATAGTTCGATTTGTCCGATTCGACCCGAAATCTGTGGATCAAAATGATGTGTAAGCCTTAAAGCCGGAACAGGCTCGCGCCCCAGGAGAAGCCGCCGCCCATCGCCTCTGACAGGATCAGGTCTCCCGGCTTGGCCCGGCCCGACCGCACGGCATGGTTCAGCGCCAGCGGAATCGAGGCGGCTGACGTATTGGCGTGCTCGTCGACCGTGATCACGACTTTCTCTTCGGCAATGCCCATCTTCTTCGCCACGCCGTCCAGGATGCGCTTGTTGGCCTGGTGCGGCACGAACCAGTCAATATCGTCCGCCGTCAGGCCGGTC
>JGI24723J26617_10000916_pt1 | contig 27346 bp, 16 predicted proteins | sample Cruoilmetagenom6_FD_26617 | JGI IMG/M metagenome (IMG submission 26617)
GACCATCCTTTTTACTCAATAAAAAGGTTTGTTTACATTTAGGAGGTAGCATTTCTATCCCTTGCATGACCAAGGCAATTTTTTGATTTAAAAGTTCGCGATTCCCATCATCAACAATTTCATCTAAGGCCTCTCTAAAGGCATCTTCCAACGAGGACGTTGCCCTGCGTTTATGGTATTCATTAATAAATTCGTTATATAGAATTTTATATAAAAAAGGTTTAATGGCATAGTCCGAATCTAACTTTTTTCGCTTTTCCCACACTCTAATAAAGACGGTTTGTACCAAATCTTCGGCCATTCGGGGATCACTATTTAAACTAAGGGCATAAACAAATAACGGACGGTGATAGTTTTCTACTAAGTAAATATACGCATCTTCACGCCCTTTACTCAGGTGTTTAATAAACTTTGCGTTATGTTCAAATGTATATTTCATCCGTAAATAAGGTACTTCATCCGAACAAATGTTACAAAAAAATTAATAAAATGTAAAAAAAGTTAGTAAAAAAGCAAGGGTTATAGATATTTGCCTTGTTATACTAAAAATGATGTTGACTCGAATGACCCCAAAAATAGAAAATTTAATTGTCAAATATATTACTAAATCAGCTACGGCAGCCGATTTAGATGCGCTTTCTGTTTGGATTGAATCCGCTGAAAATCGCGAAACGTTTAAAGCCTATATTCAAACCCATTATGCAATAACTCATTCCCTAAGTACTTCTGAGGCAGATAAGGCGCTTGCGACGTTACTGCGAACCATCCGTAAGGAGAAATCCTTTTTGTATCGCGTACGCACACAGCCCGTATTTAAATATGCCGCCGCAGCTATGGTTATAGGAATTGCAGTCACAAGTTATTTTTTTAGAGATAACTTTGGGTCGGCTCCCCTTGAAAATAGCACACCAATTATAAATAACAACGCAATTGAAGTAGGCGCAAATAAAGCCATTTTAGAATTAGAAGATGGTACAGCCATTGAATTGGCAGCAGGCAAGACGTTTAAAACGGAACATGCCAGAAATACAGAAGAAGCCTTGGTATATGAAAATACCGCTCTTTCTAGTAAAAAAGTTGCCATGAACACCTTGACCATTCCGCGGGGTGGAGAATATAAACTTGTCTTAGGTGATGGCACCAAGGTGTGGATCAATTCTGAATCTAAATTAAGTTATCCTACCCACTTTGAAAAAGGAAAATCACGTACCGTTAAACTGCTCTACGGAGAGGCTTATTTTGAAGTAACGCCAAGTACCGCAAATGGCGGTGGCGACTTCCACGTAAGTCATAAAATGCAAGATATCCAAGTTTTAGGTACGCATTTTAATATCAAAGCCTATGCGGATGAAGCGAATATTTACACCACTTTAGTCGAGGGGAAAGTTAAAGTTACACATGAAAATGGTTCCCAAACTTTGGCGCCTAACCAGCAATCTATTTTAGATGTAAGTGCAAATACACTTTCGGTAATTACAGTAGATGTTANTAATGAAATTGCTTGGAAAGATGGCATTTTCAATTTTGAAAAGCAGTCGTTAAAAGATATAATGAACGTACTCTCGCGATGGTATGACATGGAATTTACCTTTGAAGACCNAGCACTTGAAGACTTGAAATTTATAGGAAGCATCAATAAGAGTTTTAGTATCGTTGAAATTTTAACCACATTACAAAACAGTAATAGTATTCATTCATTTGAAATTAACCATAAAACAGTTACCCTAAAATAATCAACCCTTAATTCAGCTACCTATGATATGACGCTTAGCAATACCAAAAAAAATAATACAAAAAATGCTGAACAATTTTTAGTGCTCAGCAATATAAAATTAGTGTAAAACCTAATAAAAAAGGAGGAATAGTTTACACCGGCAAGCATAAGTCTATTTCCCCCAGAATGCAGTATTAATCAATTAAATAAGTTTAACTAACTAATAATTTACGAATTTATGAAATTAAAATTAATCCATTTCTTATCCTTTCGGGGAAAGGATCTCTTACTCCGTGTTATGCGAACATTTATCTTTTTGTTTTGCGCTACCATGTTTAGCTTTACGCCAAACGATGTAGCATCCCAAAATGTTGAAATCAGCATTGATGAGGATAAACTTGTTACCGTTGATGAAGTTTTTAAAATTATTCGTCAGCAGTCAAATACCTACATGTTTATCTATCCAGAAAATTTGTTTAATTCCTTTCCAAAGATTCAACTTAAAAAGGGGCGAATAGAAATTGACAAATTACTTAACATGGCTCTTTCTGGAGGCAATGTCAACGTGTCTATCACGCGTAATAACACCATTTTAATCAAGGAAAAAACCGCTAAAGAAAAGCAACAGCAACAAGTGTCTGGTAAAGTGATTGACGCAGATGGCTTACCTATTCCTGGCGTCAACATTATCATAAAGGGTACAAAAGTCGGTGCCGCCACAGACTTCAACGGAAATTACACCATTCAAGTCCCAGGTAACAATGCCATCCTTATATTTAGTAGCATTGGATATATGACCCAAGAGGTAGCGGTAAATGATCAGACCATCATAAATGTCACCCTTAAACAAGATGTAAATGAATTAGAAGAAGTGATCATAAGTACGGGAATTTTCAAACGTAATGCCGAAAGCTATACTGGAGCCACCGTAACCATTAAAAAGGAAGATTTAAAACGTGTGGGGAATGCCAATTTGTTCCAAACCATCCGTAANATCGATCCTTCTATTGCTATTTTTGATAATTTAGAATTAGGGTCAAATCCAAACGCCCTNCCAGAAATACAAATCAGAGGTGCTTCTACCATTCCTTCTGAAGATACTGAATTAACAGGAAATCTTAAGGGGAACTATTTAAAGAATCCAAATCAACCTTTATTTATTTTGAACGGATTTGAAAGTAGTGTAGAACAAATTCTCGATTTAGACCTCAACTTTATCGAAAATGTAACCATACTTAAAGATGCCGCCTCTAAAGCAATTTACGGATCGCGTGCTGCCAACGGTGTAGTGGTTATTGAAACCCAAGCCCTTGGTGCTTCAGAAGCGAGAATCACCTATAACGGAAGTATAGATATCCAATTACCCGACTTAAGTAGTTATGATCTCACCAATGCCCTAGAGAAAATTGAAGCAGAACGCATTGATGGTATGTATATTCCAAGTCTGAATGACGCCGACGAATATGTGCGTTTACAACAGCTATATAATTACCGTCAAAAACTTGCTCTAGAAGGTTTAGATACCGACTGGATGGCAAAACCCTTACAAACAGGTGTTGGTCAACGGCATTCTATTTCTGCTGAATTGGGCGCAGATGACCTTCGTATGATTGGTAGTTTTTCGTATAATACTATCGAAGGGGTTATGAAAGGATCTGGTAGAGATATTATCAATGGTAATTTAAATACATTTTATCGCGTGAAAAATTTATCGTTCACCAACAGAATGACCATCACCAGTACCAACGCCTATGAATCGCCTTATGGCACCTTTGGGGAGTATGCGCAAATGAATCCGTATTGGAGGGCTGAAAATGCGGATGGAAGCATTCCTTATTATGCCGAAGTGGTTGATGAAAATACCAAATACACCAATCCGCTGTATAATGCAACGCTTAATACGAAGGACGAGGCGAGCTATTTAAACTTTATCAATAATTTCTATTTAGAATGGAGAATTCGTCCCACGTTAAGAGCTACCACACGGATCGGTATTGATATAAAGCGAAATGACGCCGATAAGTTTTTACCGTCTGAACACACAAGTTTTGAATCTTATCAATTTGGCGACGCCCTTTTACGTAAAGGATCTTACCAAATTAACAATGGAAAAAGTAGTAGACTTTCGGGGGATTTTAACCTCATGTTTAATAAGAAAATTAACAAAAGCACCTATTTTGCCAATGTTGGTTTTAACGTGAACGAAAGTAAATACGAAGAAATTATCCATCTTGCAGAAGGTTTCCCTAGTGGACGTGATAATATTATTTTCGCACGAGATTATGCCTTGGGTACGCGTCCTACTGGTGTAGAAGGAGTTTCTCGCGAAATAGGTTTTCTAGCCGTAGGTTCGTATGTGTATGACGATCGATTTTTATCTGATGTAACCCTAAGAACAAATGCTTCTTCCCAATTTGGAAAAGACAACCGTTGGGCAAACTTTTGGAGTTTAGGATTGGGATGGAATATTCACAATGAAGCTTTCTTAAAAAACAGTAAGGTTGTTGACCAATTAAAACTGAGAGGAAGTGTAGGATCTACCGGTAATCAAAATTTTAATTCTAATGCCTCAGTGTCTACCTACTCCTATTACCTCGATGCGTTATATCAAGGCTTTAACGGTTCATATTTAGATCGTTTAGCAAATGAAGGCTTACAATGGGAAAGTAAATTTGACTACAACCTTGGATTGGATGCCAAGATTAAAGGGCTATCCTTACGCTTTGATTATTATGAAAGTATTACCGAAAACCTAATTACCGATATTACTGTACCTAGCTCAACTGGATTTAATTCAGTAAAGGAAAACCTAGGAAAGGTTAGAAATGCGGGGATTGAATTATATGCTTCCTATGTCGCCTGGTCAAGTAACCAAGGCTTTGTTGCCTTTAATTTCGGATTACAAACCAATAAAAACGAAATTATTGAATTGTCAGATGCCTTGCAATCGTACAATGANGCGGCAAAGCTTCGGGCAGCAGATCGAGGGAATAACGACCCTGTACTTATTTTTGAGGATGGGAATTCACTGAATGCCATTTGGGCTGTGCCATCCCTCGGAATTGACCCAGCCACAGGAGATGAAATTTATGTTGACCGTAATGGCAATACAACCTTTGAGTGGAATGCCGATGATATGATTGTTGCTGGAAATAGCAATCCAGAATATCGTGGAACCTTTGGCGTAAATGCAGAATACAAAGGCTTTGGAATTGGAGTTACTGGTCGCTATTTAGGAGGCGGACAATTGTACAATCAAACCTTAGTAGACCGTGTGGAAAACGTAGATATGAACTATAATGTAGACCGACGTGTATTGACCGGAAGATGGTTGGTGCCAGGCCAAATTGCATTATACAAACGTCTAGGTGATTACAACCAACGCATAGAAGGAACTAGCTCATTTAGAAGTTTACCTGAAAAAACAAGAGCCACTACGCGTTTTGTACAAGACAGAAATGAACTTGACATTGCTGCTATTAATGTGTATTACGACTTTAATGATCAAATGTTAGACTACCTCGGGATAGAAAGACTCCGTCTTGGATTTAACATGAATGAAGTTGCGAAATTTTCGACGATTAAGATTGAAAGAGGAACGGACTTTCCTTTCTCTAGAACCTTATCTTTTTCTTTATCAGCAACTTTCTAATAACAATATAGCAAAACATAAACATATGAAAACGACATTAAAATACGGAATAATCCTACTCCTACTAGCTGGATTTACCACGTCTTGCGACGATTTCTTAAACGAAACCTCTTCAGCTCAAATTACGGCAGATGATCAATTTAAAGAAGCCTCTGGGTTTAAAGATGCGTTAATTGGGGTCTATATTTCAATGACCCAACCGGAATTATACAGTCGGGATATGGGGTATAACCTAGTCGATATCTTAAGTAGACAATACGCGCCCTTAAATGGAAGTGCATTGTACAGTCAAATTCAAGACTATAACTATCGCGGGGTACTTTCTACCTCCCAGGTGGATAATTTATGGATCAAAACATATAACACCATCGCAAATATTAATAGCGCCTTGGATGCTATAGATGAAAAAGCAACGGTACTCTCCGATATTGATTACAGTATTATTAAAGGAGAACTTTTAGGGCTTCGAGCATTTTTACATTTTGACCTTATGCGTTTATACGGAAAAGGAGATCTCGCTAATCGTGGGGACCTTGCAGGAGAATTTGGAGTGCCTTACGTAACTTCATTTAGCAAAGATGTGACGCCAAGACGTTCGTATGCCGAAACCTTTGCTCTCTTGGCTACTGATTTAGAAGAGGCCAGCGAATTACTCAAGGAAGATCCAATTTATACCGAAATTGACCGCCCAGCAAATTATTATACCGAAGTCAATAGAAATGGATTTTACAACCAACGTGAGCAACGCATGAATTACTATGCGGTAAAAGCCTTACAGGCGCGCGTATTGACCTGGGAAGGTGGACTAACAAATTTAGATGCCGCAAGAACAGCTGCCGAAGAAGTTATTAATAAATCTACTGCTGCCTTAATTAACCCTAGTTCTTACGCTATTTCAAGCGATCCAATTTTATATCCAGAAGTCTTATTTGCCTTAGATGTAAATGCCCTTGAAAATATAACCAACGGATTCTTAAATGCAGCCACGTTTAACACCAATCTCAATGCCTTGTATCTAGATGCCTCAACAGCTGATGCTTTATATGAAACAAGTAATCCAAACATTGGTGTTGCTGATATCCGATTTAATACCCTACTTGAATCACAAACCCGTGGTCTCGTAAGTACAAAACTGATTCAGAAAAACGGCTTAATCAATCCAGAAAAAGTCCCGGTATTAAAACTTCCTGAAATGTACTATATCGCCGCGGAGTACTATATTGAAAACAACCAACTCGATCTAGCCATCGCAAACTTAAATAGCGTTAGACAAAGTAGAGGAATAATTGAAGATATTGCTGAGACAGCCACCAAGGAAGAACTTGAAGAAGAGTTAATCAAAGAGTTTAGAAAGGAATTTATAGGAGAAGGGCAATTGTTCTTTGCATATAAACGCCTTGGACTCACCACTTTTCCTGGCCTAGGTGCAACCCTTGCAACTGATGACATTTATGTCTTACCTATTCCAGATACCGAACTATAGTGAACACAAAAAAGTTATTAAATTCTTTAATCTAACCATTATGAAAAAAATAAAATTCAATGCAGCCCCTCTCTTACTAATAGCATTTGTGCTTTTAGTGACGAGCTGTACTAAAGATGAGATCATGTCTTTTGAAGGACAACCGGGTGTCACTTTTTTACCTAGTGAAAACGCCTCATTTAACACCACCTATTCTTTTTTAGGAAATGCTACAGGTGAGCACATCCAAGAGGTTGATGTTCAAATTGTTGGAGAAGCTGCTGATGTAGATCGCTATTTTAATGTGAAGGTAACAACAAACCCAGAAACTACCGCTACCGAAAGTCAATACGACATTGTAGAGGGAGTGGTGAAAGCCAACGAATACCAAGGAAAGTTATACATAAAATTATTTAATTCGGATGACTTAGACGATAAAACGGTAAGTATTCATATGGAATTGGTTGCGTCTGATGATTTTGTTCCCGCTGCCATTGAAACAAATGAATTTACAGTAGCATGGACCAATCAAATTGTGATTCCGTCATGGACCTATTATCGCTTCTTCTTTGTGACTACGCCAAGTACACATGCGTATCGTCTAATCGTTGAAACTACCGGTTTAACGCAATTTGGTAGAGATGAATATCGAAATCTTGGTACCGACGGGGCTACGGCCTTAGCTACGCAATTTGGTGACTATGTAAAGCAGTACAACTTAGACCATCCTGGAAGCCCATTATTACACGATGACGGAGATCTTGCTGGCGAAGAAATTGTACCTAAATACTATACTAAATCACTATATGACTAAAGGCTGGTACGGGCAAATTAGTGTCCCTACTACTATTATAACCTAGTTACAAAACGGACGAAAGTCCTTTTAACATCATAAACAAATCACAATGAAAAAAACAACATATTTTGCGAGCTTTTGCATTAGTTTATTGCTAATGATGACTTCATGTTATGAAGATCAAAGTTTGCTCGACACAAACCCAATTACTGGTGTGGTCATTGACACGACCGGGATGAGCGAATTAAGCGTTCGTCAATTTGAGAAGTTACAACTCAATCCAACCATCGAAACAGGCGATCTCTCAACGGCTGATCTCAGCTATGAATGGCGCCTAAATTTAGTACCTAATGATACGCTTTTCGATTTGATAGGTACTGATAAAAATTTAGATTATGAAGTGCGTCTTCCTCCTAATCGGGCAGGAAAACACCATTTATTGCAGTATAAAATAATTGACAATAAAACTAAATTAGCCTACAGCGTGGCTTGGCCATTAACCGTGCAAAATAATATTGGTGAAGGTTTGGTCATTGCCGTGACCCCCGATGGTGTGAATACAGACATAAGTCATATTATGTCACCAGAAGTGACCACAGACTATACCGAGGTTAGTGTAAAGCACAATGTATACTCTGCCATTAATGGAAGTACCCTCAATGGCCTAATAAAGCAACTTAATTATACCACCATTTACGGGGTAGATGCCCTATTGGGGATGACCGATCAAGATGTTTATCGAATTAACACCTTAGATTATACCTATTTTGGTATGAATGACGATTTATTCTTTCCAAGTAATGACAATTACCAACCCCAAGCCTTTGGCGATGTGGTTCAAGGAAACCTCTATATTGGTAATGGCAAGTTAACAGCCACGTATTTAGGAGCGTCTAAAAAATATGGCCTACCCATGGATTTTGAATTTGTGGTACCTGATCATATTGCAGCCAATGGCTTTTCGTACTATCCTTTACCCGTGCGAATTAATTTTTACGATGAAGTAAATGAGCATTTTGTCTACCTTCCAACCTTGCGTTTTGGAGATACGAATATGCATCCAGTGCCTGGTGATGCCGCCGGCGTATTTGACCCTGCTGATGTGAAAAATAAAATTAACCTCGCCGCTGATGTCAGTAGCACAGGAGATTTTAGACATTTACTTAAGGATAAAACTACAGGTGAAGTAAGCCTTTACGTTTTAGATGGTGGTGGTGACCAATATCCAAGTCCCATTCCTCCAGCTCCAAAGGCAGTTTATAGTCTAGCTGGTGCCCCGGACATTGAAAATGCAACCTATTTTGTCTTTTTAGAAGATCAACGGGTAATGTACTATGCAACCAGTACAAAAATTTATGCCATGTTGTACAGTACCGCTGTACCTACCTTTGAAGAGCGCTATACCCTTCCTGCAGGGGAAGAAATTACAACCCTACAGGTGTATAAACAAGCGGGCTATCCGCATGCGTCAAATGACACCCCAATTGCAACAAATAATAAGCAGTTGATTTTATCAACCTATAATGGTATCGAAGGAAAAGTATCTATACTTCCATTAATCAATGTTGGATTAGGAAATATTGATACTGCAAATAGCAAAAACTTCGTTGGTTTTGATAAAGTAACGGCCATCGTTCCACAAAAATAAAATGTAGTGTTTGTGCGGAGTTCTCTTCGTAACTCCGCACAGCGCTTACAGGAACTGAACGAAAATACATTTTTAACAGCAATATAACGTTCCTAGTTTAGGCTAGGTTTAGAATTCTATTACCTAAATTTACCGTTACCTAATGAAAAAAATCTTAAGAATAGCTCGTATTGAATTGAGCATCCTTTTTTATTCACCCATCGCTTGGTTGGTCTTAATTTTCTTTATCATTCAATATGGTATTACCCTTGCCGATTTAATTGAAGCACGTGAAGCACGTCAACAATTAGGCAACAAGCTCGCTGGTTTAACCATGGATATTTTTGGGGGTGGTAGAGGCTTCTTCAATTCAGTTAAAAACAACCTATACCTGTACATCCCCCTATTGACAATGGGATTGATGAGTAGAGAACTGAGCAGCGGATCTATTAAATTATTACAGTCCTCCCCTGTCACTAACCTGCAAATAATACTTGGTAAATACCTCGCAATTGTAGCCTATTGCTCCCTATTGATTTTAATTGTTGTCGCTGCTGTAGGTATTGGAACGATCTCTATTGAACACATTGATCTTAGCTTTACGTTTGGTGCAATTTTTGGCCTATTTTTATTGGCCTGTGCGTATGCTGCTATCGGTCTTTTTATGTCGAGTTTAACCACCTATCAAGTTGTTGCTGCCATGAGTACCTTAGCTGTTTTTGCCGCCCTGAACTTTATGAGTTCCGTTGGACAAAGCATGGAATTTGTTCGTGATATTACCTATTGGCTGGCTATGTCAACCCGCGTAGATAATTTTATTATTGGATTAATTAGCAGTAAAGATGTGATCTACTTTGTACTGATCATTAGTACATTTTTAGTCCTGACAATTATGCGATTAAACGCCGCCAAAAGCACAATTCAACCCGCCGTTAAAGCCCTTAAATACACCACGGTTGTGGTGGTGGTTCTCCTCGTTGGATATTTGAGTTCTTTAGCCAATTTTACCCACTATTACGACACCACACGTTTTAAAACAAGAACGCTAACGCCAAAAACACAGGACTTACTTAAACAATTAAAAGACCCTGTAAAAATTACGGTCTATGCCAACGTGCTTAATAGTTTTGCCCATCTAAGCTCTCCCAAATTTAGAATCTATGACCTAAAGCAATTTGACGACTATACGCGTTTCTTGCCAAACCTAGAAATTAGCTATCAACCCTACTACAACTATACCCTTGACCAGCGAGACAATACAGACAAAACCCTTGAAGAACGAGCAAAACGCGCCATAACAGCTTATGGTTTTGATTTTGATCAAGTATTAGCCCCAGAAGAAATTGATAAGATTATTGACCTTGCACCTGAATTAAACGGCTTTGTAAGAGTACTTTCCTATCAAGGTAAAACATCAAATCTACACATGTTTTTCGACAATATTGGCTATCCTAAAGAATCGGAAATTTCTGCCGCTGTTAAAAATGTATTGGGCACTGCTCCGGTCATAGGACTGCTTACCGCTAATGATGAACGCAGTATTGACAAACGCGGGGATAAAGACTATAAGAGTTTGTTAAACGAGCTTAACGGCCGTTCCTCCTTAATCAATCAAGGTTTTGCCTTACAACGGATCGCATTTGACCCTCAGCATCCATTGCCCTTAGATCTCACCGTACTTGTTGTTGCCGATCCTATTGAAGCGTATACTGAAGCACAATTACAACAACTAAAGCAGTATATTCAACAAGGAGGAAGCCTTTTGATTGCAGGAGAACCGTATAAACAAGACCTTTTAAATCCACTGCTTGCAGAAATTGGCGTGGCGTATATTCCGGGTATGCTTTTAGAAACTAGTGCCGATTACAGTAAAGATTTAATCCAAGCCAAAATCACCCCAGAAGCAAAAGCGCTAGGGTTTAACCTAAAAGATAAGCGTGTAGTTACCCTACCTAACAGTATGGCTATCCGTATTGCAGACAGTATTGCCTTTAACGTGACTCCGCTACTCACCACCAACCCAGCAACGGTTTGGAATCACATGGAACGTTTTAATTTAAAAGTAGACTCGGTCGACTTCAATCCGCAACGCCATAAAAAAATTAAAGCTACAGTAGCCGTAGCCCTTAGCCGTGAAATAAATGGATCTACCCAAAAAATAATGGTCCTTGGAGATGCTGATGTATTAAGCAATAAAGAGCTTAGTCGATCCAATGTCTTGGATCAAGAAAATTACAATTTTGCGGTAGCCTCGTTTAAATGGTTCACTGATGGAGCCTACCCTATAGATGCAACACGCAAAAAGCCTATTGATAATAAAATTACCATTACAGCGTCACAACTACGAGTAACCAAGGCACTATTTATAGGGGTATTCCCCTTGTGCTTAGCCTTGCTTGGAGCAGTTATTTTAATTAAACGAAAACGACAATAATCACCTATTAATATACAGTACAATGGAAGAAAGCATTGCAAAAATTCAAAATTTATCGCATCGATACAGCAAAGATTGGGCGATTCGCAACATTAATTTTGACATTAAAAACAGAGGGATATTAGGTTTATTAGGCTCAAACGGAGCGGGTAAATCAACAACGATGAATATTCTTTGTGGGGTGATTAATCAAACAGAAGGCATTGCCTTAATTGATGGAATTGACATTCGTGAAAATCCTGTAGAGGCCAAAAAACTCATCGGATTCTTACCGCAAAAAGCACCGTTGCACTTTGAGCTTACAGTAGATGAATACCTCACCCATTGTGCATATATGCGGTCAATACCAAAGAAAAATGTAAAAGAAGCCTTAGAAATAGCCAAAGATAAATGTGGTATTGCTCACTTTAGTAAACGGGTCTTAAAAAACCTTTCTGGAGGGTATCAACAACGCGTGGGATTAGCCCAAGCCATCATTCACAATCCCAAATTAGTGGTACTTGATGAGCCCACCAATGGCTTAGACCCAAATCAAATTACGGAAGTTCGTCGGTTGATTAAAAATATTGCGGAAGACCGTGCGGTTATCTTATCAACCCATATTCTATCTGAGGTACAGGCTACTTGTCACGACATTGTGATGATTGAACACGGCGAAACTGTGTTTCAAGACAGCATGGAAGCCTTTAATAATTACATCAAACCAAACACAGTTCTTGTACACTTAGAAAATGCGCCAAGTCACGGTGATTTATTGGCCATACCAGGCATCGTTGACGTTGATAATATTTCCAAAAACAGCCTACGTCTTACCTTTAATTCTGGCCCTGAAATTACCAAAGCCATCATCCAACAAAGTATTGATAAAGGATGGGAACTTACGGAAATACAACTAGAAAAGAGTTCCTTAGATGCCATATTTGCGCAATTATCTAAGAAAAAAAAGTACGCTAACCCATGAGAAAAATACTAAAAATAGCTAAACTAGAACTCAGCCTACTGTTCTATTCGCCCATTGCTTGGTTTGTTTTAATCATATTTTTTATTCAAACGGGCTTGACGTTTACAGATTTACTCTATAAATACGAGACCAATCAGCAGTTAGAACGGCCTTTGCAAGTGTTGACAAAAATTCTTTTTGCCGGCGAAGATGGAATTTTAGCTACGGTACAGCAGCATTTATACTTGTATATCCCGTTATTAACCATGGGTTTAATGAGCAAGGAACTCAGTAGTGGCTCTATTAAACTACTCTATTCCTCACCCGTAACCATCAAGGAAATTATTTTAGGGAAATACCTTTCCATGATGATTTACAACCTGCTTTTAGCAGCTATTTTAGCCAGTTTTATCTTGGTGGGAAATCACGCTATTCAAGCCTTAGACATTCCCTTTGTACTGGGGGGAGTACTCGGTATCTATTTATTGATGTGCGTCTATTCGGCCATCGGTCTTTTTATGTCGAGTTTGACTAGCTATCAAGTGGTTGCAGCCATTAGTACGCTTGCTGTTTTAGCCGTCTTAAATTTTATTGGCAACATCGGACAGGCCTATGATTTTATCAGAGAAATCACCTATTGGATGTCTATTAATGGTCGTGCTGATTATTTTGTTAATGGATTAATTACTTCACGCGATTTTATTTATTTCCTCTTGGTAATCAGTCTCTTTTTAGGCCTTTGTATTCTCCGTTTGAGCAATCAACGAAACACGCGCTCAACGGGAGCCAAAATGGGTCAATATGTACTGTTTATCTCGGTCATTATGGGACTTGGTTATTTCAGTGCGCGACCCACCCTCATTGCTTATGTGGATACCACGCGAAATCAAGACCGTACGCTTTCTGCAACTTCTAGAGGAATTATAGATTCATTAGATGAAGATATTCATATGACCACTTATGTAAATATCATTCATCATTCTTCAGTCCATGGAGCGCCAGAAAACAGGATTAAAGATGAACGAAACTTTGAGAATTATAGAAGGTTCATGCCTAAGATGACCATGGACTACGTATACTATTACGATAGTTTACCATATAAAATGGATACGTTAACAACCCTTAAAGAAAAAGCACAAAACGCGGCGAAGGCCTTATATCTCGATTTTGACAAGGTGGTAAGCCCTGAAGAAATCAGGCAGCAAATAGACCTCGTAAAGGAAGATAACCGCATGGTTCGCTTTATTCACTATAAAGATCAAACCATACCGTTGCGTATGTTCGACGATATTTTTGTATATCCCAACGAAACAGATATTAGCACCACCCTTAAGCGACTTATTCACCCTCCTAGTGAAGTGGGAATGCTAGTTGGCCATGGGGAGCGTGATACCTATAAAAATGGCGATGACTCGTATAAGTTTGTTACAAAGGGACTCAATGTACGTGGTTCTTTAATCAACGCTGGTTACAACGTAAATGATATTGACTTGTCTTTAGAGACGCAACCCTTACACGACAGTAAGGGGATGGAGTACAACACCGAGCAATTAAATTTAGCACGCGCTAGCGCCATTGACACCTCCCTATCAGTACTCGTCATTGCCGATCCAAAACGTCCGTTTACCAAAGATGAATTGACTAAAATTAACGCGTATATTGAGGACGGTGGTAATTTACTAATTGCAGGAGAACCCGGACAGCAGGACATCCTTAACCCTTTAATCAATCCGCTTGGAGTAAAGTTTAACGAAGGGGTTTTGTTACAGGAAAGTAGAAATTTTGAACTCGATCTAATTCAAAGCCTCATTCCTAAAAATATCAAAGGCCCAAATTTAAACTTTTATGACGGCGCCGCTGTGGTCAGTCCAAGAGCAGGAACCCTCAGCTATAAGGATAGCAGTACTTTTGCGATTCAGCCTATATTAATGACCAATAAAACTAATACTTGGAATCGCGTTACTCCCTTTGATTTAAGTACGGAAAAAATTTCATTTGATAGTATACATGACCAACGCATCGAAGCTCCAACAGCTGTCACCTTAACCCGTTTACGTCAAGATAGTACGCAGCAAAAGATTGTGGTCATTGCCGACGCCGATTTTATGAGTAATGCCCAAGCGCAACGCAACAGACCCACCAATGTAAATATGTCATTTACCATGCGACTTTTTAAATGGTTTAGCGATAATGAATACCCTATTAGTACCGGAAAGAAGAAGTCAATTGATACTAAAATTTTAATTGATAGAGATGGTATTATATGGCTTAAAATTTTGCTTTTGGGGCTAATTCCGTTGGCCATTGGAATAGTTGGCGGCATTGTTTTATTCAAAAGAAGAAGAAATTAAAAAATAATTGATTTTTTTTTAGGGGTAAGTGACAATTTATACGTCATTACTATAGACAATCGTTTGAAAGCACTTTCAACGAGACATTAAAATGAACAAACGGGGCGTTCCCCATGTAAAATATTGTATTTGAATTAGTTGTAGGAAGCTTGCTTCCAAAAATTAAACCTTCGCTTTTTGCGGAGGTTTTTTTGTTGTATCTATTGTTGTTGAAACGAAGTTTATCGCTTACCACATGTTTTCTATCGAGTGATGTACACCCCCCCTAAGCTACCCACAACGATGGTCGCTACACTACTTTCATAAATGCATTTTTGTGGACATGATAATTATCATTGTAATCCCTCAGATTTACCGTATCTTGTCTGCATAATTGTTCATGGTAAACCTTAACAAATGATTAAAAATCTCAGCGAAATAGAACAGCGGCATATACTCTCCAATACGTATATCGGTCAACTTGGTTATATCTATCAAGGTCGTCCATTTGTTGTCCCCATTACCTTTTATTTTCATGCGGAAGCCAATGCAATTATTTGTTATAGTAATGAAGGTCACAAGTTACATGCCATGCGTGGCAATCGCAATGTTTCCTTACAAGTATCGCAAATAGAATCTATTAACCATTGGAAATCGGTCTTGGTGCACGGCGTATTTGAACCTCAATTTGCGACAGAAGCTAAATCGTATCTCCATGAGTTTTCCTTAGGCATAAAAGACCTTATTCTTGAACACGAATTGCGAAAGGTTGATTTTATTTCCGAGTTTTCTAGTAAAGCCCTCGAAAATCAAATCGCCCAAGTCTATTTAATCCGCATTGAAGAAATTACTGGGAAACAGCGTAACGGATAAGGAGATCCCTCTATTTCCCAGCATAAAAAATTGCCTTAAATTGATGCCTATACAAGGGGTTCTTTTTCTATTTTTTAAGCGTAAATTGGTTTAGTTTTTTTTTATTACTTTTATCTATGCAGCCTAACGCTGTGCAACCCATCTTTTATGCAAAAAATCGTATCGGCAGTAGTGCTCATTTTCTTATCCTGTTCGTGTGCAGTACATCAACGTGCTAATATTAAAGCAAAAGAGTCGTTTACGATTCGAACGGTCAGCCCAACCAACCGCGGCGGGATGATTGAAACAGCCTTACAAGGACTTTTCGCAGGTGCCAAATACCTCGCAGATCAATCGGCCAAATCACTAGTTAGCTCCTACTCTCAGACCCTTTCAATTCCTAATTATTATCAAAATTACACCGGAAATGTAGCTAAAACCTATTCGGCAATTGTCTTTGAAAAACACGCTAAACCCTTGCGTATTAGTGATAAAAACCGACTTACCGAAACACTTACTGAAGATCTTGCTAACCTGACCAAGACCCGAGGTGCATCGGCTGCACTCACCCTTGATAAGGTAGTCCGTAAAAAAGAACAAGACTTGATGAATTTTCAAGCCAAAATAGGCTTAATTAGTGATCCGGAAAACCCGAGCATTAGCCGACTTAGCTTTGAAGAACTTCGCGTTTTCTTCTCAAAAACGAAGATTTTTTCTGACGAAAATCTCAACCTTCGCGTTTCTATTTCCATTGAAGGGCAATGGAGAGATGCGCACGGCACACCGCACAAACAAGTCTTAATTGAGCAACAATACGACTTTAAAAACCTGCATTACGGTATAGAGAATCAACTATCAACGCCCATCCTATCTCCTTGGTACTACGATATTCCCATGTTTACCCATGTAGAGGGAAATGAAAATTACGGCGTGGTCAATATTAGTATTCAACTGGAAGAATACGAAGGCAAGAAAAGTAAATACCTCAACAAATTACCGAGCATACTCAGTGAAAATAAGAATGCCATCATTAAAAACGGCGCCTCTACCATTCAAAAAATAATCGACAATTAACCAGCTATGTCGAGTCCTAAAAAAATAATCCTTTGGCGCGATTCGCTTTTATGCTCCCTTTTAGCCGTTTTTTTCACCCTACTCTTTTATTTGGTGGTCGTGAATGTGAATTTTTTAAATCCCTTTGAGAAAATATTAAAAGATTTTAGATTTACGGATATCTACCACGCACAATCACTAAATGAACGTAAAGCCGATCGGCATATCGTATTGATTAATGTACAGCATCACGATCGCCAAGCAATTGCCAAGGCTATTGATCAAGTACAAGTTAGCCAGCCCAAAGTGGTGGGGATTGATTTAATTTTTAACCAGCCTAAAGACCCGATCAAGGATAGCGTATTACAAGCTACCTTAGGACGTTATGACAATATAGTGACCGCCATGTATCTTGAAGACGGGACGCGCGTTGAAAACCACCCAAGATTTCAACATCCGCAACAACAACAAGGGTACATCACACTTAATGAAAGTGAACGCGATCGAGTAGTCCGCAGTTTTACCGGCTATGCCCCGCAATACCAAGGCCTCTTCTCTTTTGCCACCCAATTATGCATATCGGCCGGTAAGCTTGATGAAACATGGGCGAAGCAAAAACTCACCCAGCCACTTGCCATAAATTATTTTGGCAACGAAGCTTCTTTTTTAACCTTTGACCTAGACGAACTTCATGCGCAAGGCAACATTCCGGCACTAAAAGATGCCATTGTTATCTTTGGTTATTTAGGTACGCCCACTGGCAACCCAAATGATATAGAAGACAAGCATTTTACACCCTTAAATAAAGAATATGCCGGTAGATCTATTCCTGATATGTACGGGGTATTGATTCATGCTAACATCATTAAAATGCTGTCAGAAAAAAATTATATTCTAACCCTACCCTTTTTTGTCACGGCTATCATCGCTTTTGTTATTTGCTTTTTTACGGTGATGTTAGGTATCGTTATTTATCGTAAAAATAATTTTCGTTATTACTTAATTATGAAAATTAAACCCTTACTTGTATCGCTGGTATTGCTTTTTATCACCCTAGTTTTTTATCGTATCAATGTGCATTTTTACATTACACCTATCTTGGTACTAACTTTGATGGGTTTAAATATGATAACCTTGTATAGACATTTGCTCATTCAGCTAAAACCCAAAATTTCGTGGAAAAGTTATTTATTGGATTAACCCTCCTGATCTGTAGTCTTCAACAGCTTCACGCCCAAGATTCCCTCTGTGTTTTTTCGGCGAAAGGATCGGTTTATTTCCAAACACCCGGCAGTATGAAACAGGTGCACAAAGGAGATTATATTGTCAATACAGGGCGTATTAACCTGGGGGAGCAGTCAACATTAGTAACGATAGATCAAGACGGAGGTCTCTACTACATTACCCAACCGGGAAATCACCACTTTAACCACCTCAACGCATTTAAACGAGACCAATCAAGCCTGACAACCCGTTATTTGGCCTACGCTTGGAATGAATTAATGGCAAAAACGAAACAAAAGACCGTGATTGCCGGCGTCTTTAGAGGAAACATATACATGCAATTTCCACGAGATAGTGCTGCAATTGCAAGCTCAACCCTACACTTTCGTTGGAATCGTCTAAGCCCTGATGTGCCCATGTATTTCTTTCTCAAAAATAAGACAACCCAAGAAATTGTTAAGCTAGCTAGTAATGGCTCTTCGCTTGCCCTGTACCCCGAGTTAGGAATATTTCAAACTGGAAATGAATTTGAGTGGACGGTAAGTGAACAGGAGTTTCCAACACATAAAAACCTCGTGTTTTATCAATTTACACGAATTAGCCCTGAAGAATTCAGGGAACAACGCACTAAATTTAACCCGCTTATTAGCGATTTAAAACAGCTTAATTTTTCAAATACTGAGATTAATAAGATTCTCTGTGAATCGTACGGTCTCTGCAATTAGCTTATTGCTTTAGCATTTTATACGTCCCTACTCCCTTTTCAGAAAACACCTTTATATAATAAATTGCCGGTTGTAAGGTCGCAACATCAATACGCTTAAAATTAGACTGCACTTCCCTTAGTAATTGACCATGAATACTATAGATTTCGATCTGGTCAATAAGCCCTACGGCGCCTTTTATAAATAACTGTTCTCCCACGGGATTCGGAAAAATTTCTAATCCCAAATGTGCTACGTCAGTAGCACTTAGGGTACTTTCGGTAACCGTTACCGTTGCCGAACTCGCTACATGGCAGAGGGTAGCGGCATGGGTATAGGTATAAACTCCAGCTCCAGCTAAGGGTGTAGTCCACGTTCCACCTTCGTCAGGGGTACCTCCTAAGGCTTCAAACAATTGGGCCTCGGTTACGGTAGCTCCCATTGCAATCTCTAAGGTTCCGGCTAGTCCAGGAGACAAAGCAACATCAACCACAAGGGTTACTTCTGCCGTACTCCCATCAGTAACCTCATAAATATAGAGTAATGGATCATTAAAATCTTGGGTCCAATAACCATCGTCATCAGGATTTCCTCCTAATGCGCCAAATAACTCCGATTCGGTTGGGGTATAACCTTCGCAAATCAACAATTCTCCATCTGCTCCCGGATTAAAAGGAACATCAAATTCAAATTCAACTATTGATTCATCTTCAGAACCGCAGTTCCCTTCTACTTCATAGCCAAAAGAACGGGTATAACTTCCTGCTTTTGCATTGGTGAAATCAATGGTTCCTAAGGGAATTTCCGCCCCGGTATCTTTATCTTTCCATTTCCCACCTGTATCCGGCTTTTTACCTGTTACAGGATCACTCTTTAACATGGTGTTTAGATCAACCACTTCTAAGGTAGCCAAAACCGGAGCGTCTGTACCTTCGCCCGCATAGGCTAATGGTAACTCATTCACCACCACTATGGCTGTCTGCTCATCGCAAAACATAGTGGCTTCATGGGTATAAATATAATTTCCAAATTCAGTGGAAGGATACGTCCAGGTTCCCCCTTCATCGGGAGAACCTTCAAGGGCATAAAACAAATCGATTTCATCTACACCACCACAGGTCTCTAACGTTCCATTTTCACCCGCAGACTTACATTCAACATCTTCAATCTTTACATCATCAAAGCCAAATCCTTCAACCACGACGGAGGAATCTGAAGCAAAAAGGAGTCTAAAAATAACACTCGACTCTCCCGAAAGGTTATATAGGGTATGACCTACGCTAAGCCATCCCTCTGAAGACCCTCCACTATCATCTCCAGTAAACCCGTGCAAATCAGGAACAGCAAAAATATATTGGTAGTTATACCAATTTGTATCGGGATGACTTCCAACCCTTTGCCAAGTAGCACCCGCATCTAAAGAAACCTGAAAAACGGCTCCATCAACAGTGTACTCTGCATCCCACCAAAGCTCAAACGAAATTGCAGGATTATTCAAATTGGTAAAATCAAATTCAGGACTTTCAATCCAACTCAACTCATTATTATTGTAAACTCCATCCAAATTAGTGACCCAAGCCTTCGTTCCCGAATTCGCTTGGTCAATGATGGTCCCATCTGGTGTACCCCATTCCCAAGAACTGTTGGTTCCTTTGGCCGTCCAGCCTCCGTTATCATTTTCAAAATCNTCTTCATAAGGAAAAGAATTAATCTGTGCTTGCACACTNAGGTTCGTCAATAAGCAGAGTAAAACCAACGCACAGAGGATGGCACTGGGAGTTTTTAAAGAAAATTTCATAGCAATAATTCGTATTAAAGTACATTTATTGGGGAAGAAGAGCCTTGTAATAGAAGGCATAAACTACAGTTGTCCAATAGCCGTCGGGTTGATAATTAGGGATTTAAAGATACACTTTTTTTTATGAACTGAACCGCGGGTCTTGTGCCATCTAAGGCGTAAACAAAGTATCCCTACTCCATCAAGACAAATGCAGCCCATTTATTTGGTTGTTTTTTATAGGTTTTTGCCATGCTTCGTTGTGCGTGGGTAAAGGCGGTTCTCAAGGACTTCCCTCCCAGCCATTCTCCATAAAACAGCTCCATAAACTCGGCTGTTTCAACATCGGGAACCTGCCATAAACTCATGATAATATGGTCTACACCAGCCATTTTAAAAGCGCGCTGTAAGCCATAAACTCCTTCACTCCCGTCAATATCTCCCAATCCTGTTTCACAGGCGCTTAGCACTACTAAAGCCGTGGCCGAAAGGTCTAAATTGGAGATTTCCATGGCAGTTAAAATGCCGTCTTCATTTCCTGCGCTCGTTTCTCCTTGCTCCCACCATCGATTTCCTCCCGCCAGAACGAGTCCCGACCTCAGCAAGGGATCTTTCGATAATTCATAGCGATTTTTCGCTAAGTGAATAGATTGTAAACTATCCGCGAGCGTTGTATTTTCATAAAAAAAACCGTGGGTTGCCAGGTGCAAAATTGACGGCGATTTTCCACTCAAGCGCTTCACAGCTGATTCACTCGCCTCCTTTCCTGTAAACCATAAAACGTCTGCATTTTTAGCCTTAAATAAAGGGCGTAAGCTTTGAATTTCGGTTAAAGTTCCGGGTAAAAACCCCCATTCCTCACCTCTATTTTTAGTCCCACGTACCCCTCCTTCTAAATTGTGCATTGCAATTTGCGTAGTGGCTGGTTCTTGTGCCAAATCATTGGTCACTTCATCATAATTAATTCCACCAACCAAAGCCACCTGGCCTAAGGCGGGTAATTCCTTTGTTTGTGCAAGCTGCGAGGTACTACTCAGCTGCACTAAGTCATAGTCTTGTACCAGGGCCTGTTTTCCCTTTTTAGCGAGTCCTGCAAATGATATTTGATGTAATAATCCCGTAGGCGAATAGTAAATGCGCGCTGCTTGAGCCACCGATGTTTCCAGTGGCCTCCAAATAAAATTGTAGAGGGCAGTAGCACTAGAAGTACGTACTGCTCCCCCACCCCGTACGGCGTACAGTTGATTGGGCTGCTTCTTTTTTAACACCTGCTTTAAATCACTTTCTTTACCAATGGGGATCAGTTGTGGATGGTTTGAATCGTTAAAAAACACATAAGCCACATAGTGAATATCGGTCTTTCCGGTTGCGTTGGCCGATTTAAAATGGGAAAACTCAATCACAACTTCTTCAGGTGTTAAGGTTGAGGCTAGGCTTTTCCAATCGGGCACTTGACTTATATCTTGTGAAAAATAGTGATGATATGCTTTAATTAACGCCACCTCTGCAGTATTTACTCGTTCAGACAATTGCTGAATCTTGCCTGCGTCTCCCGCCTTATTCGCTAGCAATTGTTGGGTTAAACGCTGTTTTAAAGCGCGGTAATTTTGAAGTTGCCCTGTAATGGTGGGGTCATTTAATTCGGTTAATTGCTGTAATACATTGGTTTGCTGTTTTAATCGCACTCCCTTTAACAAATACTGGTTATTTAAATTTACTTCAATAAGCTCATTATATGCAGCTCCACCTTTAAATGCAATTGCCTGCAAGGCATCAAAATTAGCTTGAACTAAACGTAAATATGCCTTTTGTTCTTCTTCACTTCTAAACTTAAAAATTCCATTAAGTTGGGCTACTAAAATAGTATTCGACGCCGTTAAAGCGGTTATGGCAGGCGCCACATTGTTTAAGCCAACATGACATTTACCCAAGGCTTGAAGTACATAAGCGTAGTCTTCGTGTTGCTCACCTACTAAGCTTTTCATGCCTTTTGATGCACGCAGCAACAAGGGTAAGGCTTTTTCATAAGCCTCAATTTGCAGGTATACCAAGCCAAGAAAATATTGTTGATTAACGTAACCAAAACTTTCTGTTCGTTGTGTTTCTTCGCTTATCCTGATGTTTTTCTCGAATAATGGGATGGCTTTTTCTTGCTGGCCTAAGTCAAACAAGGTCAACGCATAATCATTTAAATAATACCCGTAATCAGGTGCTTCTTCTGAGGAATTTGCTAAAAATATATCCAAACAGGCTTTAAATTGAGTCAATGCCTGGTCATACGCTTGCTTTTTTCGAAACAATTTCCCGTAGTTATTTAGCAATTTTGCATAGGCTAAACTATCTTGACGATTTCGTAGTAATTGAGCTCCAAGCGCTTTTTGGTAATGCGCATCACTCTTTTCAAAATCACCTAATTCTGTGTATAAAAAAGCAATATTTTGCAATCTCTCTGCATAATATGCATCTGTTTTATCGGTCATTGACACCAACTCGGTTAAAAGTGCCAATGCTTTTTGGTAACTTCCATGGGCCACATAAGTTAAGCCCAAATTATTGAGTAAAAAGGGATAGCCCCGATCATCAGCGGTTAAAAGCGATTTAGCCTGAAGGTATAAGGCAATGGCCGCCTCATTTTGCTGAATGTCGCGCTTTAGATCCGCTAGAAACATCAATTCTTTTATGTATTCTTCCCCCTGCTGTTCCTCTTCTTCAAAGAGGCCAAGTATTTCTTCTTGCACGCNNATGGCTTTATCGCGATCCGCTGTACGCTCATACACTCTAGACAACATACTTCTAACAAAACGATAGTTGGGGTGCTTTTTTCCATATTCCGCCTCAACTTGAGGGGCTAAGTTTATAAAAATGTCGGTTGCATTCTCTAGTTCATTAAAGGCCATATACAATTGCCCCAAGCGGATCATCATTCGCAAATCTTCCTGCCCTGTCTCTCGCAACATCACACTTACGCGTTCATAATTTTTTAAGGCCATTGGCATCTTCCCCATCAGATCATAATGCACAGCTAATCGTTTTAAGGTTGCGAGCAATTCCGCTTCGTTATTGGTCCACAGGTTCATGGCAATTTCAGCCGCTTTTACTAAATAGGGCTCGGCTTCTGGGCGTTGTTCTTCTTCCAGTAAGCGAACTGCTTCATTGTAGTTTTCTAGCCATTGATCATAGGTGGCTTCCTGCCCTACACTTAGGGCTGGTAGCCCCAAAAACAACAGCAAACTCAATAGCCGTACAGTTTTCAAGAAGTTTGTCGTTGGTTCAACGGCTAAGTGATTCTTCATTTCTTTACAATTTCATAAATAAATTCGGTCGTAAACCCTTTTAACCCATTTTTTCCGGCGGCAGCCCCTCCTCCTCTAGTTGTAGATTCAGGAAAAAAATTGAGCAATGGATTTACCGTACCCCGCGCGGTACTACTATCCAAGCAACTTGGAAAATTTAAGGGTTCTGGGGTGGCAAAAGCTTTTAATGTCAAGCGTTCAAAAGGCGATGAAAACTGATAGGGATGATTTTTAAATTGCATCACGCTTCCCGGATTCAATTTTCTATCATCGGCGGTTAACCCGTAATCGGCTAAAGGAAAAAAGGGACAAATCTCTCCCTTACTATTAATCTCAACAATGGTTATATAAACAGGCCGATCCCCTTTATTATGTACTTCTAAAATAGCTCTATCGTCCTCGGTATTCATCTGAAAAATTTCACTGGTAGTGGTCGAAGAAGAATCAATTATTGCTCCTACTCGATCTGTATCGGCATCGTACTCAACTGACCGCAAGGCAATGTCTATTTCATATCGGTAGTCTTTTAAGTCCAAGCCACGAAGGTAATGTCCCCGTGCATAGGTTGTTATTTTTTCAATAACTTGATCCATGCTACTCGCACCCCGTTGCGTCACAAGGGTTTCCACGAGGGTTTTGCCATTGGTAGATCGCAATAGCACCTGAGTCCCACTTTTTTCTACAATCACATCTGAATTTAAGGTGTCATTCACCACCGTGCCTAGCTCGTGTTCCTCGAGGTATGCATTCAGTTTATTTCTCGCATCCGTCTGATAGTCTGCTGGATCGAGGTATACATTGAGGTCCATTTTACCATAAGTAGGCTGCTCTACAAAGACCCAAAGATCGCCGGCATTTTTAGTGGTTAACACGGTATCCATTCGGATAACTGCCTTATTTAACGTAGACAAGAGTACCTTTCCGCTACCAATTTTCTCAGCAGCTTGAATATTAATCGTACCGGCAGGATATACCGCTACCGTTGCATTGGGATACAGGCCTTGAAAAGTTCCCCCTTGTACACTGAGCATTGTACTGTTCTTTATACTAGCAACCTGATAATAAGCTTGCTGCCGTGCATATTCCCCTTTAAATAAGTAATAGTCAATATCGCCTTCAATGGTTGGCGTTTGTCGAGGCGAAATTTGCAACATCACTGCAGTAATTTTAGCAAAAAGTTGTCTGTACGTAATATTTGTTCCTAAACTTCCCAGGGCTTTACTAAACGCATAACTCAGCGAGCCATATCCATTATACTCATAGTTTAATTCATTGGCTGAGGCGCCTGAAATCATCACCAACGGTGCTTTTTTTGCATCCTTTGTTTCTTTTTCGTACATGTCCGTTCCTGCGCTTTTGGCAGATGGGTCAGCTTTCACTACCCAACCTTCCGGAATAAGTGGTGTTTTGGTGCCACGGGCTTTCCCGCCGCGTGTAGCAGTTCCTGAATGGCAACTATCGAGCATGACTAGCACTTGACCGTTTGGTCCAGTTTTCATCCGTAACCCATTGAGTAAAGCGCCCAACTCATCATCTCTCAAATGACTCTCTCCCTTGTAATTATACATAAATTTAGCAAAGGCATCATAGGGAATTAAGGCTTCATCTAAGCCATCAATTTCATCTCCATTATCGTCATAAATTTGTTGGCCATGCCCAGAATAATGAATCACCACCATATCTCCAGGTTGCAATTTATTTTCTAATGTGGCAAAGGCGGCAAGAATACCTTTTTTTGTAGCCTCTTCATCCCTGAGAATAATAATATTTTGGGCATCAAATGCATTGTGTTCTAATCCTTCTTGAATCAACGGAATATCGTTGGTTGAACTTATAGGTCCCCAACCGGTAGTTGAAGGATAATCTCCAATAGCGATTATCAAGGCATACTTTTCTGCCTTGGCTTGAACAAAACAGCAACATGCAATTAAAATACAAAGGAAGGTTCTCATAATCTTTAGGAAATTAGTTCACATCAAATAAGCTAAACGAGATGCCGAAAAAATAGCCAAAATCATAGACCGTTTTTGTAAAATCATCTACATCTCTACTGGTGGTGGTATCTCCTATCAATAGCCCATTACGCAATTGCTTAACCGGTCCATACGCCACGCCTCCTGAAAATGCTAGGCGACTCTTATTACCTATAAAGATAGATGGGCCTAATAAAAAACTAAGGCCTCCACCATCGTTGGCTATTGGGATAGACACCCCAAAGGTGCCGCCAATATTAAAATTCTCACCAAGCATGGGATAAAAATTTATCATCGTACTTAAATTAGGTACGTAATAATTATTATCATCTGCTCCAATTACTCCATCATCTCCTATAAAAAAATCTTTTGAACTCGACGAGAAGTTATTTAAGGTAAGTGCCACGCTCGTATTAATTTTAAACCCACCTTTGGCCAGTAACTTTACATTACGCACTTTAAGCACAGCTTTGGCATCATCGTTATCTAAGGCTTCAGAAAAATCACTTTGTACAAAGGTCAGGGCAACATTCACCTGGTCAGCATCAACCACATAATCGTAAGTATTTTCAAACGAAGCCGCATTTAGTAAGGTATATAGCTCTTTTAATTTATCTAAATGCCCTATGGTTTGTGCTGCTGAAGCTTCTAAGGTTTGATTCATTAGTTGCAGCTGTTCTATACTGGCCTGTCGTTCTATAAAGGCTCCCCTTGTTTGGGTAGAATCTAAGCGGCCCTTAGTAATTATTTCATCCATCATGGCCAATGACGTACTGCTAAGCAGTTGGGTTTCCATGCTTGCAATGCGCTCTAGATTGGATAGGTAGAGGAAAAAATTTGTTCTGGGATTTGACAATCTGACGTCACGTGGCGTCTCAGCAATGGTATACAAGTGTTCTAAAATAGCTTGTTTGGTCAAATTAGGATTGATTAAATCGGCTATCAGGGTCGATTTCATCGCTGCTACCGAAGTAACTAAATCGTTGAGCTGCGCCAGTTTACTTTGCATCAACTCGCCACGAGAACTTTCATTCATAGCAGTAAACATATTGTCTGGTAAACTCTTAATATTCAGTTTCATTTTACTGTCAGAAAAACGCCCAATACCACCAATAAGCGACGTAAAATTTAATCCCTTAGCCGTTTGATGAATAGCCTCTTTACTCACTGCAGTTTCAACATTTACGGCAAATGGATTAATGTTTTGAACCGAAATCTCTACCAAACTATTTCGTTTAATTCGGGGTTTGATAAGGGTATCAACAACGCGTTGCGCCTTATCTAATTTTAGATAGGTTATTTTTTCTGTACTATAATCATAGATCACTTTGAATTTTTCTTGTCCGAAGCCGACAAACGTCGCACTAAAAAAAAGGCATACAAAACAATAGTTCTTTAGATACGCTAGTTTGGGGAGCATGATAGGGGTATTAAATTGCGATTGAATAGGATGGTTAAATATAGTAAAAAATTGCAAACACCGTGCCGTAAGCTTTTAACCATCAACGATTGGCT
>JGI24723J26617_10000918_pt1 | contig 27238 bp, 20 predicted proteins | sample Cruoilmetagenom6_FD_26617 | JGI IMG/M metagenome (IMG submission 26617)
CCCGTCATGTGAATAAATGGATAATCAAACAAATCGATACTCTCTGGAGTAACGGTTGCTGTTTTTTCCCTTATAGCTGTATTTGCCTGTTCATTGCAGAATTTCGCTAAGTTGGGGAGTGCTGTAGGATTGCTATACCAATCGCCACCGCCACCATATTGTAACACGGCGATTTCTTGACCAAAAGATATGGTCTTTGAAAGTATTAAAAAAAATAGAAGAAGAGTTGTACGCATGCCGTTTCAAAAATACAAAACAGAATATACAACCTAGTACTTTACACTAGATTTTATTAAAAATACCACGACCAAGTTCATGAGTAAAAACAAGCCAATCTTTTTCGATCGAAATGGCATGCTTGGTGGTGTGTACTAAATCTAAACTAAATGCTTCTACNGGGTCGACAACGTCAATGACGTCAACATGATTGGAAATAGATTCGACCGAAGATGATGTAGCTCTTCCGTATTTAAGGGCTGAAATAGACATAAAATGTGGGGTTCAGTGATAACAATTTGAGGTTCAATGGGTAATGATACCACAAAACTAAATAATAGGATCGACAAAAANCTATTTNAAATGTTAAATTATGGTTGTTTTGACGGTTANTAACTATTATTTTCGATTAAGTGCGCATTTTCTGCCTTAATTAACGCAATAACACGTATTCTATCATGTATAACGGCTTAGGATATATCTTCATTTACGAATGCTACACTATGACAGGCTACAATCGCAGCAGTCTCCGTTCGAAGCCGGCTTTCTCCGAGGCTCACAGGTTTATAACCCANATCTAANGCTTTTTTGATCTCTGAAGTAGAGAAATCACCTTCCGGGCCGATAAGAACTAGAACAGCCTGCTGTGGTTTTAGTATCGATTTAAGGGCCTGTTTATCATCATCTTCGCAATGGGCGATAAATTTTTGTGTGTCTGAATTGATTTCCGAATTTATAAAAGAATCATAGGAAACAGCGGGATTGAGAACGGGCAAGTAGGCTTTAACCGACTGCTTCATGGCACTCACAATGATCTTTTCATAACGTTCTGGCCTAATGACTTTCCGTTCACTATGATCACAAATGANAGGNGTTATTTCACTTATCCCTATCTCGGTCGCTTTTTCTAAAAACCACTCAAANCGATCATTTAATTTTGTAGGAGCAACAGCCAAATGCAAATGATAAGGCATTTGTGGTCTTATTTCGGAAGAAACGATTTCAGCTACACATTGCTTGGGAGTTACAACAATAAGACGCGCTTTAAAGAAATAACCTGTTCCATTGGTCAAATCTAAAATATCGCCTTCCTGNTTACGCAACACTTTGCCAATATGCCGACTCTCCTCTTTATCAAAAAGGACTTGCGTATCGGTNGTCGTTATGTTTTTATTATAAAATAGATTCAAAATAATGAATTAATGATTAAATGGGTATTTGAATTAATTTGTGAATAGTGTCTGCTTTATTTAAAGCTTCATTCGCGCTTTGGCAACCACATCATTTTCAGCAAACAGCTTTTCCTTAAATTTCAGTTCGCCCACCATGGCGATCATCGCGGCATTATCGGTACAATATTCAAATTTTGGAATGTGCGATTTCCAGCCATATCGTTTTTCAGCATCTTTGAGCGCAGCACGAATCCCACTATTCGCCGAAACACCGCCACCAATGGCAATNTCTTTAATACCGGTTTCTTTTACCGCATTCTTTAGCTTGTCCATTAAATAAGACACAATAGTGTATTGTAAGCTGGCACAAATATCTTCAAGATTCTCTTTGACAAAATCTGGATTTTTTTCAGTTTCACGCTGAACGAAATAAAGAACAGCTGTTTTTAGACCACTAAAGCTAAAATCCATCGGTTTTACTTTTGGTTTTGTAAAAGGAAATCGCTTCGAATCACCTTTCTGCGCATACTTATCGATCAAAGGACCACCAGGATAGGGGAGGCCGAGTATTTTAGCCGATTTATCAAATGCTTCCCCAACGGCATCATCAATAGTTTCTCCTATCACTTCCATATCAAAAAAGTGATTCACTTTTACAATTTGAGTATGTCCACCACTAATTGTAAGCGCTAAAAATGGAAAGTTAGGAGCTGTTTGTCCTTCCGCTTTAATAAAATGTGCCAAAATATGAGCTTGCATATGGTTTACAGCGATCAATGGAACACCCAATCCCATAGCCAAAGACTTTGAAAATGAGGCACCTACAAGCAATGAACCCATTAATCCTGGACCCCTTGTAAAAGCTATGGCACTTAGCTGATTTTTATCGATATTTGCCTTTAGCAACGCTTGATGAATGACCGGAACAATGTTCTGTTGATGCGCACGAGAAGCCAACTCGGGGACAACTCCGCCGTATTCTTCATGAATTGATTGTGTTGCAACAACATTAGAAAGTACAACACCGTTGTTGATTACAGCTGCCGCTGTGTCGTCACAGGATGATTCAATTCCAAGGATATAAGTATTTGTTTTGTTCACGGTAAAATAGGCATGTTAATTGGTAGTAAAATTAAAACATTAAAAGCGTATCAAAAAATTAAGAAAAATAATAGTTCGAACCTTTGCAATCATCGTCTTGCTGCTTGTGCTGTTGGTTATTATTCTTTCTATTCCGAAGGTACAAACTTCCATTGCGGAAAAAGTAACTACCGATTTAAACGAAACATACGGAACCGACATCCATATTCATCGACTCGGCCTTAATTGGAAAGGGGAAGTTGATATTCGAGAGGTCTATATTGCCGATCATCACCAAGACACCCTTATCTATGCCGAACAACTTCAAACCAACATTTTAAGTTTCCGAAACTTAATTGCTGGCGATCTTGGCTTCGGAAATATTGAATTATCTCGTGCCAAATTGTATGTAAAGACTTATAAAGGCGAGGAAGACGACAATTTGAACATCTTTGCCGAAAAATTTGATACAGGCGAACCAAGTGGAAATGTATTTTCTCTCTTCGGAAACGATGTTCGCTTAACCGATAGCCATGTTCGCATTTCTGATGAAAATCAAGAAGATCCCATTTTAGTAGAGCTTAAAGACGTAAATCTCACTGCAGACGACTTTAAGATCACTGGACCCGTGGTGGAGGCACAGTTGAAGGAGTTAAATACCCAAACCGATTTCGGCTTTGAAATTAAAAATTTAAAAGGAGGCATTCTCTATACGCTTGAAAAGCTAGAATTAAGTGAAATTACCTTAGAAACCGAAGCTTCAACGATCAATGGAACCATTATATTGAACCACGGTGCTACGGGCTTTGGAGATTTCAATAATACGGTAGAGATCATCGCAGACCTTAAAAATACGCAGATTGCCACCAATGATCTAAATACCTTATATAATGAATTTGGCGCTGATCAAATAATCGCTGTAGATGGTAACTTCAAAGGAACCCTAAACAATTTTACTTTTGAGAACGTTCAATTGCTTGCTGGGAGTTCGCGTATCGAAGGAGATTTTGCTTTTAAAAACTTGTTTGACCAAGACAAACTATATGATATTCAGCTAAAAAACCACAGCATTAACACGAGCTATTATGAGTTAAGAAGGTTTATGCCTCGTTTATTAGGTGATGTCTTGCCCGAACAATTAAAACCCCTTGGAAACATCACATTTAACGGAACCACACGCATCAATGGCGCAGAATTAACAACCAACAGTGTTTTACGAAGTGCTATCGGAAATGTAACCGCCAATGCCAAAATGGGCAACATTGACGATATAGAAAATGCCTATTACGAAGGAAATATCAAACTTGATCAATTTAATCTTGGTAAAATTGTGGGTACTACGTCCTTAGGAAAAACCACAGCTGATCTCAATCTAAAAGGTCGAGGTTTTACGCAGAATACAGTAAATACCGAAGTAAAAGGTACCATTACCGCTTTTAACTTTGAAGGTTATAATTACCAGAAGATCAAGGTGTCTGGAAATCTTCGAAATCCATTGTTTAATGGAAATCTAACGATCGACGACCCCAATTTAAAACTTGACTTTACGGGATTAATAGACGCCTCAAAAACATTTAACCAATATGATTTTGAAGCGAACGTAGAATATGCCGAACTCAATAAACTGAATTTGTTTAAACGTGATAGCATTTCAATCTTTTCTGGAAAGGTGATCATGGATATGGACGGTACNAGCATTGATGATGCTGTAGGNACCATTAAATTTAACAACACTTTTTATCAGAATGAGGNAGATGATTTTTTCTTTGCAGATTTTCAAGTGGTTTCCTCTGTAGCCGATGAGCTTCGAACCATAGAAATTAAGTCGCCCGATATTATTAATGGTGAGATTTCGGGTAAATTTCTGATAGAAGATATTCCCAATTTATTTCAAAATGGCATTGGAAGTATTTATACGAATTATATTCCTTCGGAAGTGACCACCAATCAGTTTATAGATTATAATTTCACNGTTTATAATAAAATTGTAGATCTTTTTGTTCCCGATCTTCAGCTTGGNGAAAATACGCAGATCAAAGGTTCAGTTTCTTCAGATGAATCAAAATTTAAACTCGATTTTCGTTCTCCCGAAATACTTCTTTTCAAAAATTATTTAGGAAAAGTCAATGTGCAGGTAGATAATAACAACCCGCTTTACAATACGTATGTGTCTGTAGACTCTATTTATACNGGGATTTACGATGCAGTTGATTTTAGTTTGATCAATAAAACACTTAACGATACACTTTATATTCGTTCAGAATTTAAAGGTGGATCGCGAAAAGAAGATTTATTTAACTTATCCCTATACCATACAATTAACAAGAATGGGAAGTCGGTTGTAGGTGTTAAAAAATCTGATATTACTTATAAAGACAAAGTTTGGTTTATCAATGAAAATAACAACCAACAGAACAAGGTGGTATTTGACGATACGTTTAAGAGTATTCGTATTGATTCGCTCGTGTTGAGTCATGAGAACGAACTGATCCAAATGGCAGGTGCCCTCAGNGATTCGACCTATAAAGATGTAAAAGTTCGCTTTAAAGATGTGAATTTAGGAAATATAACACCTTATGTAGATAGTCTAAGGCTCTCTGGAAANATCAACGGTTCTTTAGATCTACTTCAGAAAAACGGTTTGTATTATCCAAACGCATCTATATTTGTAGACGAAGTAATTATCAATGAAGTTCTTTTTGGAGATTTAGACATTAAGGTGCGTGGTAATAGCAACTTAACCAAATACGATATCAACACAACCCTTACCAATAAAGACGTAAAGTCGATTAATGCCGTAGGTAAGATCGACGTGTCTCCTAAAAATCCAACCATTGATCTGAGCGTAGATCTCAACGAATTCAACATGCAAGCTTTTAGTCCGTTTGGAGGAGATGTAATTACAAACATTCGNGGTTTNATTACCGGTTCGGCTAAGATCTCGGGAGATTATAGATCGCCCGACATCAAAGGGCGTTTTGATCTTCAGAATAGCGGATTAAAAGTTCCCTATCTGAATACCGATTTTGACATGACTGACGGTACTCAGGTGGTCGTTACAAAAGAGAAGATTGCCATTTTAAAAACAGGCATTACAGATACAAAATACGAAACAGAAGGCACCTTTGAAGGGTTCGCTACACACAAGAACTTTGGAGGATGGGAACTGGATCTGGCAGTAGAAACCGATCGCTTATTGGTACTTGATACACCACCTGAAGAAGACGCCTTATACTACGGAACTGCCTTTATTAGTGGTACCGCCAATATCGCTGGACCTATTGATGAACTTGTCGTTGATGTAGTGGCAACTACCGAAAGAGGCACAACGTTTAAGATTCCAATTAGTGATACTGAATCTATTGGAGATGACTCCTTTATTCACTTTTTATCNCCGGAAGAAAAGCGCGCNCGCATCAGTGGAGAGCAAATTGTCACCGANGAAATCAAAGGACTCTCACTAAATTTTGAACTCGATATAAACGATAATGCCGAAGTTGAAGTGGTCGTTGACCAGGTCAATAACTCAACCTTGACCGGACGTGGAGCTGGAATATTACTCTTAGAGATCAATACCTTGGGTAAATTTAGAATGTGGGGTGACTTCTTAATTATTGAAGGGGTTTACGACTTTAGATATGGNGGACTCATACAACGTAAAATTGCGGTGGAACCTGGAGGAAGTATTGTTTGGGAAGGCAGTCCAGAACGCGCAATNCTCAATCTAAGCGCAGTATACACCACAGAAGCCAATCCGTCTATTTTATTAGACAACCCGTCGTTTAACAGGGATATTCCAGTAAATGTTTATGTAGATCTTACAGGAGAACTTATTCAACCCGATCTTAAGTTTCGGGTAGACTTTCCGCGTGTAAGCTCAATAGTAAAGAGCGAATTAGACTTTAAACTTCAAAACGAAGAAGAACGCCAAAAGCAAGCCTTATTTTTAGTGGCAAATAATTCATTCGTTAATGATAATTACGAAGGTGCGGGCACATTTGGTAGTAGCTTGTTGGCAGATCGTGTCTCGGGCCTGGTAAATCAATTATTTGCCGATGAAGACAACAAGTTCAAGGTAGGTTTAGATTATCAAGCGGGTAGTAGATCGCCAAATCAAGAAACTTCCGATCGAGTAGGGATCACCTTTTCAACAAAAGTAAGTGAACGTGTTCTTATCAATGGTAAAGTTGGTGTACCTGTGGGTGGTGCCAATGAATCTGCCATTGCAGGAGATCTTGAAGTTCAGTGGCTTATCAATGAGGACGGAAGCTTGCGAATGAAATTCTTTAACAGACAGGGCGATATTCAGTTTATTGGCGAAGATCAAATCTTTGAACAGGGCGCAGGGGTTTCGTATTCTGTTGATTTTGACACGATGAAAGAATTGATGCAGCGGCTTTTCAATAAAAAATTAACACTTGCTGAAGACGAGGAAATTCCCTTCTTACCAGATGACAATAGTTTTCCTGTAAACTTCAATAAAGACGGCGTAAAACAAGAAGACGAGAATTAGAAATTCCTTTTACTTCCGAAGCAAACAAACGAGCGGTTTTATGGTTACAAAGCGGCGATCATAGAGATCTCAACTTTTACATATTTAGGTAAGTTAGCTACTTCTACCGTTTCTCTTGCTGGTGCCGTGGCTTCATCAAAATAAGCGCTATAAACCTTATTAATAGCCGCAAAATCTTCCATGTTGGCGATAAAGATAGACGTCTTAAGAACATGCTCAAACGTCATACCGGCTTCCGTAAGAACCGCTTTTAAGTTTTGCATCACTTGTTCCGTTTCTTCAGAAACAGTTCCGTCGATCAACTCACCTGTTGTGGGATCTATGGCGATCTGCCCCGATGTAAAAAGCATATTTCCTTTTAAAACAGCTTGACTATATGGCCCAATAGGAGCGGGCGCTTTTGATGTATTAATGATCTTTTTTGACATACTTTTAAGAATAAATTTTATAGCTATAAGCCTTGATCTGGCTCTCTTCGTTTGTCGTATTTGATATCGCTTAGAACAGACGATTTAATTCCGACGTAAAAATACCAAGATGTATTAAAAGCTCCAATAGGCGTCCAATTAAAGGACATTTTCCAACTTTCTAAGTCACGTTGAAAACGAAATTGTGTTGAAGTAATCCCTTTCTGTTTAAAATCATACCCTGAGGAAACACCCACCGTCCAACGTGGCGAAAGTTCTAGATTAGAACTAAACATAAGCGATTGGGAGGAAATCTCATTCTGTCGCCTACTGTTCTCATAATTTATTGTGTAGGCGAGGCGAAGCGTCCACGGAATATCATAATCGTACCAATTTCGTGCTTTTGCTTCCGTATCGTCATCTTCTTCATAAATATCACCATCATCTATATTGGTTGCTTCGCCAAAAAGGTCATCTTTCCTTCCTCCATTTCGAAAGGTTTCATCGTCAGATTCATTGCCTTTTCCTTCAAAATCTTTGCTTGAAAAGCTATAATTAACGCTCACATTAGCACGTTCGAAACGAAATAAACTTCCGCCATTTTCGATATTAAAAACATCAATACGTTCATTATTATTGTTGAGCGCATACGGATCTAACGTACCACTAAAATTAAAATCCAATTTCGGAACTACAGGAATACTTCCTGTAAATTGTAAGGCGCTCCATTGCAAAGAATCACCCGCAAGGTTATACGCTGTTCTAAAATTTAAATTGTTTAATAGGGTAACATTCTTTGCCTCGGTGGCTGTGGTGTCTTTGTCACGTACTTTGGCTTCAAAGGTATTACTCAGTGCCATAGAAATACTACTAGAAAACGTTCGGCCCGGCGCTCCAAATAAGCTATTCTCAAAACGAGAATACTGAATCAGNTCATCGCTCACATCTGGGTCGGCAGCTTGTGCTGCTGGAATGGTATAGGAGTCGTAAAACTCATCAAATGCTGGATTGATACTATAACCAACCGAAGGTCGCACTACATGGCGTATTTTTTGAATTTTTTTATCGTCTCCAAAATTAAAAATACCATAGAGCGTAGTCCCTAAGCTTGTTGAAAAATTATAAGTTCTATACGCATCAAAACCACTGATGGTATCGGTAACAACGCCACCCGTTCCGCTGTCAAGCGTTTCGTCATAATCTCTGCGGATGGTTTTTCCAACCCATGTTTCTTGATAGGTTGTCCCTGCGGAAGCACTTAAATAATTAAAAATTTTAAAGTTGGTCGTTACCGGGATAGTATGTCTTGCGCCAATTTCGGCAGCACGAAACATTTCAGGCTTGAAAAATAACGAATCTTGAATGGTAAATTGATTTCGAGCACTTACGTCGTACTGAAAATTGATGTTTTCTATAATTCCTTTCTTAACACCATCCTTGGGTGCAAACGGAAAGATCCTCGACACACTCGCGTTAATGTTAGGAAGTGACATGGTAATTTGTTCGGTATTAGTGTTTTGCGTGTGCGTTCCTGCAATGGTGAAATTTACTGAAGGCTCTCCATCAAAGGTTTTTGAATAAGAAACCGACGAATTTAATGTATTGACTAAAGCACTGGCATTGTTAGTTTGGTTAACAGACTGCCTAAAATACGTACTACTTCCTAAGTTCACCGAGGCGGCAAAGCGAGAGCTTGGGTTCGATTTGGGATCTTGATTGTGACTCCAACGAATATTGTAAACAGAACTTTGCTCAAAATTTGGGAAACCTCGTTCACTCGTGATCAAGCTTTCGTAGCGCAAACTTACATTTCCGCTAAATCGATAACGAGCAGCGTAGGACGATTCAGCCCTCAGTCCATAACTTCCATTCGTATAATAATCACCCAAGAGCGTAAGATCTAAATAATCATTGATCGCAAAGTAGTATCCCCCATTTTGAAAGAAGAATCCACGATTGCTATTCTCACCAATGGTTGGATAATAAAGCCTGAGGTGCGATCTTCCGTCAGTGGAAAAAAGGCGAACGGCAGTCCAATAGGTGTTGGTACATCGGCAATATACATATTGGTTAACCCTGTAACGATCTTCTTTTTTGGAACAAATTTGGCCTTTCGTGTATAGAAATAATACTCAGGATCGTCAATATTCTTAGAAGTGGTAAATTTTACATTCCGAAGAAAAACAACCGAATCATTTATTTTTTTTGTGACTTCCGCAATTACGTTAAACCCATTTTGTTCGGTGCGTGAGTTATAGACGATCGCTTTTTCGGTTTTTTGATTAAAGCGAATTGAGTCTGGCCGCACTTCATTGGCACCTTGCACAAAAATAGGGGACTGAGTGTAAACGCCCATACTATCGATCCCTTTAGCGTAAACTTCATTTTTAGAATTGTCAATTATGATCAGTCCGGCGTCAATACGCACATCGCCATAAACAATGTATGCTTTGTTGTAGAGATATACTTTGTTTTCCTTTCGGTCTAGAAAAACATAATCTTCTCCATAGTAGTCAACGATATTTTCGAGTACTTCGGGAGCGACCTTTACCGTGTCAATTTTTACCGAATCTGCCACTTTTTCGTTTTTTTCTGAAAGAATTTCGTCGAAAGAGACATTTCGCGTTTCCGTAGAATCAATAATAGGAAGGTCTACTTCGTTTTTAGGTGGAATATCTTGCGAATACACTAAGCTGCTGCTTATTAACAAGCAGATGGTGATAACTAAGTAAGATTGTTTTAATGTCAGCAATGTCCCGAACCTAATAATTTGTAGTTTTGGCTTAGTTTTTGAAAGTCCAAAAGTAAGCATATTTTTTATGCCATATTTTTAAAATATCAAATTTCAACCTACGTTATACCTGTTATGACAACGAATAAAAAATTACTTTTCTTACTACCCGTTTGTATCTTTTTTCTTTCCGCATTTGCGATTCAGAGGAATGATCCTGTTAAACCTTTCATAGTCGTACTTGACGCGGGTCATGGCGGTAAAGACTCTGGTAACAGAGGTAATGGTTTCTATGAGAAAGACATTGTTTTAGACGTCACGTTACAAGTTGGAAAGATTTTAGAGAAAAATCCAGACATCAAAGTGGTATACACCCGTAAAACCGACGTTTTTATTGAGCTTTATGATCGTGGGCCCATAGCAAATAAAATTGACGCAGACATCTTTGTTTCAATACATTGCGATTCTCACAATACACAAGCCTATGGCGCTGGAACGTTTGTCATGGGAGTCGATAAATCGGGTAAAAACTTAGAAACTGCCAAAAAAGAAAACGAAGTTATTTTTCTAGAAGATAATTATGAAGAGAAATATGCTGGATTTGACCCAACTTCACCAGAATCTCTCATCGGACTCACATTAATACAGGAAGAATATCTGGATCAAAGCATTATGTTGGCAGGTCTGATTCAAAATAATATGGTCAACAACCTCAAACGAAAAGATCGCAGTGTGCGTTCTGCGCCGTTTTGGGTTTTACACAGTTCTTATATGCCCAGTGTACTTATTGAATTAGGTTTCCTTACCAATAACAGTGAAGGTCCGTACATCAACTCAAAGAAGGGTAGAAAAGAGTTAGCTCAAGAAATTGCCAAAGGAATTATTTCGTATAAAGAGAACATTTCGCTTGCAACCGAAGACGCTCAAAACCCAGTAATTACTGAAGCTGAAATAGAGAATGCAATAAACACAACCGAAGAAAAGATCTACGAAGGCATTACATTTAAAGTGCAATTGGCAGCGAGTAGCAAAAAATTAGACCCAAAACCGCAAAACTTTAAAGGGTTAAAAGAAATTAGTCGGGACACCGAAAACAAGCTGTATAAATATTTCTACGGAAACACAAACGACTACAATAAGATTCAGTTGATGAAGACCTTCGCGCAAGAGAAGGGGTATACCTCAGCTTTCATTGTTGCATACAAGGATGGAAAAAAGTTAAATCTTTCCAAAGTGTTGCAAACAGGCAATGATTAATGTCTCTATTCACTATATTTATTGTTAAATTTGACATTATAAAAAAAGGAGCCTTTTGAGACTTACTAAAGAAGTAAAAACCGGAATTCTTGCCATTGGAGCAATCTTATTGTTCATTTTTGGGTACAACTACTTAAAGGGCACGAACCTGCTAGAAAAACATAGAACTTTCTATGTTAAATATTCAAATGTGGAAGGCTTGGCTAAAGCGGCGCCTGTCACTATCAATGGTTTAAAAGTTGGGAAAGTCCAAGACATTAAATTTATTGGTAACAGCGGGGGTCTTGTTGTAGAATTCACCGTTGAAAATGATTTTGAATTTTCAGAAAACAGCCTCGTTCGTATTTACAGTAGCGGATTGATCGGTGGAAAATCGGTAGGTATCTTTCCTGAATACGATGCTCAGAATGTAGCGAAAACTGGAGATACACTTCGTGGTGAAATTGAACAAGGCATGTTGGATGCCGTGACTGCACGCTTGGGACCATTAGAAGCCAAAGTAAACAATACTCTTGCCACCGTTGACACCTTGTTGTTAAGCATGACAGCGGTCATTGATGAAGAAGCACGGAAAGATCTTCAACGAGCGCTTAAAAATATAGCAGATGCGTCTGCTTCCTTTAAAGGAATTACGCGTAAAACAGACGTTTTATTGGGTGACAATCAAGAGAAACTTAANCGAACTTTTGATAATCTAGATGTTACTTCTCAAAACTTTGCTAAACTTTCTGATTCGCTAGCNCAAATTGATACTGGTAAAATGGTAGCGCAGATAGAAGACGCCACCAAAAACTTAAACGCCATCATGGCAGGTATTGAGAATGGCGAAGGCAGTATTGGAAAATTACTCAAGGACGATGCAATGTATCAGAATTTGGAAGGAGCGTCACGTCAACTCGAGGAATTATTACAGGATCTTAAATTAAATCCGAAACGTTATGTACATTTTTCGCTCTTCGGAAAACGAGACAAAGGCTATAAAGAACCAGAGGATCCCAACAAATAAAGCATGCAATATCTACCAAACATACTTTTTCTTGTAGCCCTTGCCGCAGGTATTGGCTATTTTACTAAAAACATTCGTAAGGTTATCCGAAACATCAAGTTGGGTAAACCTGTTGACATTTCAGATCATAAAGGGGAACGCATGGGTAATGTGTTTCGCATTGCACTAGGGCAATCCAAAATGGTCGTAAGACCGGTTGCTGGATTTTTACACATCATTGTGTATGTTGGCTTTATCATAATCAACATAGAAGTGCTAGAGATCATCATCGATGGAATCTTCGGAACGCACCGTATTTTCTCTTCTTTAGGCGTTGTATACAATGTTCTTATTGGAACCTTTGAAATTCTCGCATTGCTTGTTCTAGTTGGCGTTATCATATTCTGGACGCGAAGAAATGTTCAGAAAATAAAAAGATTTTGGTCCAAAGAAATGACCGGTTGGCCAAAGAAGGACGGTAATTTCATTCTCTATTTCGAAATGGTACTCATGGTACTGTTTCTTACTATGAACGCCGCCGACCTACAACTTCAAAACCTGGGTGCAGCTCATTATACAGTAGCAGGTTCATTTCCGGTTAGTCAGTATATCGCACCTTTGTTTTCTGGTCTTTCCGAAGCAACCCTTATCATTATTGAGCGTAGCGCATGGTGGATTCATATTTTAGGTATTCTCGTTTTCTTAAATTATTTATACTTTTCGAAACACTTACACATCATGTTAGCTTTTCCGAATGTTTACTTCGGAAAATTAACGCCTAAAGGCCAATTTAAAAACAATGAAGCCGTTACTGCCGAAGTAAAAATGATGATGGATCCCAATGTAGATCCATTCGCTGCACCGCCAGAAGGCGCCGAAGCTCCAGCTAAATTTGGTGCTAGTGATGTAATTGACCTCACGCAGACGCAATTATTGAACGCTTATACGTGTACTGAATGTGGTAGATGTACTAGCGAATGTCCGGCTAATCAAACCGGAAAGAAATTATCTCCACGTAAGATCATGATGGATACACGGGATCGTTTGGAGGAAATTGGAAAGAATATTGACAAAAATGGTTCCTTTAAACCTGACGGGAAGCAATTGCTTGACGATTATATTACGCGAGAAGAGCTATGGGCTTGTACAACGTGTAATGCTTGTGTAGAAGCTTGTCCGGTTAGCATTGATCCTTTGTCCATTATTATGGATATGAGACAGTATCTCGTCATGGAACAGTCAGCGGCTCCCAACGAACTCAATGTTACCATGACCAATATTGAAAATAACGGTGCGCCTTGGCCTTTTAACCAAATGGACCGATTAAATTGGAAGAACGAAGCATAATGAAAAAAGAAGACGTAGAAGAATTGTTACATAAAAAGGTAGAGGAGGGGTCTCATGTGAGTCCTATTTTACCAAAAGGAATTAAAAATTACCTGATCGATATTGACGGAACGATCACTGAAGATGTTCCTAATGAAGAACCTGAGCGTATGGCAACATGCGAACCGTTTCCAGATGCATTAAAAACNTTGAACAAATGGTACGATGAAGGTCATATCATCTGTTTTTTNACCTCACGTACGGAAGCNCATCGAGAAGTAACCGAAACTTGGTTAAACAAACACGGTTTTAAATATCATTCTATGCTCATGGGGAAACCTCGTGGCGGAAACTATCATTGGGTAGATAATCATTTGGTAAAGGCAACCCGCTACAAGGGAAAATTTACCGATCTCGTCGACAAAAAAGTAACAATTCAAGTCTTTAAAGATTAAACATTGGATATGAGTGAAGCGATAAAAGTACCAACAATGGCCGAGTATATGGCGCAAGGAAAACAACCTGAAGTATTATTTTGGGTTGGTTGCGCTGGTAGTTTTGACGATCGAGCTAAAAAGATCACCAAAGCCTTTGTCAAGCTACTCAATAACGCTGGAGTTGATTTTGCTGTGCTAGGAACTGAAGAAAGCTGCACAGGAGATCCTGCAAAGCGTGCTGGAAACGAATTTTTATTTCAAATGCAGGCTGTGCCGAATATTGAAGTGCTTAACGGCTACGGAATAAAAAAAGTGGTAACTGCTTGTCCGCATTGCTTTAATACCATCAAAAATGAATATCCAGAATTAGGTGGGAATTACGAAGTTTTACATCATACCCAATTCTTAAAAGACCTTTTAAATGAAGGCCGACTCAAAGTAGAAGGTGGTAAATTTAAAGGAAAACGAATCACTTTTCACGATCCTTGTTATCTAGGAAGAGCGAACAATGAATACGAAGCGCCACGTGATCTGCTTCGGAAATTAGAGGTCGAACTCGTAGAAATGAAGCGCTGCAAGACCCGTGGTTTATGCTGTGGAGCTGGTGGCGCCCAAATGTTTAAAGAACCAGAGCCAGGAGACAAAGACATCAATGTAGAACGTACCGAAGAAGCCTTAGAAATACAACCGAAGATCATTGCTGCTGGTTGTCCATTTTGTAATACCATGCTTACCGACGGTGTTAAGGCCAAACATGCCGAAGAATCTGTAGAAGTATTAGACATCGCTGAGATGATCGCTTCTGCGCAAGATCTATAAGCACCATTCTTTTTAACCTCATTTTCAATCACCTTATATGCTCACCGAATTTAAAGACCTACCCGATGATTCAAGAATTTGGATCTACCAAGCTAACCGAAAGTTAACTGAAGAAGAAGTTACTTCGATAGAAGGTAAAATGCGCGAATTTCTTACAGAATGGACCGCACATGGAGCCGATCTAGAAGCAGGGTTTGAACTTAAATACAACCGCTTTATCATTATTGGGTTGAATCAGCAAAATGCATCCGCATCGGGCTGTAGCATTGATGCTTCTGTACGCTTTATTCAAACGCTCGAACAAGAAATGGATGTAGATCTATTAGACAAAATGAATGTGACCTACTACAATGGTGAACATATCGCTCATAAGTCACTTACCGATTTTAGAAAGATGGCCAAAGCACGCTCTGTATCTCCCAATACCGTTGTTTTTAACAATTTAGTGAACACCAAAGCAGAATATTTAGAGAATTGGGAAGTGCCCGCGAAAGAAAGCTGGCACAGCCGATTTCTAGCATAGTTGTTGTAACTTATCATACATGAAGAAAACGCTTGCCTCCGCCTTATTTTTACTGTGCTATATCACTATTTCTGCCCAACAACAGAATCCGTTGATCGACACCAAAGATTTCCCGAACCAACAAAAGTGGGTCGATAGCATCTATGGAAATATGTCGCTTCAGGAAAAAGTAGGGCAACTTTTTATGGTTGACGTTTTTTCGAGTGATCCTAAGTCGAAAACCGATAAGATCAATAAACTTATTGAAGAGCAATATATTGGCGGTGTGATCTTTTCCAAAGGAGGTCCGCAACGACAAGCTAAATTAAATAATCAATTTCAGGCAAAAGCAAAAGTTCCTTTGATGGTCGCCATGGATGCAGAATGGGGTCTAGCGATGCGACTCGACTCAACCTATGCCTATCCATGGAATATGACCTTAGGCGCGATTACGGATAATGGCGTCGTTGAGCGCGTTGGTAAACGTATTGGCGAGCATTGTAAGAGATTAGGCGTTCATATTAATTTTGCGCCCGTTGTCGATATCAATACCAATCCAGACAATCCAATCATCGGAAATAGATCGTTTGGTGAAGACAAGGAAAATGTAACCGAAAAGGCACTCGCCTTTATGAAAGGAATGCAACAGGCTGGAATTATGGCAAACGCAAAGCACTTTCCGGGACATGGTGACACAGATACAGATTCTCACAAAGCCTTACCAACAATCAATTTTACGAAAGAACGCATTGATAGTATCGAGCTCTATCCGTATAAAAGACTTATTAGAGAAGGATTGAGTAGTGTGATGGTAGCGCATNTGAATGTTCCTTCTTTGGAAGAACAATTAGATTTTCCGTCATCGTTGTCAAAAACNATCGTAACCGACATGCTNAAAGGAGAACTCGGTTTTAATGGATTGATCTTTACCGATGCACTCAATATGAAAGGGGCTTCCAATTTTAAAAGCCCTGGAGAGATCGATCTGGCGGCCTTTTTAGCTGGAAACGATGTATTGCTCATTTCCGAAGATATTCCGAAAGCACATGCCTTACTTGTTAACGCATACCGCGAACAGATCATTTCCGAAGAACGCTTAGCACATTCTGTAAAGAAAATTTTATACGCTAAATACAAACTCGGTCTCAGTGCCTACAAACCCGTTAACACCAACTATCTTGTTGAAGAACTCAATTCGGTGATTGATGATGCTCTTATGGAAGAAGTGATGGAAAAGGCGTTAACAGTAGTTAAAAATAAAGACGCCATTCTGCCTATCAAAGATCTCAAAGAGAAGAAGATCGCCTATGTTAACTTTGGAGATGATTCTGGAACACCTTTTCTCGAACAAATGCGGAAATATGCAAAGGTTGATTGGGTAAAAGCCAACAGCCTTGATAGTTATGTAAAGAAGTTAGAAGCCTATAATTATGTAGTAGTTGGTTTTCACAAATCAAACGACAATCCTTGGAAAGACTACAAACTCACCGAAAAAGAACTCGTNTGGCTCTACGAAATTGCGAGAACCAATACTGTTATCTTAGATGTGTTTGCTCGGCCTTACGCCTTGCTAGACCTAAAAACTACGGCGAATTTTGAAGGTGTTATTGTTTCGTATCAAAATAGTGTTATTTCGCAAGAACTTTCAGCTCAGTTGATCTTTGGAGCGCGAGAAGCAACGGGAAAGCTCCCTGTATCACTTGGAGAAGATTTTCCGCTGAACACTCACTTTGAAACAAAAAGCCTAAAGCGTTTACAGTATGGAACGCCGGAGTCTGTTGGTGTAAACAGTTATAAGCTTAAAAAAATTGATTCGCTAGCACGTGTAGGTCTTTATGCTGGTATGATGCCGGGAGCACAAATTTTGGTGGCTAGAAAAGGAAAGGTCATCTATAGCAAGAATTTCGGATATCATACACAATCTCGGAAAAACTCGGTAAAAGATAACGATGTTTACGATGTAGCGTCCCTGACAAAGATCTTAGCTTCACTGCCAATGGTGATGGGCTTATATGACAGAGATATTATCAATATGGATACGAAGCTCTCTGAAATGCTCCCAGCGTTTAAAAATTCGAATAAAAAGAACATTACCTTACAGCGGATGCTAACACATACAGCTCGCCTAAAAGCTTGGATTCCGTTTTATACACATACCATTGACACGGCCACCAAAAAGCCGAGTAGCAAATACTACGCAACCACAAAAAATGGTGATTTTAACGTTAAAGTAGCCAACGAATTGTATATGCGATCAGATTATATCGATAGTATNTACAAGGAGATCAGAGATAGTGACCTTCGCGATAGAGCTGGCTACAAGTATAGTGATCTACCGTACTATCTTGTTAAAAAGTACTTGGAAGACTTCTACGGAACTTCTATGGAAACCATCGTGCAGCGGAATCTTTACGAATCTTTAGGCGCCAATTATACAACTTATTTACCGCTTGAAAAATTTCAAAAGGTAGATATTGTTCCAACGGAAGAAGATGACTATTTCAGAATGCAAAAAGTACATGGTTATGTTCATGATCAAGGTGCAGCCATGTTAGGCGGCGTTAGTGGTCATGCNGGACTCTTTAGCAATGCAAACGATATTGCGAAGATCATGCAACTCTATTTAAACCAAGGTTTTTATGGCGGCGAACGNTTTTTTAAACCTGAAACCATTGATGCTTTTAACAAATGTTACTATTGTGAAAATAATATTAGAAGAGGCGTTGGCTTTGACAAGCCTCAGTTGGGCGAGTCGGGTCCAACCTGCGGCTGTGTTTCAATGACCAGCTTTGGACATAGCGGATTTACAGGAACATTTACTTGGGCCGACCCAGAAGAAGAAATTGTTTATGTATTTTTATCTAATAGAACTTATCCGAATGCTAACAATCGGAGTTTAATTGGAAGCAATCTTCGTAGTAAGATACAGGAAGCGATCTACGAAGCGATCGACAGAGAACTTGATAATACCAGCCTATGAAAATTGCAATAGTGTGTTACCCAACCTTTGGCGGAAGTGGTGTTGTGGCTACAGAGCTTGGCATTGCACTTGCTGAACGTGGTCATGAAATTCATTTTGTGACCTATAAGCAACCCGTGCGATTGGAACTGCTTTCCAGAAATATTCATTTCCATGAAGTGTCGGTGCCAGACTATCCTTTATTTCATTATCAGCCGTACGAATTAGCGCTTTCTAGCAAACTGGTTGATACCGTAAAATTACACGACATAGAACTGCTTCATGTACATTACGCCATTCCGCACGCCTATGCAGGCTATATGGCGAAAAAGATGTTGCAAGAAGAAGGAATTTACATTCCCATGGTGACCACGCTTCACGGAACCGATATCACCCTTGTTGGAAGCCATCCATTTTATAAACCTGCCGTGACCTTTAGCATTAATAATAGTGACATTGTCACTTCTGTTTCCGCAAGTTTAAGAGATGATACGCTACGCCTTTTTGATATTACCAATGAAATTCACGTCGTACCCAACTTTATCGATTTTAAAAGCATAAGTACCGCCTTTACAGATTGCCAACGTGAATTAATGGCTTCGGAAAACGAACGTATTATTACCCATGTCAGTAATCTACGCCCCGTAAAACGGGTACGCGATGTCATCGAAATATTTGATCGAATTCAGAAAAAAATACCTTCGAAGTTACTGATTGTAGGTGAGGGGCCAGAGCGCGAACCATGCGAACTACTCTGTAAGTCTAAAGGGCTTACCGATAAAGTCATGTTTTTGGGCAATAGTAATGAAGTTGACAAAATTTTGTGTTTTAGCGATTTATTTTTACTTCCTTCTGAAAAGGAAAGTTTCGGACTCGCAGCGCTTGAAGCCATGTCAAATAGTGTTCCTGTTATTTCTACCAATACAGGTGGTTTACCTGAAGTTAATAAGGAAGGTTTTAGCGGCTACTTAAGTGATATTGGAAATATCGATGAGATGGCGCGCAACGCGATCTCTATCTTAAAGGATGACGAAACACTTGCGAGGTTTAAAAAGCAAGCAAAAGAAGCGGCAAAACAGTTTGACACGTCCAATATTGTTCCGCTATACGAACATGTTTATGAATTGGCTATGTCAACCATTTAATAACAAATTATGAAATCACTGATACTCTTAGCATTATTTTTAACAGGTTGTGGATCTTCTAATGTTTCCGAAGAAAAAGCACAGCCAACAGAGCTTCAAGATGAAGTAGATCTCCCATTTACAGTGCTTCATGGCGATAGCAATGGAAATTTCATGGAACGGGAGATGATCGCATTTGACAATGTTACGGAATATGAGGGTGCTTTAAGTACGGTAAATAAAACCCGAAAGCCAGGAGTGAAAGCGGCTGAGATTGATTTTTCAAAATATACCGTGGCACTATTGACCATGGGTAAACAAAATACGGGAGGATATACTATTAAAGCAGAACGTGTTGAACGCACCGATCGTAACATCATTGTGTATTACAGCGAGCGTTTTCCAGACCCAAGATCGCCCGTAACCATGGCACTTACGAGTCCGTGGACTATGATTCAATTTAAAAATGAGAAAATGCCTGTTATTTTTGTTCCCCTGCTGAACTAGTAGTTTTTTTGAATAAATTCCATCGCGTTCCCATGTAAGACGCGCTCTACAATGGTTTCTGCTGAAATACGATTATAATCTTGAAGGGTGTTGTTATTTTTTTTTAGGTAATCTTCGGCGTACACCTTGAGCTCTCTCCCCATATCCCGAATATTTTCGGCGGTCCAAAGGCCTTTTATCGGATTCACAATTCCGTCGAAATCACTCCCAACAGCTTGTAAACCCCAACAAAACAAAGCATTGGCATTTAGCACTTCTGCAACATGTTCAATTTGACGCCATACGAGCAAAGATTTTTTCCTGATCTGTTTTCGTTTGTTCGGAAAGTAAATTTTTGAATCATTGATCGCTTCTTTACTTCCAATACGCCGCTCATCGAGCTGTAAACCAAATAATCCGTTACTCTTTGCCATACGAACGATCTCATCGTCGTAAAAATTGATATCGATATCACTAAATGCGCGGGCTCGATCTGGATAGTCTGTTAGATCCCATTGTACTATAGATCGTTTCCCATTACAGGCTCCATGACTAGCGATTATAGGAATTTTTTCATGTGCATAGATCGTGTCGAGCAAGTGATAATAGGCTTTTCTGGAGGTTGTGCTCATATGCTTGATGTCAAGCGGAATACGCTTTCCATTGGTATTATCAAGCAATAATTTGATCACTTCATGCCCCAAAGGAGTGATCCCTGAATTCATCTCGCGCTCTTGATTCTCTTTTAATGCGCCAATACTAATACTACGGGCATGGCCGCATAATTCATTGTAAAAATGATGCGCAAATGTTAAGAAGATGGGGCGGTGTTCCCAATCTTGACTTTTTTTACGTTGGCGATCACTTCCACAGAATCAGCTGTATTCTTAGCTATATCTAAGCCTGTATTGAAAGAATGTCCGCCTTCTACCGACGTAATTATGTTGATGATCTTTCGTGTATCGGTATCTTTTTGAAGGTTTTGTTCTATTTCATCATAGGTTTGTACGAGACGATAGGTATAAGTGACACCGTTTATGATTTGTGCCATGTTATGAAGTTGTTTATAGAACTCATATTCATCCATAAGATCCTGAAAATAATCGTCATGCGTACGAACATAGTCTATCCTGCTTTGGCTCACGCTTGCGGCTAAATTCACCAACATATCTGTAATTCCCTTGATACCGAGCAAACGTTTGGTCAAAAAGTGTTTTTCAAAAGGGTAGAGGCTAATGATCACCACTCTTGTTTTAGCTTTCGCCAAAGCGGTCATATCGGTCTGAGTAAATTTGGTTAAGGTGATCATTCGATTTAAGAACCGTTCTAGGAAGTTTGGCGGACTATAATGCCAGATCGAATTCTTTCTGCCAGCGTTTAGGATATTTTGTTTTGGCGGATTATACTTAAAACTTTTACTGTACGGTTTGAGTGACGGATGACAATGAATATCTACGTAATGCGTTTCCATAAACGGTTATTTGGTTGGTTGTCACAAAGTTGCAATAAAATAAGCAGAACAGAAATAGGATTTTTCCTATAAAAATTAAAAGCAAACACCCCGTTCCTTTGATAAGAAACGGGGTGCCTGCACATATATATATTTAACCTAGAACTGGTATCGAATTCCTAAGGCGATATCAAATTCTACATCGTCACTGTAATCCCCAAAACCTAATTCTGGTCTAAAATCAAGCGATAGAATTAGCGGAATATCAAAATTGTACTCGATCCCTATATCTCCTGCGGCAAAAGCATAGGTTTCATTATCGAGATCATCTCCAAAAACATCATCATCAAAATTCACTTGTACCAAACCACCACCAGCTCCTACATACCAGTTAAAATTACCATCTAAGTTCCAAACCCATTGGTAAAGTCCCGTGAGCTTAATTGCAGTAACGTCGTTTCTACTGCGCCATCCCAATCCAAATTCTAAACGATTATTATCGCTTAAGCCGCGTTGATAGTTAATTTCCGTTCCAAGTCCGTCGCTATCTCCAATACGAACCCCAATAGCGTTCTTAGAGATAGTTTGTGCTTGGATTGTAAAAGTAAGCCCTAGTAAGGCAATGGTAAGAAATATGATCTTTTTCATTTGTTTCAGTTTATTTGTTTGATTAATAATAACGTTAAAATTAACAGTATCGGATCTGATATGCTGTTAAAATGCTGCTAAAGTATTTCAGCAAAGCGCATGGTGATACTAGCTTAGTTTTCTATTTTTACAGAACAAGCCATGCAACAGTCTCTCAAACAATTTAAGTCGGTTTTTGAAGGTGATCTTCACTATGATGATCTTTATAAGACCCTCTATGCCACAGATGCTTCGGTGTATCGCAAGATTCCCTTGGCGGTTGCATTTCCGAAGAACCCCAAAGCAATTCAGCAGTTGATCGAATTTGCAACAAAGCATAAAACATCGCTAATTCCACGTACAGCAGGAACCTCTTTGGCTGGACAATGTGTGGGCGAAGGAATTGTTGTGGATGTCTCCAAATATTTTACAAAGATTCTCTCTGTTGACACTGAAAAACAAACCGTAACGGTCCAACCAGGTGTGATTCGAGATGAACTCAATACGTTTTTACTTCCATACAGATTGTTCTTTGGTCCAAACACATCAACCTCCAATCGCTGCATGATTGGGGGGATGGTTGGAAACAATTCTAGCGGAACAACATCAATACAATACGGCGTTACTCGTGATAAGGTACTGCAAATGAAAACGATCCTTTCAGATGGATCGGATGTGGTGTTTTCTGAAATTTCTTCGGAAGTATTTCATCAAAAGACAAAACTAGACACCTTAGAAGGGCACCTATATCGTACCGTTTTTTCTGAACTTGCTTCGGAAGAAGCCCAAAACGAAATTAGAAGTCAGTTTCCCAAACCCGAAATACATCGCAGAAACACAGGCTACGCCGTTGATGCGTTGCTATCTTCCGAAGTATTTGGTGGTAAAGAAGCGTTCAACATGTGTAAGTTATTAGCAGGAAGCGAAGGGACGCTTGCCTTTACTACAGAGATCACTTTACAGCTGGACATGCTTCCCCCAGTGCATGAAACCATGGTGGTAGCGCACTACGAGACGCTAACCAATTGTCTCCAGGATGTAAACGCCGTTATGGAACACAATCTCTTTAGTTGCGAGATGATTGACGACACCATTTTAAATTGCACTAAGAATAACGCTAAATATGAATCCTATCGCTTTTTTGTTGATGGAGAACCGAAGGCCTTACTCTTGCTTGAATTACGGTCAAATTTAGAAATAGATCTCGAACAACAAACGGTCGGGCTACTCAAAACATTAAAAGCGAGCGGCATGTCATATCACATGCCTATTCTCAAAGGAGCCGAAATTAGCATGGCTATGGAGCTTAGGAAAGCCGGATTGGGTTTATTGGGTAATATGGTGGGCGATAAAAAAGCGGTGGCCTGTATTGAAGATACGGCGGTAGCATTAACCGATCTTCCTAACTACATCAAAGAATTTACGGCGCTTATGGATCGCTATAAGCAGGATGCGGTGTATTATGCCCATGCGGGAGCTGGAGAGCTTCATTTACGCCCCATTCTCAATTTAAAAGACAAAGCCGGAGTGGCGTACTTTCGGGAAATCACAACCGAAGTAGCGCATCTTACTAAAAAATACCAAGGCTCTTTTTCCGGGGAACATGGCGATGGTATTGTGCGAGCCGAATTTCTACCGTTGTTGATTGGCNATATCAATTATCAGTGTTTAAAACGGATCAAGGCCGCGTTTGACCCCCAAAACATATTCAACCCAGGAAAGATCGTCGATGCCTATAAAATGGACNAATCGTTACGTTATCANCCNGGACATAANGAACGTGCTATAGAAACTTTACTTGATTTTACTGATTCACAAGGTATTTTACGATTGGCAGAGAAGTGTAATGGGAGTGGTGACTGCCGGAAATCAGCCGAAGCCNCAGGAACTATGTGTCCGAGTTATCACGCAACTAAAAATGAAAAAGACACCACACGNGCCCGAGCCAATATGCTCCGCGAAGTGCTNACCAACAATGACGCTGCTAATACTTTCGATTCAAAAGAATTAAAAACGGTATTTGATCTTTGTTTGAGTTGTAAAGCCTGTGCAACNGAATGCCCTAGTAATGTTGACATTGCAACCGCAAAAGCTGANTTTTTATATCAATATAGAAAGACGCATGGAACTTCTCGCTCTGATATGTTCTTCGGAAAAAGCAGCCATTATAACAAACTGGCCGCTAAATTTCCTTTAATAACAAATGCAATATTTCGCAATACATTCACCTCCAAATGGATCAAATCGTATAGCGGCGTTGCACAAAAAAGGCAGCTTCCTTTTGTTTCAACTAAATCTTTAAAAAAAGAACATCAAAATACTTCAAAACAAAAAGTTACGATAAAAAAAGTAATCTTATTTATTGATGAATTCAGCAAACATTTGGAGACGGATATTGCACAAGATGCATATGATCTACTTTGCGCCTTAAACTATGAGGTAGTGATTGTTGATCACCTAGATAGTGCCCGTGCTTTATTGTCGAAAGGATTTCTTAAGGAAGCGAAACAAATTGCAAATACCAATATTTCGTATCTAGCCGACATCATTACGGAAGAGGTACCATTGCTAGGTATCGAACCTTCGGCAATACTCGGATTTCGGGACGAGTACCTTCGGTTAGCAGACGATGTGGTTTCCGCGAAACAGATTGCAGCACAGACGTTTTTAATAGAAGAATTTTTAGCTTCGGAAATTTCCGAAGGACATATTACAAGTGATTCATTTTCGTCTGAAGAAAAAAACATAAAGATCCATGTACATTGTCATCAGAAGGCATTGAGCAACCAAAAAGTGACATTTGATATTCTCAATCTTCCGAAGCATTACAAACCAACCCTTATTACTTCGGGCTGTTGTGGCATGGCTGGAAGTTTCGGTTACGAAAAAGAGCATTATGATCTGAGTATGCAAATAGGGGAGTTACGACTCTTTCCTGCCGTAAGAAAGGCCTCTAAAGGAACCTTGATCGCGGCCAATGGCACGAGCTGTAGGCATCAAATAAAAGATGGAACAACCCAAGAGGCGTTCCATCCCATAACTATTTTAAAAAACGCATTGCTTTAGTTCGCAACATACACGTCTAAAGTCGCCGTAGCCGTCTGTGAATCTGACGCTGGAAAAGGAAGGTCGATTCCAAAGGCACTTAAATCTTCTAATTCATAATTGATAGACACTGTTGAAAGCGTAAGACCTACCCGCTGCTCATACCTATTATTGGCGACAAGCACGTCTTGTGGCGTTAAAATAGGCACAGGGATCACAAACCCACCAACCTCTATCTGTGCAGTGATCTCTAAGTTAAGAACAACCTCTGTTTCAGGATAATAAGTTGCCGCACCATTGATCAAGTCGTCACCAATAGCCAATGCTTTATGCCTTGTGCTAACCACGTAAGTGATCTCTAGAGGAATTCCTTCAACGGTTTCTTCCAAAACCCCTGTGGTTGTGCTCAGTACAGCATCTACGCTATCTACATTATAATCGTATAAGATCATATCTGAAAAAGGAATCACAATATTTGGAAATCCATCAACAGGCGCTCCAATTGATCCTGTAACTTTTAATTGTGTTTCATTGGTTGCCACAGTACTTTCTGCTAAAAGCGTCACCATAAAACCATTTGACGGCTGCTTGGCATCCATTTGAGCAGTGGCATCACCGTTGCCCATATTCATACTGCTTACGTATAGCGAATCACGTGTAGTCCCCATTTGATCCACATTGTTATATGTCCAATAATTACCTTCAGCAAGTGGAAAAGAGAGTCCCACAGCATCCACATCATCATCCGTTGTGTCATCGTCACCACCACAAGCGACAAGCATTAGACTTGTTAAAGCAAAAAATAAATAAGAACGAATTTTCATAAGGGTTATAGTTTGAACGCCAGTAATTTCTGGAACGATTTCGGCAAATATACATAAATCTCTTGGGCAACAGGAAGAAGACCTACCGCCTAGCTCAAAACCTCAATACGAAAGTACCAACAGCTTTTATCCTTCTTTAGAATAGCGTTAACACACTTATAATTAACGGGTTAAGCCCTTGCGAAACTCAGTTGTTTACATCTAAACGTCTTGTCTTCAGTGTTTTAACTTTGACAAACTATGTAAAAGACCGTATAGCCCAATTTGGGACTCGCTAATGCGCTACAATCCTGGGGAAATGGAGATTTACCAAAACAGCCTACCGATTCTTTTACAACACTCAGTATTAATTATGGGATCGTTTGTTGAAGCACTGGCTCTAATGATCGCTCCCGTGCAAACAACAAGAACCAATGGATTCAAAAGTAAAATCAGACAATACTGCGTACGATAAAAATCTTCGGATTTTTATTCGTGCAGGAGAACCCGTAATGGAGGAGCCCAAAGAGTTCCTTGCCATTCTATTTTCGAAAGACAAAAAATTTCTTGAAAGCACCGTTGTAAAAAACGACGAGGCTATTTTCGATTCAGAATTCTGCAAGAAAGACGACTTTAAATTACTGTTAGCTCCCAACCGAAAAGAGGTAAAACAACAACGTAACTACGACCTTCTTATTGACCGACATAAGGCCTATGACCCCATTGTCACGATCAACGGAAAAAACCAATTTGAAATTTTACCCATTCCCGATCTGTTTATAGATTTTTGGTATATTCGTAAATGTCGCGTCAAAGGAAATGTTTCGAAATACTTCGATATTAGTGGGTACAATGCCAAGAAAGGACTTTGTAAAACCCGCGTTCATATTTGTGAGGTGGATCGGTTATTTTGGATTCTTCCACGCATTCCAGATGATATCATTGCCAAAATTCCAGATTTGATCACGCGTCCAGAAATACCTTTTCCTGTACCTGTGGAAAGAATTCCAACGAGACCACCATTTCCAAACCCAATTGCTCCGCATATCGATCTAAATATTAATGAAATTTTTCAGGCAACAAGTTTTGAGCCTTCAAATATGTCGGTTTCTATAAATGAAGAGACAGAAGCCTATTTTAAGCAAAATAGACACGTTATTCAGAGCAATCAAGCCATAATGAATTTGCTTCAAACGTCAAATCCCGCTAATATTCGTGAAGCGATTTTAAATAATTTTCAACTATTTCACCCAATTTTTTGCATCACCCCTTGGTTATGGCCATACTTCTATAAATGTG